>Ga0210129_1000261_pt1 | contig 14114 bp, 11 predicted proteins | sample WestPond_Cattail_2_FD_185582 | JGI IMG/M metagenome (GOLD analysis project Ga0210129, IMG submission 185582) | Wetland microbial communities from the San Francisco Bay, California, USA, that impact long-term carbon sequestration -... | ecosystem: Environmental > Aquatic > Marine > Wetlands ... | reverse complement strand
AATATGTTTGCCGCCTCATTCATCTCCACCATAAATGTGGATTCTCCCATTGATATGTTGTCGCTTGCGCCTACACGTGTAAATATCTTATCCACCAATCCAACGTGTGCACTTTCTGCCGGTACAAAGCAACCGATCTGCGCCATAAGCGTAATCAGGGCTGTCTGGCGAAGCAGTGCCGACTTACCTGCCATGTTAGGACCTGTAATCATCAGTATTTGCTGCTTGTCGGTATCCAGTTCCACATCATTGGCGATATACGGGTCATCAATCGGCAATTGAGTTTCAATAACGGGATGGCGACCTTGCTTTATATCAAGCACATCATCCGACGCAATAACGGGACGGATATATTTGTGTACGGCCGAAGCAGTTGCAAATGAATGAAGGCAGTCAAGCCTTGCTATTTGTGTGGCATTTATTTGTATTTGCGGTATGTATTCGTTGATAGACTGTACCAGATCATTGTATAGCTCCACCTCTATTATTGATATGCGATCTTCCGCTCCAAGTATCTTCTCTTCGTACTCCTTAAGTTCCTGAGTGATATAGCGCTCCGCATTCACCAATGTTTGCTTGCGCACCCAGTCGGCCGGCACTTTATCTTTATAGGTGTTTCGTACTTCCAGATAATAGCCGAACACATTATTGTAACTTATTTTCAGCGACGGTATACCTGTACGTTCACTCTCACGCTGCTGTATTTGCATCAGGTAATCCTTGCCGTTGTATGATATACGCCGAAGTTCGTCCAATTCGTCATTCACTCCGTCGCGAATAATCCTTCCTTTGCTCACGAGCATCGGAGCATCATCCATTATTTCTTTTTCTATACGGTCGCGAATAGCCTCACAGCCGTTTAGTTGGTCGGCAATGTTTTTCAGACTTTGTTCATCTGCCTGTGAGCATAACTTCTTTATCTCCTCAACGGCATACAAAGCCAACTTCAGTTGCACCACTTCACGCGGATTGACACGTCCGGCAGCCACCTTTGAGATGATACGTTCCAAGTCGCCTATCAGATGAAGTTGGTCTTCTATCTTTTCTTTAAAGTCAGGATTCTTAAAGAAATATTCCACCACATCCAGGCGGGAGTTTATTTGTTTTTCGTTTTTCAACGGGAACAGCATCCAACGTTTCAGCATACGTGCACCCATCGGACTGATAGTCTTGTCAATAACATCAAGCAGGCTTGAACCTCCTTCGTTCATGCTGTTGATAAGTTCCAGGCTGCGTACCGTAAACCTGTCAAGGCGTACATAGCGGTCTTCTTCAATGCGCGATAGTGTGGTGATATGTTGCAAGTGGGTGTGCTGGGTCATGTTCATATATTCCAGTATGGCACCTGCGGCAGTTATTCCGGCCTTGAGATGTTCCACGCCGAACCCCTTAAGGTTTTTTGTACCGAAATGCTTTAATAACTTTTCTTCCGATGATGTTTCATTGAAAACCCAGTCGTCCAGTTCATAAGTATAATACTTTGTTCCGAAATGCTCTTCAAACAAGTTTTTCTTCCCTCGTTCGAACAGCACTTCCTTCGGAGCAAAGTTACCTAAAAGTTTGTCGATATATTCAAAATCGCCTTCGGCCGTCAAGAACTCACCAGTTGAAATATCCAGAAAAGCTATTCCGCAAGTGCTCTTTCCGAAATGTACGGCAGAGACGAAGTTGTTTTCTTTGTAATTGAGGATAGTGTCATTGATTGATACTCCCGGCGTCACCAATTCGGTTATTCCGCGTTTGACGAGCTTTTTGGTGGTTTTCGGGTCTTCCAATTGATCGCAAATAGCCACCCGTTTCCCTGCTCTCACGAGTTTGGGAAGGTAAGTATCAAGCGCATGGTAAGGGAAACCTGCCATTTGCGGAACTTTGTCATTGCTGCCGTTGTTCGAGCGTTTGGTAAGCGTAATACCAAGAATTTCCGATGCTTCTACGGCATCTTCCTGATACGTTTCGTAGAAATCGCCGCATCTGAACAGCATTATGGCATCAGGATATTTCTTCTTGAGGTCATAAAACTGTTTCATCATCGGCGTCAAAACCGATTCGTCTTTCAATGCGTTTCCTCTGTTTTATTTATATTATTTCAATAACGCCAATTTCTCCTTTATGCGTTTGAAAGCCTCTTTCAGGTTCTCGTCGCTGGTGGCGTATGACATACGTATGCAGTCGTCATCGCCGAAAGCCGAACCTCCAACGCAGGCGACATGTGCTTCTTCAAGAAGATATACGGCCATATCCTGTGAGTTGTTTATCTTACGGGCGCCACAACTCTTGCCATAGTACGATTTGCATTCGGGGAATACATAGAATGCTCCGGCAGGTTTGCGGCATTTCAAACCGGGAATGTCGGCAACCAACTTCAACACTAAATCACGACGGCGTTCGAACGCCTTGCGCATCTCTTCCACCGGAACCTGATCCATTGTATAAGCTGCTTCGGCTGCCTTCTGTGCAATGCTTGAAGGTCCAGAGGTATATTGTCCCTGTAATTTGTTACAAGCTTTCACTAGCCATAGCGGACCGGCAAGGAAACCAAGTCTCCAACCTGTCATGGCGTATGCTTTAGAGACACCGTTGATTAGCGCAACACGTTCTTTAATTTCAGGGAACTGTGCTATGCTTTGGTGACCACCTATATAATTAATATGTTCATATATTTCGTCGGCAATGACTATGATATTAGGATACTTAACCAGCACATCAACCAACCCTTTCAGTTCTTCCTTGCTGTAAATACTTCCGGTAGGATTACTCGGCGAACAAAGTATCAAAGCCTTGGTCTTCGGTGTTATGGCAGCTTCCATTTGAGCGGGAGTCATTTTGAAGTCTTGGTCGATTCCGCATTTTACAATAACCGGTTTGCCGTCGGCAAGAATTACCATTTGTTCATAACTTACCCAATAAGGAGCGGGAATAATCACTTCGTCGCCCGGATTTATGATACTCAATACCGTATTGCACACAGATTGTTTGGCACCATTGGAGCAAATAATTTGTTCTGGAGCATAATCAAGTCCGTTTTCGTTTTTCAGTTTATTACTGATAGCTTTTCGCAACGACATGTATCCGGGAACGGGAGAATAGAACGAGAAGTTATCGTCAATGGCTTTTTGTGCCGCTTTCTTAATAGCATCCGGTGTGAAGAAATCAGGTTCACCAACACTCAAGTTAATTACATCAACTCCTTTAGCTTTCAGCTCGGAGCTTTTTTGCGACATCGCCAATGTGGCTGATGGCTGCAAATTGTTTAAACGATCAGACAATTGATTCATAGCTCTTATATTTATTGATCTTATAATTTGCTTATATGTAAATTGTGTCCCATACGTTCCTTTTTGGTTTTCAAGTAAAAAGCATCGTATTTGTTGGGCTTTATTTCTATAGGTACGTTCTCAACGATTTCCAATCCGTAAGCTTCCAATCCCACACGTTTTACGGGGTTGTTTGACATAAGTCGCATCTTGTGCACACCAAGTGCGCTCAAGATTTGTGCACCCACACCATAATCGCGCTCATCAGGCTGGAAACCTAAATGTATATTTGCATCCACCGTATCCATTCCTTTTTCCTGCAAGGTGTATGCATGTATTTTATTCATCAAACCGATACCGCGACCTTCCTGCATCAGATATACCAATACACCCTTGCCTTCCTCTTCTATCATCTGCATGGCTTTGTGCAGTTGTTCGCCGCAGTCGCAGCGCATGCTACCTAAGATGTCACCGGTTGCACATGATGAATGTACCCTTACAAGTATTGGTTCATCAGGCTCCCACGTACCCTTAAATATTGCAATGTGTTCCACTCCGTTGCTTTTCTGGCGGAAAGGAATGATGTGGAAGTGTCCGTATTCGGTAGGCAAGTCGGCTTCATAGCCTTTTTCCACCAATGATTCCGTTCTTAAACGGTAGGAAATGATGTCGCGAATAGATATAAGTTTGAATCCGTACTGGTCGGCCATTTCGCGCAATTGCGGCAGACGAGCCATCGTACCGTCGCTATTCATTATCTCCATAAGCGCACCTGCCGGATAAAGTCCTGCAAGGCGAGCCATATCCACTACGGCTTCCGTGTGTCCCGCACGACGTATCACGCCTTTGTCCTGTGCATATAAAGGATTTATGTGACCCGGTCGCCCGAATGTTTGCGGTGTGGACTTCGGGTCGGCCAATGCCTTTATGGTAGCAGCACGGTCGTGAGCCGAAACGCCTGTGGTGCAACCTTCCAGTTTATCAACGGTGACGGTGAACGGAGTGCCCAAGGTCGAAGTGTTTTCTTCCACCTGGTGGGACAAGTTCAACTCTTCGCAACGCGATAATGTGATAGGAGCGCACAGCACGCCACGTGCATGCTCAAGCATAAAGTTTACTTTCTCTGGTGTAATCTTCTCTGCGGCAATTATCAAATCGCCTTCGTTCTCACGGTCTTCATCATCAACCACAACAAGAAAAATACCTTCCTTAAAGTCGGCTATTGCACTTTCTATTGAATCTAATTTTATATTTTCCATAACCTAATCTTTTTAAATATACTCATTAATGCGTTCTTGCAAGTCTTTACAAGTCCTTATTGTTTGTCTTAAATCACGATACAACCTGAATCTAAAACCGCAAATTCTGATATAAAAGAATATACCGAAAGGCAATAATGCGCCGGTAACCACGTTCCAGCCTCTACGGCGCCAAGGACTACGGTGAGCGTTCATCGACAAGATAGGAAACTTATTAGCTCCGTCAAGCACTTTAGCGTTTTGGCAGTTGGATATTTCTTCGATAATATCTTCCATCTTCCGGTCAATCTCCACAAGTTCCTTATCTTTTCCATTCATCAGAAAGAGCCGAACATAATTAGGCAAACGCAACAAGTGCCTTTTCTTTCCGTATGTTTCACATTCAACGGATAAATCGGATAAATCGGCTTTCAGTTTATCATAATCCGGAGTTTCGATAACCACCTCTTTCATAAACATCTTACGGGTTTCCCTATAGCCGAAGAATATGCGCAGAGCTTTGCGATATATGTCTGCATTCAATATCACCGAATCTTTGTTCGATTTATATGTCAGGAAAGCGCCTATAGGCGCAAGCACCAAAGTACTTGCCCACATTCCCAAAACCGGGGGCCAGGCTCCGGTTTTCGCGGCTTTATATCCTGCCGTATCCACAACGTAGTAAAAGATGAAGAACAATACCGATATGACAACCGGCATACCTAATCCTCCTTTGCGTATAATACCTCCCAACGGCGCACCGATAAAGAAGAATACCACGCAGGCAAGGGATAAAGCAATCCTTCTGTGCCATTCCATGGTATACCTTGTTATGTTATCTTGCGTATCCGCCTGAGTTACACCCTTAAAATCCCAATCCTGCGACCCGGCATCCACCGATGCCTGTCCGTAAATTCTGTTCCTGTCGGCAATAGGCTTCAGCTCAATGACGCTGTCGGCATTGATAGCCTTTATCTTACTGTGCATAGCTTTTATCGTATCGGCCTTTGTCAACTGTATCGGGGCGTATGTAGACATCATTGCCTGTTTATACAGTACTCTGCCGGCACTGTCAACCTTGGCGTGCATTGAATCGATGCAACTTTGTATTTGCATCATATTCTTGCTTTGGTATGCAGAACTCATAAAGCCTGAACTTATCATGCTGAAGTTGGCATTGAAGTTGATTATCACGTGCTTTTGCTGAAATGTTTCACGCCGATAGGGAGTGTTTCGCAGTGCACCATTCATTGACGATATTCCTGAGGATTGCGATTGCAGGTTTTCAAACTGTTCGCCACCGAAAAGATGCAACCTCAAGTACTTTTTATCGGCAGTCATTTCCAATTTCGCAGAGTCGGCCACAATGATATGAGCATTATCAAAACCGTCGGCAAAATTATAAATCATCACATTATACAGTTCTCCGGTATTTTTGTTTTTCTTGTTTACAAACAGATTATAACCTTCTATTTGATTGTAGAATTGTCCTTCCGGAATATCCAACTCGGGGCTTTTCTGTCGCATTGAGAAAAGAAGCGTCCAAAGCTTAATTTGAGCATTCGGACCGATTACGTTTTGAAAATAGAACGACATGCTGCCCAACATAATTGAAGTTACTATCAACGGAGCCATTGTTCTGAACAGGCTGATGCCGGCAGCTTTCATTGCCAGCAATTCCATTTGTTCGCCCATATTACCGAAAGACATTAGTGCGGCAAGCAGAATGGCCAACGGCAATGCCATGGACACCATTGTCAACGAAGCATACCAGAAGAATTTTGCTAATATATTAAGACTCAATCCTTTACCCACCAAATCATCAATGTACATCCACAAGAATTGCATGATATAGATAAACAAGCAAATGAAAAAAGTGGCGATAAATAATAAGAAGAAATTTCTTATTATGAATAAATTCAATTTTTTGATGCCTAACATTCTTTCAGTATGATTATTTTATCAAGGTGCAAAAATACGCAAAATGTGGAAATAAACCAGTATAAAATCTTACAAAAGAGCAAAAAAGGTAAGTTTATAGTCCATTACCGCGTCTAAGCGTTTCAACTTGAGAGTTCCAAAGGCTTTTCATATCATCTTTTTCTTCAGGCTCGACAAAGTCGGTAACAATCAATTCATATTCATCGGTGAGTTCATTGTAATTAAGCCTGAACTCCATATATTCTTTCTTATCTTCGGCATCCAACCACTTGAATCGAATAAACACACCTTGGCGAAAAGCCGTTACTACAGCATCCCGTTGGTCTGTTTTACCCCAGATGAAAGTTATATTTTTGCCATTGTCAATCACTTTCTCGGCAAACCAGTATTCCAGTCCGCTTGGAGTGCTGATAGCATTCCATATAACGTCGAGTGAAGTTGATTTTAATGGGTATTCTAAAATAATTTTTTCTTTTGCATTCATTGTATTAAACAGAGCTATAAAGTGTATGTATTATTCAGTCGCAATATTACAATTTTTTCTTTAAACACAATAGTTAAATACAAGAAAATAAAAAAAGTACTTAAAAGTTTTGTATGTTCGCATTTTTGGCCTACTTTTGCACCGCATTTGATTTTGGCGGGATAGCTCAGCCGGTTAGAGCGCATGATTCATAATCATGAGGTCCTGAGTTCAAGTCTCAGCCCCGCTACTCAATAAATAGTTTTAAACGAAGCAGCCACGAAATTAATGATCGCAACTGCTTTTTATTTATAAATAATCGGGGAAACATTTCTGTCATTAAAAACTTCTATTCATTTTATATTCTATGATAGTTAATGATAATTTTTGTTTTTAGGAAAAAAACGATTATTTGCTATACATCAAATGTTATATATTATTTTTACTGTTTTTCTTTTCTACTGTCATTTTTAATCGTATAATCTCTTCATCAAGAAACTTTATCCAATCATCTTTATCTATTTCTTTTGCTGTGATAAATAGATCTTTATCGCCTCTTCCAGAGATATTGACTATTATGATGTCGTCTTTGTTCATTTTTGGAGCTAACTTGAAAGCTTCTACAAGTGCGTGTGAAGATTCTAAGGCAGGTATAATGCCCTCCTTTTTGGAAAGATATTTTGCAGCAGCTAATACTTCATTATCTAAGGCCTTAGTAAAACGTATGCGACCTTTCGTGCCTAAGAAAGCCAATTGTGGACCAATACCTGCGTAATCCAATCCTGCACATATAGAATGTGTAGGAAGTAAGTGATTATCCTTCTGAATGAACATTGACTTGTAGCCTTGAATAGCCGCAACAGAGGCATTACTGCCTGTAGACATTCTATTGGCATTTTGCCCTATTGCATCACCAGTTCCACCTGCTTCTACACCAACTAATTTTACTTGTTTGTCGTTCAAGAAATCATTAAAGAAACCAATGGAGTTAGATCCACCGCCTACACATGCGATCATTACATTAGGCAATTTTTTCTCAACAGAAAGTATTTGCTCTCGTACTTCTTTTCCTATAATTGATTGGAATGTACGTACCATATCAGGATATGGCGATGGCCCCAAAGCGCTACCGATTAAGTAATAAATACCACGAGGGTCTTCCTCCCATACACTAAAAGCCTTATCTACAGCATCAGTTAAGGTTTGAGTGCCATTATATACAGGTACCACATTTGCACCGAGAGTTTTCATCCAAAATACATTAGGTTTTTGTCTCGCAACATCACGAGCCCCCATGTATATGTCGCACTTCAAACCAAGCTTTGCACAGATACTGGCAACAGCAATTCCATGTTGTCCAGCTCCAGTTTCTGCAATGATATGTTTTCTTCCAAGTCTTTTTGCCAATAATGCTTGACCTACAGCGTTATTGATTTTATGAGCCCCTGTGTTTGCTAGGCACTCGAGTTTGAGGTAAATCTTTGCTCCTCCCAGATCTTTTGATACATTCTCAGCAAAAAGTAGAGGTGTTGGTCTTCCTACATAATTTCGCATTATATTTTGGAATTCCATTTTAAAGTCAGGTGCAACAATATCCTTTCTGAATTCAGAGTCGATTTCATCTAATACAGAATTTAATATGTGGTTGACATATCGTCCTCCAAATTCCCCAAAACAACTTTCTTTACCCATTTTATTTTAAATCTAAAAGACAGCAGAAGTTCCATGTTGAATAATTACACCACACTATGGTAAGTCGCTATCTTACATACTGATATTTCTTTATATTTATTTATTGCAAAAGTATTATTTCTTCTACATAATCGTTTTAATATAACGGAATCCTTCTCGTTTTCTATTGCTTTTATTAAGGAAAGATATACCTTTGTTATATGATAAGAAGTAAGTTAATACAAGATAAAAGAATTGTCAATACTAGTGCATTCCCGAAAGCAATGGATCTAAAAACTACGACAAATGGCACATTTACATCTTTCTCTGTTCATGATCAACATTTAGAGTGTAAATTTATAGAAAATAGATTTACGAATTTTTCCCTTTTAAGCCAACAATTTCAAAATAAAGATAATGAAGAAATAGAAATAGATTATGAAGGAGAACCTCTGTTGCTTATCAGTTTAGATAGACATGGGGATGTCTTACGAACGAGGGACACAACTAGATTATGGCATTTAGGAGAAGTAAATCTCACTATTTCTCCACAACATGATGTTGCAGTGAATGATTTTGCACAAAATACTTCTATGGAATTCTTTAATATCGTTTTACCCAGGCATTTTGTAAGAACTTTGTGTGAGATTTACCCAAACATACTTACACCATACATGGAAGCCTTTTCATTAGAAGTTCCATTATATTTTTATAGAAATAATATTCCTGTCAGCAAAGGAATTTTACGAACAGTTAATGATATACAGTGCTGTAATAATATGGGGAATTACGCAGAAAAATATCTAGAATCAAAAATCCTTGATTGTTTATCTATGATTATTAATCGTATAGACGGTAGTGAAAAAGATTTATCTCCTGTAAATTTAACTCTATCAAACAAAGTACATGATGCACAAAGCATTATAATGTCTCAATATAATGATCCACCATCACTTAACAAATTGGCATCAATGGTTGGTACAAATGAATGTACACTTAAGTCTGCATTTAAACATGAATTTGGAATTACTGTTTTTCAATGCCTCTTTGATCATCGTATGAAATTAGCTGCTCAATATCTACTTGATAGTCAACTTTCTATAGCAGAAATAGGCCTTATGTTAGGGTATAATTATCAGAGCCATTTTTGTACGGCATTCCAAAGAAAATATGGAATGTCTCCAACTGAATATAGAAATATTCATAAGCATATTTAATCGCTGGTCAATTGTTTAATTAAAACATATCTATATATAGAGAACAATTGATTTACGTTTTATAAATATTTGGTAATATTAAAATAAATGAACGATGGGGTTCTATGAAACAATTCGAATCTATTAAATACCTCATCTTAGGAATGCTTTTGACTTAACTACCTTATCGAATGTATCACCCTTCAAACCGAGCATACGGTATGCATCTGTAAATAAAAGGAGCATGATCATCAACGAGGCAGAATCCGCGACATTCATTCACAATAATAATATATTATATTTAATGTATTATCTAAGAAAATATCACTTAATATATTACATATGATATATTATTCATATATTTGTAAAAAATATAATAATATGTGGAATGAAAGAAGTAATCCGGGTGTGTTGCAAAAAATAGCCGAAAGACTTAAAGAATATCGGTTGCAGCAAAATACCACCCAACTTGATTTGGCGCAAAATACAGGTGTAAGTCTGAATGTCATACAACGAGTGGAAACAGGTAAGCCCGTTTCTACTCTTAATTTCATTGCCGTATTACGGGGACTGGATTTATTGGAAAATTTCGATGTGGCATTTCCTGAACCACCTGTAAGCCCTATCTTATTGCAAAGACTAAAAGGAAAGCAACGGAAACGTGCAAGAAACAAAGAATAACATACATTTAATATGAAAAATTTAATAGTCAATATAAAGCTCTATAATACTACCGTAGGAGCTGCTATATGGGATGAGAATAGGCTGTTGGCCATATTCCAATATGACAAACAGTTTCTATCGTCAGAGCTGGATATAGCTCCAATAATCATGCCTATAATAATATCTACCTACTTATGCTATAGATAAATTGAATCATTGACTTAAATCCATCATTTAAATTATAATGTTTCTGTGGACTTACATTTTTGTAATATTTCGACTGCCAGTTTTTATGTTAATATAGCGTAATCTGTTTGATTGTCAATTGATTATACTATTTGGCACGCAATTTGATAGTTCTATTTAAAATGACTATACAATAATTAAATGGTAAATAAAGAAAATTCACTTATAGAGTGCAAAATATGTGGCATTTATATGGTCGAAAAATGCTACAAAAAACATTGGTGGTTTCATATAGTTCGTGATCCTTTAGTTTGGGGGATGAAATATCTTGCATGGTGTAATGGTATTGATGCAAAGAAATATTCTGTTTGTCAAACACGTTGTAAAGGTTGTATACGCTTCATAAAAGCCGAACTTACAGAAAAGTCGCCAACATTCAATTTCCTTAATACTTTTATAGGTCCTTGGTTCTCAAATATACGTAATCCTATGCTAACGGATGATGATATAAATGATGCTAAACGACTTGCAGATGAAACAAAAAAATAACAAATATATAGTCATTACCTTTAATTATTAATATATCCAGAATAATGTGACCTTAATTTTCTAATTTACTTTTTACAATCATATGCCGGATGCTATGTGTTTATAAAACATATAGCATCTTTTTTTGTAGAATCGAATACTATTTTTATAGCGTTTGGAACAGAGATAAAAGAAACAAACAATAATCGCACACTATACGCTAATGTATCACTTACCTTGTAGAATCTACATAAATGTAGCTACATGTGTAGATCTCTTGTTGGAAATAATTAATCATAGTGTCAATAACCTTTTAAATAGAAAATTATTATGTATTCAATAAATCAGAGAACCTTTTACTATAAATATTGTGAATAATATAACAATTTGGTAATATATTTTGTATTTTTGCTATCATAAATAACATACAAGCTATATATTTTATTACAAATAGGTAAAAATGAAAGGGTAAAATAATTATGTGTAATTGTTATTGTTCGAAGGATTCATGTTATGGCAAAAAGGAGTTGGAAGTATTGTTGCAACTCAGTGATATGTTAAGCGAAAAACAAATTGATTTGGATAAGGCTTTACAGTTACTATGTGTACATTTTGCAGCTAATCGAGTTATTCTTACCGTTGTTAACAGAGAAAATAACACTATAAAAATTGAAGCTTCATACGGAGTTTCTGATGAAGAAAAGAAAAATATCTGTTACAATAGGGATGACATTACCGGGAAAGTTATAACTACGGGAAGGACTATGCTCATCCATAAAGTAAAAGATGAACCATCATATCATAATCTCACAAATGGGCCTCTCGTCATTGACGGAATTAATCTTTCATTCATTAGCACACCTGTAAGATATAAAAACGAAATAATAGGTTCTATTTCTATCTTAAAACTTTATAAAGTAAATTATACATTTGATGGTGATGCAAGGATGTTAAAAATATTTAGCAATATCGTAGGACGTACTTTGCACAGGCGTCAAGAGTATGCTGAAGAGATAGAATTATTGAAAAAAGAAAATAGTACCTTACGTCATGAACTAAATACAAGAATAAATCCAGGTTATATAAAAGGCAACAGCAGTAAAATGAGGGAAGTCTTTGATTTGATATATAGTGTAGCCCCAACAGATTCTACAGTACTTATTCGTGGTGAAAGTGGCGTTGGTAAAGAATTAATAGCCGATGCCTTACAACTTAACAGTACAATCGAACGCCGACACCATCCATATATCAAAGTAAATTGTGCCGCATTACCAGAAAATTTAATAGAAAGTGAATTATTCGGGCATGAAAAAGGGGCTTTTACGGGAGCAGAGAAACAACACCTCGGTCATTTTGAAGCAGCTGAAGGCGGAACCATCTTTTTAGATGAAATCGGTGAAATGTCTCTTTCAATACAAGCCAAATTATTACGTGTATTACAACAAAAAGAAATTATTCGCTTGGGCAGTACAAGACGTATTAAAGTTAATGTACGTGTTATTTGTGCTACCAATGAAAATCTAGAACAGTTAATTAGCGAAGGTAATTTTAGAGAAGATTTATATTATCGAATAAATGTTTTTCCTATTTTCGTTCCACCACTACGCGAACGTGTAAATGATATACCGGTATTAGTCAATTATTTTATTGAAAAATATAGTAAACAATTCCATAAAAACATTACCCGTATTACGGCCGTTGCTATAGATATGTTGATGATTTATTCATGGCCGGGTAACATTCGTGAATTGGAAAATTGCATTGAGCGTGCATGTATCCTAAGTAATGACGGAGTAATACGTTCACAAAATTTACCTCCTACTTTGCAAACAGCCGACTCCACAAGAACACAACAAAAAGGTTCACTTGATATAATTCTTGGGAGACTTGAAAAACAAACACTTATCGATGCCTTGACACAAAACAAAGGTAATATGGCAAAGTCGGCAATGCAATTGGGTATTACGGAACGAATGATCGGCATACGAATAAAAAAATATGATATAAATCCACAAGTATATAAAAGGAAGGAAAAATAAACTGACTTATAAAGATTAAATCTCTTTTTTTATCCTTAGATTGGCAAGTTCGCTAATTGGACGCATTTTCAATACCATACTGCGTATTTCAGTATTATTAGGTATATGATATCCGAAACCGTCAAATGTACAAATTGACTCGAAGGATCCTATGAGTTTACTGGTTTCAAACATTTCTTCTGTTAGACGATCTTCTACGGATCTTGCCTCATTGAATAAAAATGTAGGTACGTGGCTCATGGCAAATTCATTGTAGCTATAGAGTAACGCAATCATAAATTTTTCAAATGACAATGATATAACTCCATAAAGTACATTATTGTCGAAATGGCTTTTATGAGTAAGTGATTGTATTAACATTTTGTAGTAACCATTGGCATAGCCTAATGCTTCAATAGCACTTTGTTTCATCTCTGTAATTGGAATATTTGTTTCTTTTTTCATTTTTTGTACAGCATGATTAATTCGTTATCGTGAAGAGCTCTGCCAAGTTTATTCGCTTTTAATTTTAATGCCTTAAGAACGTTGACACTTTCCGCATCAGTCAGCCAAATATTGTGTTGGGCAAAAAAGTAATTCACTGCCGCACGACCGCTGTGCATGCCGTATACGAATTCTGATTCGTTGGTCCCGATCATCGAAGCAGGAAATAATTGATATGTATTGCGGTTTTTTATAAGGCAATCTACGTGTATACCGCTTTCGTGGCGAAGAGCATTATCTCCGGTTATCGGTTTATCGACCGGCAAAATTCTTTGTGACATTGTTGAGACCAGTTGTGAAAGTTCTTTTATGCGGGTCGTGTCAATTTCAGGGTCGACGTTCAACGATAATTTCAACGCCATTGCCACTTCTTCAAGTGCCGCATTTCCTGCACGTTCTCCCAATCCGTTTACGGTTACGCTCAGACATTCTGCTCCGGCTATGTAAGCTGC
>Ga0210129_1000260_pt1 | contig 14203 bp, 16 predicted proteins | sample WestPond_Cattail_2_FD_185582 | JGI IMG/M metagenome (GOLD analysis project Ga0210129, IMG submission 185582) | Wetland microbial communities from the San Francisco Bay, California, USA, that impact long-term carbon sequestration -... | ecosystem: Environmental > Aquatic > Marine > Wetlands ... | reverse complement strand
CATCGACGCCAACCTCGAGCACACGGTCGAGGCTGGCGTGGCTGTGGGAGGCGTCCTCGCCGGGCAGACCGACGATGAGGTGGCAGCACACCGGGATGCCGCGTGCGCGCGCCGCCCGGGTGGCCGCTTCGTATTCGGCGAAGCCGTGACCACGATTGACGCGTGCCAGCGTGGCGTCGAAGGAAGATTGCAGCCCCAGTTCCAGCCATACCTCGTGACCGCGCGCTCGGTACTCCGCCAGCAGATCCAGCACCGGCGGCGGCACGCAGTCGGGCCGCGTGCCGATCGACAGCCCGATCACATCGGGCGCTTCCAGCGCGGCGTCGTAAAGCGCGCGCAGTTGGTCCACGTGGGCGTAGGTGTTGGTATAGGCCTGGAAGTAGGCGATGAAGCGCCGCGCACCGGTGCCCCGTGCAATGCGGCCACGGGCACGGTCGAATTGGGCCGCCAACGGCGCCGGGTCACGTGCGCCCGGAGCGAAGGACTTGTTGTTGCAGAAGGTGCAGCCGCCGATGCCCTTGCTGCCGTCGCGATTGGGGCAGGTGAAGCCGGCATCGAGCGCGATCTTGTGCACCCGCTCGCCATGCCGCGCCAGCATGGCACGGCCAAAGGTATGGATGCGGTCGGTGAGGATGCTCACGCCGTTGCAGCCTCCCGCTTGCGCTTCACGCGGGTGAGCGCCAATCCGGCCCCCGCCAGCTGGTGTACCGACACCCCCACCCTCATGCCCCCCTGCACGGTGGGCAACAGGGTGCGACCACGAATGGCGAATGAACCGGGCGTTGTCATGCCGTTGCTTCTGTCCTCAAAGCGGACATAATACATCAACTTCAAGACCTGATTGTCCCGTTACCGGCATCAGTTCACTCCCGTTTACGCATGTACCGGGGTTCACCCACCCAGACTAAACGCCTACAATGCCAGGTCTTACTGGCTGGCCTTAATACGCATGTTCACCGGCATCATCCAATCCATTGGCCGCATCCACGAATACGAAGCGCGCGGCGCCGACGCGCGCATGGTCATCACCGGCGGCGGACTGGACTTTTCCGACGTCGGCCTGGGCGACAGCATTGCGGTCAACGGCATCTGCCTGACCGCCGTGGCACTGACGCCCGACAGCTTCACGGTCGACGTCTCCGCCGAAACCCTGCGCGTCACCGCTGGCTTCATCCCGGGCGCCGAGGTCAATCTGGAAAAGGCGCTGCGTCTGGCCGACCGTCTGGGCGGTCATCTGGTGAGCGGACATGTCGACGGCGTCGGCACGGTGCACCGCTTCGTGCCGGTGGGCGAATCGCACCTGTTGGAGATCGACGCGCCGCGCGACCTCGCGCGCTACATCATCCGCAAGGGCTCGATCACGGTGAACGGCGTGTCGCTGACGGTGAATGCGGTCGATGGCGCGCGCTTTGCCCTCAACCTGATCCCGCATACGCTCGAGATGACCACGCTCAAGCACCTGCAGGCGGGCAGCCGCGTCAACCTGGAAGTCGACATGATCGCGCGCTATGTCGAACGCATGATGCAATTCACCAACACAACGGACAAAGACTGATGAGCCTCGCCCCCACCCTGGAAATTATCGAAGAACTCAAGGCCGGCCGCATGGTCGTGCTGGTCGACGAGGAAGACCGCGAAAACGAGGGCGACCTGGTGATGGCCGCCGAATTCGCTACGCCCGACGCAATCAACTTCATGGCCAAGTACGGACGCGGGCTGATCTGCCTGACGCTGACCGACGACCGTTGCCGCCAGCTCGGCCTCAAGCAGATGGTCTCAGACAACCAGACGCCGCACGGCACCGCCTTCACCGTTTCGATCGAAGCGGCCGAAGGCGTGACCACCGGCATTTCCGCTGCCGACCGTGCGGTCACCATCCAGGCGGCGGTGAAGCGCGACGCCCAGCCTGCCGACATCATTCAGCCCGGCCATATTTTCCCGCTGCGCGCGCAGCCCGGCGGCGTGCTGGTGCGCGCCGGCCACACCGAAGCCGGATGCGATCTGGCGGGGTTGGCGGGACTGCAACCCGCCTCGGTGATCTGCGAAATCCTGAAGGACGACGGCACCATGGCACGCCTGCCCGACCTGATTCCGTTCGCGCAGGAGCACGGACTGAAAATCGGCGCCATCGCCGACCTGATCCATTACCGCAACCAGACCGAAAGTCTGGTCGAGCGCGCTGCCGATCGCCTGATCCAGACGGTGTACGGTGCATTCCGCCTGGTCGCCTATCGCGACAAGTGCGCCAAGGAAACGCATCTGGCGCTGGTCAAGGGCGAGGTTCATGCAGACCGGGAAACCCTGGTGCGCGTGCACGAGCCGCTCTCGGTGATGGATTTTCTCGACGTCACCGGTGGCGGCCATTCCTGGCCGATCATGGGTGCGATGGAGCGCATCGCCGAATCGCAGTGCGGCGTCATCGTGCTGCTGCATCGCCCGGAAACCGCCGATGCCTTGCTCGAGCGCATCCACCCCGCTCCCGCCACGTCGCGCAAATACGATCTGCGCGATTACGGCATTGGCGCGCAAATCCTGCGCGACCTCGGTGTCGGCAAGATGAAGCTGCTGGCCAGCCCGCGCAAGATGCCGGCGATGGACGGCTTCGGTTTGGAAGTCACCGGCTATTCTGAAAAAGCCTAACTATTTAGCGAGGTACGCAACATGGGAACCAGCAACAACATCTCCGAACTCGACCCCATCTACCAGGGCAAGGGGCTCAGGATCGGCATCGTCATGAGCCGCTTCAACAAGGACATCTGCGAAGGCCTGCTGTCGTCCTGCGAAACCGAACTGGACCGGCTCGGCGTCGCCCGCGACAACGTGCTGCTGGTCGACGTGCCCGGTGCGCTGGAGCATCCGCTGGTACTGCAGAAAATGGCTCAGACCGGCAAGTACGATGCGCTGATCGCCATCGGCGCGGTGGTGCGCGGTGAAACTTACCACTTCGAGATCGTCTCGAACGAATCCTCGCGCGGCATCCTCGACGTGCAACTGGAAACCGGCGTGCCGATCGCCAACGCGATCCTCACCGTCGAGACCGAAGAGCAGGGTCATGCGCGCATGGCCGAAAAAGGCCGCGATGCCGCGCGCGTTGCAGTGGAAATGGCCAACCTGCTGAAGCTCATCTGAGATGGCCGGCTCCCGCAAGAACGCCCGTGAATTCACCCTGCAGGGGGTTTATGCCTGGCTGGTTGGCGGCGCCGACGTTACCCTCATCGCCGCCAACCTCAAGGAAGACGAGCAGTTCAAGCGCGCCGACGAGGACTACTTCCGCACGCTGCTCTACGGCGTTCTGAAAGAGGAAGACCTGCTTAGCTCGCGGATCACCCCCCTGCTCGACCGTCCGCTCGCCGAACTCTCGCCCATCGAACGCGGCATCCTGCTGATCGGTGCCTATGAACTGCTGCACTGTCCCGACGTGCCGTGGCGCGTCGCCATCAACGAGGGCGTCGAACTTGCCAAGAAATTCGGCGGCACCGACGGCCACAAATACATCAACGGCGTGCTCGACAAACTGGCGCAGGACGTGCGCGCGGTGGAGATCGAGGCGTCGAAAAGCAGGGGCTAGGATCTGGGAGCTAGGATTTAGGGGATGAGCGGCCGGAGGCCGCGAAATTTAACTAGCCCCTAGCCCCTAGCCCCTAGCCCCTAGCCCCTAGCCCCTAGCCCCTAGCCCCTAGATGGAATTCGACCTCATCGCCAAGCACTTCACCCGCGCCACGCCAAGTGCGGTGCTGGGCGTGGGCGATGACTGTGCGCTGCTGGCGCCAACGCCGGGCATGCAGCTGGCGGTGTCGTCCGACATGCTGCTCGAGGGACGCCATTTCTCGCCGCAGGACAGCCCCGCCGGCATCGGCCACAAGTCGCTGGCGGTGAACCTGTCCGACCTCGCCGCGATGGGTGCCACGCCGCGCTGGGCGACCCTGGCGATTGCGCTGCCGGAAGAAGACGATGCCTGGCTCACCGCGTTTGCACGCGGCTTTTTCCGCATGGCGGACACGCATGGCATCGAACTGGTCGGTGGCGATACCACGCGCGGCGCGCTGACGATCTGCATCACGGTCATGGGCGAAGTGCCGCCGGGACAGGCGCTGCGACGCGACGGCGCGCGGAGCGGAGACGACGTCTGGGTATCCGGAGCGATCGGCTCCGCGGCGATGGCGCTGGCGTATCGCCAGGGTCGCATGTTCATGGAGCAGATCGAGGCAGCCAGGGTGCTGCCTGCCCTGTACCTGCCTACGCCGCGGGTGGAACTCGGCATCGCGCTGCGCGGCATCGCGTCCAGCGCGATCGACATTTCCGACGGCCTGTTGGGCGATCTTGGCCATATTCTGGAACGCTCGAATCTCGGCGCCGCGCCCATCGGTGCCAGGCTCGAATTCGCCGCGCTGCCGACGCTGCCGGTGGTGCAACGGTATTTGCATGAGGCCGTTGCGCGCGACTGCGTGCTGGCGGGCGGCGACGACTACGAGCTCTGCTTCACCGCGCCGCCGGACAAGCGCAACGCGGTCGAGGCCGCCGCGCAATCCGCAGGCGTGACAGTGACACGTATCGGCCTTATCACCGCCGAGCCCGGGCTCGCGGTTATCGGCGCGGACGGCCAGCCGCTGGCAATCGATCACACCGGCTATGACCACTTTGCGGCCTGACCTCAAATTCCTGCTGGCGCATCCCGCACACCTGATCGCGTTCGGATTCGGTAGCGGGCTTGCGCCCAGGGCGCCCGGCACCGTGGGCACCCTGCTCGGGCTGCCGCTGTTCTGGTTGATCGTGGCCGCCGCGCCCGATCTGCCGAACCGGATCGTGCTCGTCATCGCGGCATTCCTGCTCGGCATCTGGGCGTGCGGACGGACCGGTCGTGCGCTGGGCGTCGCCGACCACGGCGGCATGGTGTGGGACGAAATCGTTGCCTATGCGCTGGTGCTGTTGTTCACCCCGCCCGGCTGGCACTGGATTGCGCTGGCGTTTGCGCTATTCCGCCTGTTCGATATCCTGAAACCCTGGCCGATCCGGGTTGCGGATGCGCACCTGAAAAACGGCTTCGGCGTGATGTTCGACGATCTTCTGGCGGCAGGCTATGCCGTCGCCGCAATGAAGGGACTGCAATGGCTCGTGTAAGTGACGAAGAGCTTCACCAACTCGCCAGCGAACTCGGCGACAAACTGTGCGCACGCGGCTGGATGCTCGTCACCGCCGAATCCTGCACCGGCGGCTGGGTCGGACAACTGGTCACCGCGCTGCCCGGCAGTTCGCACTGGTACGAACGCGGCTTCATCACCTACGCCAACGCTGCCAAAATCGAAATGCTCGGCGTTCCCGCCGATACCATCGAAACCTACGGTGCCGTCTCGGAGGAAACCGCCCATGCCATGGCGGCGGGTGCACTGGCCCATAGCCACGCCCAGGCGGCGCTCGCCATTTCCGGCATCGCCGGTCCCGGCGGCGGCACCCCGAAAAAGCCGGTCGGCCTGGTCTGCTACGGCTGGGCGCTGGCGGATGGCACGGCCATGTCGTCCACCTGCCGCCTCGACGGCGACCGCGAGGAAATCCGCTCGCGTGCGGTGGCAGCGGCATTGCGCGGGTTGATCGATCTGCTCGGGCCGCCCTGAGCCACGAGCACCCGCCCGACTGCCCCGCTTCAGTTGGGCAGCGGACGCACCGGCCTGACCGGGGGCGCAGGCGGAAGGGTTGGCGGCGGCATCCTGGGAATCGGCGGGTAATAGCCCGACTGGGGCACATAAACCGGATGGTGAATCACGACCGGCTTCTGCGCCTCGCGCTGCCGCGCTTCCTCGGTCGCCCTGGCCTGCTCCCTGGCCTGCTGTTCGAGGCGATTGCTTTCCATTTCGCTGGCCCGCTCTTCCGCCTGTTTTACCCGTTCCGTCGCCTGCCGGGTGTCTTCCTCGGTGGGCGGCGGCGGCACGTCCACCTTCTCCGCCTTGACGCCCGCTGGCGGCGTGGAGGAATAGGTCACATTCCCGGCGCTGTCGACGGATTTGTAGATCGGATCGGCATGCGCCGTCTGCAGCAGCAACGTGGCCAGCAGCAAGGGCCACACATGGAGGTGATTCATCATGACTCCTATCGCATCGATGCAACGATCATAGACCGCCTCGCGGTATTCAGTTTGTGGGCCGCCCGGCACGCATTCGCAGTCCCGGGTCATGGCCTGTCCCAGGCGGCCGCACGCCGCGGATTTTCCTGTTTGAACGCCCACGCGGCAAACGGCTCGATCTCGTCGCGATTGAGCAGCATCAACTGGCAGGCCTCCGGGTTCATCTCATGTTGCGGCGTGGTGTCGACATTGAGCCGCTGCAACAGGTAGCCCAGCAAGGCTCGCCGCACCTCGATCTCGATCACCGTGTCCGCCGCCACGCCATAATCCAGCAGCAGGCTCTCGCGCTTGGCCGCATCCAGTCCGGCGTGGGGCGCGAGGCGCAGCCTGACCGTCTCCTCCCAGTCGTCGTCGTATTGCATGCTGGATGCGGCCGGGGCGTCCAGGCATGTGGCCTCGACGATGCGCGACAGCACGAAATCGCGGAAATCGCAGGCCTCCTCGTTGTAGGCCCGGACATGCCAGCGCAGCCCGGTATTGACCAGCGTGTGGGGCTCCAGAACGCGCTGCGCCTGGCTGTCGCGCGCTGAAAGCGAGCGGTAGGCAACCCGCAGTTTGCGGCGGCCGTGGATGGCACGGGTAATCTGCGCCAGGGTCTGCGCACTGGGCAGGCGGGTGGGCAGCGGCAGCGCCGTGGTCGGCAGGCCGTAAATCAGTTCCGCCCCATACGGCCCGTTCGCCACCGCCAGATTGGCGGCAATGATCGGCAGCACGACGGCCGGCGCGAGGTCGGCAAACACGGCGGCAAAGCCCGCGCCTGGCACGAAACCGAACACGCTGTGGTTGTAGACGAGGTTGCCGGGAGCCAGGTCACCATAGAGCTTGAGATCCTTGGTCGCGGCCGGATCGGACAAACCAAAAGCCCGGGCGACGTCACTGCGCGTCACGACGCCGGTATACCAAGCCATGAGTTCAATGTATTGCAGCCGCTGGCGCGTCGCCCACTTCACGTCCAGACGCATTTTCTCTTTTGAAATCATATCGCTCGCTCCGCTCGAGCCGTTGTGCTGGAAATTATAGGGTGACGCCGGCCAAATACAATCATAAATTTGGTATTTTATATGTACGTGATATTTTTTATTGACATTGATGAATGTATCGCCTACATTGCCTCCATGCAGCCGCTAAACCGACTGCCCCTTCACGCAAACCGACTACCAGGAGAGAGAAACCATGGCATCCCCCGCATTGGCAGAAGACAAATCGAAGGCGCTCGCCGCCGCGCTGAGCCAGATCGAAAAGCAGTTCGGCAAGGGTTCGGTCATGCGCATGGGCGACCATGACATCGTTCACGTTCAAGCCGTCTCCACCGGCTCGCTGGGGCTCGACATCGCGCTGGGTGTTGGCGGACTGCCGCGCGGCCGCGTGGTCGAGATCTACGGCCCGGAATCGTCCGGCAAGACCACGCTCACCCTGCAGGTGATCGCCGAAATGCAGAAAATGGGCGGCACCGCCGCCTTCATCGACGCCGAACACGCGCTCGACCCGTCCTACGCGCAAAAACTCGGCGTCGATGTCGACAATCTGCTGGTCTCGCAGCCCGACACCGGCGAGCAGGCACTGGAAATCGCCGACATGCTGGTGCGCTCCGGCTCGGTCGACGTGGTCGTGATCGACTCCGTCGCCGCGCTCACCCCCAAGGCCGAAATCGAAGGCGAAATGGGCGACTCGCACATGGGCCTGCAGGCGCGGCTGATGAGCCAGGCGTTGCGCAAGCTCACCGCCAACATCAAGCGCACCAACACCCTGGTCATCTTCATCAACCAGATCCGCATGAAGATCGGCGTCATGTTCGGCAACCCCGAAACCACCACCGGCGGCAACGCGCTCAAGTTCTACGCCAGCGTGCGCCTCGACATCCGCCGAGTCGGCGCGATCAAGAAGGGTGACGAAGTCATCGGCAACGAAACCAAGGTCAAGGTCGTCAAGAACAAGGTCTCGCCGCCATTCAAGGAAGCTTTCTTCGATATCCTCTACGGCCAGGGCATCTCGCGCGAAGGCGAAATCATCGAGCTCGGCGTCGCCCACAAGTTCGTCGACAAGTCCGGCGCCTGGTACGCCTACAACGGCGAGAAGATCGGCCAGGGCAAGGACAACGCGCGCGAATACCTGAAGGAACACCCGGAAATCGCGCAGGAAATCGAAGCCAAGATCCGCGCCGCCGTCGGCGTCAACAACCCCACCGCGCCGGTCGAGGATGAAGCCGACGCCTGAACCCGGCGAGTTGCGCGAGCGTGCCCTGCGCCTGCTGGCGCGGCGCGAGCACAGCCGCGCCGAACTCGTCCGCAAACTGGAACACGCAGGTTTCGCCTCCAGCGAGATCCAGCCTTTGCTCGACGAATTCGAGACCAGGAACTGGCTCTCTGATCGCCGTTTCGCTGAAAGCTACGTCGCCGACCACCGTGCGCGTGCCGGCAGCATCAAGCTGGCCTATGACCTGCGGCAGCGCGGCATTGACGACGTAATTATTGAAGCGACACTCAAAGACAACCACGACAGTGAGTTGGAGCATGCCCGTGAAATCTGGCGCAAGAAATTCGGCACGCCTCCCGCCAATATTCAGGAAAAAACCAGGCAGATGCGGTTTTTGCAGGGGCGTGGGTATTCCCAGGACATTATCCGCCGCGTACTAATAGCCAGCGAAACAGCCAACTGAGACGCAGCGCTGCTGCAACAAGATGCCGTGCGTGGCTGCCGCGCTTCTTTGATCACTATTGTCCGGCCCCAGTCTCGACCATGGTTATCCCATAGATATTTTTCGACGCCACTTGAGCAGCCGGGAAGTGCTTCAGAATCTTTTCTTTGTCAGCCTTATTTTCCACCAAGAAAACAATCTGGCTCCCACGCAGCCAAGGGTCATTCTGAATAAGATCCTTGGCATAGTAGCCATCTCCATTGTGCAACACGATTCGCCGCGCAGCTTCCACCCTTGGTGGGAACTGGGCCAAATGTTCCGCCATGAAGTCGCCCATCTGTACAAAGCGCAACGCATTCGCCGCGACCAAACTCAACAGCGCCAGCAGCGCCATCTGCCGCAGCACGCGAGGACCTTCCACAGCCGCAAGCTTGATCATTCCCAGAGCCGCCAACACCGGCAATACACCCCACGCCGAATGAAAATAGCGATAGCCCCAGCCGTGACCCTGATCGAATGGGATGACGAAGTAGGCTAAGAAGCTCAGCAGCGCCGAGGCGCCAAGCATCCTCAATCCGGGTTGTTTCTCGCCCCGCCCCCCCCACCAGGCCAGCAACAGCAGCAAGGGTGAGGCCCATAGCCACAACTTCGCCAGTCCACCAAGTCGGGCGAAAACAATGTCAATATCGGGCCAACTGAAAACACGCATAAAACCGCGCAACAAGCCAGGCGCGCGCTCCAACATGGTGGGCGGTACGTTGTTAACTGCCTGCGCCAGATCTGAAGCCTGCGCCCCGACATGCAAAATATTTTGCTGCCAAAGCGACCAACCGGCCACCAGAAGCAGAAGCATTGGCAAATATCCAGCAAACAGACAAACCATGTTGCGCAAACGCTGGCCTCGCCGGGTTACAAACCAAAGAATCCATGGCACGGCGAACACCGCATGCGGAAACGGATTGTGCAACGACAGCGCGAAGCCTCCCACGAGACCCGCCAGAAACAGCCGCAGCGGTGAGGGCGCCAACAGCAACCACGCGAAACCCAGATTGAATAGCAAGTGAGCCGGCATCGAGTAGTACGTTATCCCGTTTGCCACAAATGCCGGAGAAGCCAAGGCAAACAGCAGCGCCCATCCTGCGGCCAAGGGTGAAGCGATCAGGTCACGGGCAATGCGTCCGATCAGGAGAAAACTCGCCGCCACCAGCGTCGGATTGCAGGCCCATGGAATGCCAAGCCAGACAAAGGGAGCAAGCAGCAACGAGAAACCCGGCCAATACGCTGAGAACACCGCGCCGGTACTCCGGTTAATCATTAGAAATTGGTTCTGGAATCCGGGCGGAATCAGGTAGTCGAACAAATCGGGTGGAAACTGCCCGTGCATGGCGCCCGCCGCGAACACCTTGGCCTGGAACACCGCCGCGTATTCATCCATCGACAGCGGGTGATTTCCATAGACCCACACCGTTCCTGCGCACAGAGCTACCCATAAAACCAATGCAACCACGTAACGCTGGCAATCCAGCGTCAGCAGCAACTGCTCAACCGATTCGCCATTCCCCGAACGCCGCGTGCCGAACCAGTAGCCGAATGCCAACATACCCACCATCAGCCATGCCGCTGTTAGATCATGTGTTGCCATCAGATGCCAGAAGATTGTGCTATGCGCCCAAGCGTTGGCTTCGATAAAAACCAGCACGAGCAACGAACACGCAATTCCCAGCAAGGCAAGGCGTGAAAGACTCATGAAGCGGATTTACGAAGCTCGATAGCGTCAAGCAGTCTGGCGTATACGGCAGTGGTGCTTTCCCACGACCAGGATTGGTGGGCAAATTTCGCCACCTCAGGGCGCAGAGCCAGTAGCGGATGTGGATTCTCGCGCAATCCGGACAAGCGCCGTGCCCAGCGGACCGCTGTATTGCCCGTGCCAACATTTTCGACGAGCAACAGGCGGCGCGCATCGGGACATCCCGCTGCTGTTTCATCCCCCACCATCGCGGGCGTTCCGCAAGCCATGGCTTCCTGAACGACAAGCGGAAAGCCTTCCCCGACGCTGGGCAACACCAGCAGATCAGCAGCCCGGTAATAGCGAGCCAGTGCGGCACCGCTCACGCCACGCACCACAAGCACGTTAGGCAAAGCCCAATTCCCAGGATCGAGTGGCCCCTGCCCCGCGAAAATCCAGAGATCATCTGAAAACTCCGCTGCCAGTTCCCGCAGAACATTCAATCCTTTCTTCTCGACAAATCGACCGACGAAGAGAAACACCCGCTTGCCAGCGTGGCGTGCGTTCACTATTGCCTTATCGGCAGCGGCAGCCCCGTCCGGCGTAAAAATTGCCGTATCCACGCCATTCGGGCAATAAACAGGCAGTGCACGGAACCTGCAAAAACGTTCAAACTCCTGGCGGACCGCAGGGCTGATAAACACCACCTGATGTGCCGTCGACAGCACCAACCGCCCGAGAGTGCGATTCGCAAAGGCGTGGACTGCCCGCAAGAGAGCAGAGCGGAATGGGACACTCCCGACATGCTGAGTGATAATCACCGGGACGCCACGCACGCGCGCAAACAGCCAGGTGAATGCGTTGCCAAAATAAAGGGCGTCGTGAAGATGAACGGCATTTGACTGACCAATTACGCGCCAAAGGTGACGCAGAGCGCCTGGTGACCACACCGGCCAAGGGATCCCTGTACGGCGCTCGAGGACATTCCATGCATGAACAGGAAACAGTCGTATTGATAATGGCAAATTATCCGGGACGAGATCAGCATCACTTGCAATCCATGTAATCCCCCAGCCATGATTTTCGGCCAATCTTTTTGCCAGTTCGGCTGCGACTTTTTCAACGCCCCCCCTGTGAGTGGAAAAGTAGTGCGTCACCAGAGCAAGATGCTTAGCCACAAGATTTACAAGCCGGAAGAGTGGGCGATCTGAATGAATTACCCATCAATATCTTGTTGTTCCTCGCTTGTGTTTAAGAAACGTAACCAGACCTCTTGGAGTAACGAGAAGGATCATCGTAATGAATAGTCCAACGTATGCCTCCGGAATGGAGGCACGAAAATATTTCCACTGTATCCGCAGCCTGGAAATCAGTTGGGTCCGCCGTCGCAAACCTGAAATTCCATTTGCCGAGGCCACCGTATTTACCAACGGGGCATCAATACAGCATGCTTGGCTTACGCTGAGCACGCGAAAGAACAGTTCGTAATCCTCCGCTGCCGGGTAATCTGTTGAGTATGTACCCACCTGTTTCAGGATGGACATTCGGATCATCGTGCTAGGATGAATCAGGCATGAGTTAATGTGCATTCGGCGGCGAATTTCGGCGTCTTTCGTTGCCGCACGAAAAACAAACAGCAAGCTTCCAGCGTTATCTACATACTGTGTGCTGGAGCCGACAATTCCAAGCTCTGCGTTTTGCTCAAGCAACATCAACTGTCGCTCCAACCGGTCGGGCGAGATCGTATCTCCGGCATCCAGTCTTGCAACGTAATCGACACCGCACCTGAAGGCCTCCTCCAAACCGGCATTCAACGCCCGCTCTATGCCCTGATTATTCGCCAGCCGAACGATTACCAGCCCGATCTCACTGTTATTCAGAAGAGTTGACACGACGGGCGGAGAACTTCCGTCATCGACTACGATTGTAAGCATCCCTTCAGGGCGCTTTGCGTCAATGATTGAGTCGAGACTGGCGCGAAGCCCAACCGGATCATTGAAGACAGGTATCAGGACTGCCAGTTTTCCATGGTGGCGAATAAAATCATCTAGCATAGAAAATACAGGGGCTGGCTTGGAAAGAAAGCATACAAATTGCTCGGCCGAGCTAGATTGATACTATGTGGCAGTCTGAGGCTTGGCATCTCAAAGTGAAGAAGCATCAATGCATCCGAGAAGTGCATCACTGCTCTTTGGTTTTCCATATCTGTATATTTCGGAAGGACGGGTAACGCTCTCTCAGCAGAGACAAATCCCAGTCCCACCATTGGCTTGATTCCAATGTATCAATTTGTTCCGGAGTAAAGCGATATCGGATGACGCTTGCAGGTACGCCAACCGCAACGGCGTAGGGAGGAACATCCGAAGTTACCACTGCCCCAGCTCCGATGATGGCACCATTGCCAATGACAACTCCATCCAGAATGATAGCCCGCGCACCAATCCAGACGTCATGTCCAATCACGATATGCTTAAACTCTTCGAATACCGAATCGAGGGAGAAAGTGATCCCGCTCTGCGCAAGCGGCGAGTAAAAGGCTGGATGAACTGAGACAAAGTCTCTTGAGGGATGCCGACCCAAACCAGACAATACTCCCTGGCCAATACATGAAAATTTCCCGACAGTAGTGTTATTAAGCCTGCACCCTGCGCTTACGTAAGTGAAATCCCCCAACGTGACGTTTGTTAATACGGCCTCATCGTAGATAGCATTGTATTTACCAAAACAGCAATGCTTGACGCGGGACATGTAGCCCAGACTTAGATGAACATTCCGCAGTTGTAGTGATACTTTCTGCGCCAGCCACCATAGCCATAGAGACAAAGGGTTGATAAACATGGTCTTGAGCATTTACTCACTCCCCCATCGCAAGAACTAGTCGCCCCATTCTTCGAAATATACGAGTAGCGATGTTGGGCGATATCCGCTTGAAATACCGTTTATGTGCCTCTATAGCCTCGAAAGACTCCTCAATAGGTATGGCGCTTAATTTTATTGGTTGAGCACACAATTCCACATCAAATAGATCACTATACCCACAGTGGACTCCGCTGCCATCGTGCCCGATATTCTGCGCCATTGAGCAAGCCGGGAATAATGAAAGTCCATTTCTCAAGAAGACCTGCGCATACCAAAAAACAAACCAAGTATTTATTTTCTCTTCTCGATTGAACTCCATTTGTTCCCAGTAGTTGTATGTGTGATCGAAGTTAAAGGATCTGATCATGGCAGCATCAAAGCGCTGCATTACCGATAAGTCCTTTTTAAATTCCGCCCAAGCACGTCGCCACGTGCCCCACCCCCAGCACAGTGGAACGCGTAGAAAATACGTATCCTCTTGCCTCCCTAATTTCTCTATTGGGTATGAGCTGCCAGAGACATGCATAACCCTTTCTTCGTGTTGATACAAATCGAGGGATTCATTCATGTAGCGCAGAAAATATTTTGACGTTACCAAGTCATCTTCGAGCACGATTACCCGATCATGGCAATTACAGACTTCCGTTACCCCCTCAATAATATTCCGTGCCAATCCATAGTTGGTTTCACGTTCAACAACCGTAACGCTACGGAACCCAGATACTGCATGCACTATGGCGCGAACAGCCTGAACACGCTCAACTTCCATTTCATTACGCGCCGCATCCGCATAGACAATCAAGTCACTCTGTTTGGCAAGCGCATTCACGGCCAGCGCCTCAAGGGCACGCCTAGTATGTTCTGGACG
>Ga0210129_1000259_pt1 | contig 14206 bp, 15 predicted proteins | sample WestPond_Cattail_2_FD_185582 | JGI IMG/M metagenome (GOLD analysis project Ga0210129, IMG submission 185582) | Wetland microbial communities from the San Francisco Bay, California, USA, that impact long-term carbon sequestration -... | ecosystem: Environmental > Aquatic > Marine > Wetlands ... | reverse complement strand
GGACCACCAGGCCCTCGCCGACCTGTTGGAGGAGATCGGTGACCCGGACCTCATCGAACTGACCGGATGGGACCCAGCAGACCTTGACGAACTCCTCGAAGGAAGCGGTACTGATGATGATGACGAAAGTGATGATGCCGATCCTGACAGCACACCAATTCCATTAAACCCAGTAAGCAGATTTGGTGATCTATGGATTCTGGGTCGGCATAGGCTGCTTTGTGGTGACTCCACCGACATCACTGCCATAGAAAAAATGTTGAATGGCGCACAGGCCGACTGCATGTGGACCGACCCACCATATGGTGTTGGCTACGTTGGGAAAACCGAAGATTCCATGACTATCAAAAATGACACCGCGCAGGACCTCCAATCTCTCCTCGCTGGCGCATTTTCGGTAGCGACGGTAGTACTCAAGTTCGGAATGCCGGTGTACGTCGCGTGTCCCCCCGGCGATCTGCAGCGTGTGTTCATAAACGCCTTCGACCAGTCCGGATGGACGTTTCGCCAAAGTCTGGTATGGGCGAAGAATAAATTCGTCATGGGGCATAACGACTACCACTACCGACACGAGTTGATCATGTATGGTTTCACGGCGGGCGGCAAAGGGCATCTGGGCCGTGGTGGTGTGAACTGGCATGGTGACAACGCGCAAGATTCGATATTCGAAGTCGAACGGCCGACCCGCAATCGAGATCATCCGACGATGAAGCCAGTGGCGCTAGTCAGTTCCATGCTGAAGAATTCGTGTCCACGGGGCGGAATCGTGTACGACGCGTTTGGCGGATCGGGATCAACGTTGATAGCCGCGCATCTGTTGGGGATTCGCGCGATGATCGTGGAGCTCGAGCCACGATATGTTGATGTGATATGTAGCAGATTTCAGAAGTTCACTGGAATAATTCCGGAGCTTCTGCTGGAGAACGGAACGTACGAGCAGCACGATTTTATCGACGAATCCAGATGATGCACACCAAAAATCCGACGCGCTAACAGCCAAGCGCGGCCAGAGCTGCGACGTAACCGCGATGATGAAATTCAACAGCGTCCTGAATCTCCCGACCAACGACTCGAGTCTGAACCAGACTACGTCAAGCATTACGACGTAAGGAATGCCGTACCTACGATTTGACTTACGTGATGCGTGCGATACTATTGACCAGTCAACGCACGCCACGAAGGGAATCCCGATGTCGAAGCGCACCGACCGCCTCAACACCCACACAGCTGAACTCCGCGCCCTCGAACACGTCGCCCAGATCCGCCTCCACAACGCCGAACGCGGACTAGCCGACCTTAGTAACGCCATCGACCTACCCAACGTCACGAACGCCTTCCACGCTGAGGTCGACGCGGCCAGGAAGGCGCTCAGCGCGATCCACGAAGAGCAGCAGGCCATCATCTGGGAACTCGATCGACACACCGTCGACCTCCCCGACCTCGCCCTGATCCTCGTCGACGACCCCGATGGCCCCAGGGTTATCGAGCGCCGCGACGCCGACAACACTGACACCGACGAAACCCGCTGGTTCAACGTCGGCGCACCAGAAACCGACAGCCCAATGTCGTTCGACACCGCAATCGGGGCAACTCCAGCGAACCCACACGGATACGGGTTCACCCGCCTCTACACCCAGGACGAGGTCGACGACCTTCTTGACACGATTGACTCGGTCATCGGCCGCTGACCGACCACAGCCGGCCCGGTGGTTGTCCACCGGGCCGCATCCGTGAAAGGACACCTGTGAGTAGGATCTACTTCCACACCGGCACCCACGAAGGTCCCGACGGTATCCAATGGGAATGCAGGATGAGGGGAGCGACGTGAATGATTGATGGAGAGTTTATCGTCGTTACGCGCGGTGATCCCCCGCCAAAGATCCAAACGTATGATCCAGAAAACCACGAGTTCGATCGTGACTATTACGATCCAGAGGTCTGCTGGAAGTGTGGAGTGCCCGAAGAAGACCACGGCCGGCCCGGTGGATAACCACCGGGCCGCATCCATGAGGAGAGGATCCGTGCCCCCGGACATCGATCTCCAGTCCCTGGCGATTGACATCGGGTCGACCACGCCCTTCTCCACACCGGACGTGGAGTATATGATCAACAGGCTGGCTAGGGCCGGCTTGGACGTGGCCGGGATCGTTGGTGCGCTACCCAGCGTCCTGGGCGTGGCGCACCGTTGGCCGACGTCATTGCCGAACGCGGCAAACATCGTGGCCAAGGCCATCGGCATGCCCGACTAGCGACTATGGTAGTGGTGCGCTAGTGTGGCGTTAGATGGTCCGCTGCACGAACCAGGGGGACGACTGGCGGCTCACCCCTGGCGTACCGAACGACTGACCGACCGCCTTGCCCCAGACAACCCCTGGGGGTCGACATCGGATGGTTCTACTAGGAAAAGCTCGATCCGTCAGGCAACCATCTTGCGGCCCCGGCCAGCCACCGTCGCTGTGGGTCAAGGGAACGGTGGACATGAACGCCTCGGCGCCAGGGGAAATCTGGATTGTCGGGGCGTTCCCCAGGTCGAAGGTGGAACCGGTGGCAATCGACGACGACACCATGGCACGCTGCACGTGGCTGACCATGACTTACGCGGATGCGGATGGAACCGTTCGGGTCATCGAGATACCGGCAGGCAATGAGATCCGGGTGACGGTTGAGGAGATCCGCCCAGATCCCTACGCGGCTGGAGTCGAGATGGATCTTATGGCCATCCCACCGCAGAGTCTGTCGACGTTGTCCGACCGGGGCGTGAAGGTGGTCGTCGAAGCGCGCCGTGGTTCACGGTCCGAGGGTGGCATTCTCCGGATCTACCAGCCGTAGACCGTCGTCACATGGGGTATACGACCACTACCCTGTGAACATGTTCCGGACATGCGAAACCTACCGGTTCGACCTTGTCAGCGAAGGGGATACCGGGCCGGTCCGTATCCCCTGCCAGGTCGAGATCACGTCACGTCGCGACCTTCCCGACGTCGACCACCACGACATGCTCACCATCGACGACACCACCGACGCGCGCCTGTCCATGGTCACCCGATCCGTCATCACGTCCCGGATCGCCGAGGACCTCGACGGTATGCCCATCGACGGACCGATCCTCGACCTCGGACCAACCAGCCACGCCCCGGAACGCATCGCGGTCTGGGCCTACTGGCTCGCCCATGACCAATCGGAGTATGAGCGGAAGGTCACCGACTGGAACCTCGTGGTCGAATCGACCCGGGTCATCGTGTCCGACCACTGGTCCATCGAGTACGCCCCCTCGGCCGGAGACCGGTGATGGGGGCCGAGGACGGGCCGGACCCGGCACGGGACGCCGTGCTCTACGCGAACGAGTTCCGAACCGACACGATCATCCCGGACGATCCGGACGCCGGCCGGCGTTGCGCGATAATTCGCCTCGCCGGCTGCAACCTCACCTGCGACGTGTGCGACCAACCGTCGACGTGGGAGCCGCAACCGATGAACCGCCCGGTGCGCGTTGGTGCGTTCCTCTCGGCCGGGTCGTCATCACCGGGGGCGAGCCGCTGATGCAGCAGGAGGGGCCGGCGTTGCGGTGCCTCATCGAGGGGTGCGTCGACGTCGGCCGGACGGTGTACGTGGAGACCAACGGGACGATGTCCCCGGCACCATGGCTGGTGGACCTCGACGAGTGCGGCCGGGTCCGGTGGCGTGTCTCCCCGAAGGTGTTCGGGCCGTTGGCGTCCGACCCACGGCGGAAGCGCCTGTATCCCCCCGCGTTGCGATGTTTCGTCCGGAATCCCTGGGCAGATTTCCTGTTCCCGTGCAGGGAGGCGACGGACATCGACGCGATCCGCCTGTTCTGCACCGACTACCAACTGAACCCAGGCCGGGTGTGGGTCTACCCCCTGGCCACGGAGTACAACGACGTCGTCCAGATCGGGCAACAACTGGCACCGGCCGCGCTCCGGTCCGGCTTCAACGTCTCAACCCGTCTCGGTGTGATCATGACTGGTAGGTAGGTCAACAACCTGGGAGGGATCATGGCGAAGCGCCAGGGGCTACGCGACCCCTCCGACATGAGCGACGCGGAATTGATAGCGGAGGCCGAGGCGCTCGACGCAGCCGAGGACCGCGCGTCGTTGTCGGACCCGGTCGCGTTGCTCCGCCGGATCGTCCCGCGGTACCGGCTCCGCCCCCACCTCTACGTGATCACCACCCAGATGAAACGGATCATGTCGGGTGAGATCGACCGACTACTGATCACCCTCCCACCGCAGACCGGCAAGACCCTGACCGCCGTCGTCGGTGGCGCCGTCTGGTGGCTCGCGAACCGCCCGGACGCGAAGGTCATCATCGGATCGTACGGCGACTCGTTGGCCGTGGACCGAGGCCGCGATTCGAAACGTCTCATCGAGGAGCACGGGCATCGGTTCGGCTTGAGTCTTGCCCGCGGCTCCGCGGCAGTCCAGGACTGGCACCTCACCACCGGCGGAGGGGTCCTGTCCGTCGGGATCGGGGCCGGCGTGACGGGAAAGCCGGGAGACATCGCGTTCATCGACGACCCCCACAAGAGCCGGGCCGAGGCCGATTCGCTGCGGTTCCGCGACCGGGCGTACCGATGGTTGAGCGCGGACATCATCAGCAGGTTGTCCCCCGGGGCGCCGATCGTCATGGTGATGACCATGTGGCATCCGGACGACCTCGCGGCCCGGGTCGTCACCGACGAGGGGAGAACGACCGAGGGAGGCCGGTGGGAGGTTGTCCGGATGCCGGCATTCTGCGACGATCCCGACCACGATCCCCTACACCGGAAACTCGGCGACCCCCTACCGCATCCGAAGATCCGGAGCGGCGACACCGCGCGGGCAACCGCCCACTGGCAGGACAAGCGCCGGGGGTCCACCGTCCAGGACTGGCACGCCCTGTACATGTGCGACCCGAAACCGGCCGAGGGTGCGCTGCTGACCCGTGAACTCCTCCGCGAGCGCCGGTGCTACACGAAGGGGTCGGCGTGCCACCCGTGCGACACCAGCCCGGTCCGGGCCGCCGTGGCGGTTGACCCGTCCGGTGGTGGCCGGGACGTGGCCGGAGTCATCGGTGGCTACCTCGGGTCGGACAAGCGCCTGTACCTGATCCGGGACGCGTCGGGAGCGATGTCATCGGACGCGTGGGCGAAGGCCGCATGCGAGATGGCCGTGGACCTCGACGCTGACCTGGTCATCTTCGAGAAGAACTTCGGAGGCGACATGGCGGGTCGGATGATCCGTACCGCGTGGTCGGTGTTGCAGTCGGAGGAGCGGGAGAAGGCCCGGCAAGGGGCGATGGACGCGCAGCCGCACCTGACCGCGCGGGAGGTTGAACGGGTCGTGGACCGGATGACCCTGCGGTACGGGCGGTTGTGTCCCCGGATCAGGGCCGTGACGGCCCGGAAGAACAAGCGGTTGCGCGCGGACCCGATCGCCCAGCAGTGGGTGGAGGACCGGGTGCGGACGGCCGCGTACTTGCCGGAGGTCGAGGAGGAGTGGGCGACGTGGCAGGAGGGGTCGTCGGACTCGCCCGGCCGGATCGACGCGAGTACCTACCTGGCCTATGCCCTGTTGCCGATTCCGAAGGGTGGTTCGGGTGGTGCGGCTGCACCGGGCGGTTCGTTGCCGACGACGGGTTCCTCACCGCTCGATCGTGGTGGTTCCGCCGGTGGGTTCGGGCCGTTGGCCAGGTAGTGGCATACCTGGCCGTCAGGATCCGACCGGTGTTGTTAGTTCCGGGCTCGCGCGAGTGCTGCGTTGCCCCAGAACATGACCTCTTCGAGGTGTGTGATCGCGAGTGATTTCTCGCGGCCTTCGGGAAGTTGGCCGTTGAGTTCGTCGGCGAGACGTCGACATTCCTGGCGGACACTGGTGTGCGCATCGCGCTTCTCATCAGTGGTCGCGGCGTGAAAGGCGAACCGGTGTTCGATGTCTTCTGGTGTCATGGGTTCACGGTACAGTTCCAGGTTGTGATCATGGGTAGATGGTTGGCGGGCCTCGTGTTGGCCGTGATCGTGGTGACGATCGGTGTCCTAGCGGGGGCGGTTTTCACGTCCGTGTTCGACGATGACCGTGTTGGGGTGGTCGTCCCACTTGATTCCCCGGTGCGATAGGACAATAATCTGCCGGCTGCGCCTATGATCACGACATGATGCCGTCTGTTGTCGTGCTGGCGTTGTACGCCCTGGCGGTAACGCGGGTCACCACGCTGGTCACGCATGACGAGATCACGAGGCCGGTTCGCGAGCATCTCATCGCACGGTTCGACCCCTATCGTCGGGTACATCGCTGGTTGGTGTACCTCCTTGGCGAGCCGGACGGGGACGCCACGGGTTGCCCGTGGTGCGTGTCCGTCTGGATCGGGTTCCTCACCGCACCGATCATCTACCTGTGGGGTACCACCCCGATCGTCTTGGTCATCGTGTTGGCGCTCGCGGTTTCGCAAGTTACCGGCATGATCTACGCATACGGGCGGCAATGATGAATATCCTGCGGAGGAAGTGGCAACTACGCGCGGTCGGTGAGGTCGATCCGATCCTCCGCGAGGAGATCGACGGATTGTTCTCGCCCCCGATCCTGTGGCGGTTCCGGGGTGCGGACACCACGACGACGCGGTTCCAGGAGATCGTCACATCCTCGGCGCGTCGGGCGCTCGCCGACGGGTCGGCCGGGTCGTCGGTTACCGCTGCCGTGTCGCGGTTGTCGATGGATGGCGCGTCGTGGCGTTCCTACCGATTCGGTGACCGGGCGTGGCAGGCCGACGCATGGCGCCTGTACGACATCACTGGACAACTCCGATTCGTGGCGAACTGGGTCGGTAACTCGATCTCCCGCTGCAACCTCTACGTTGCCCGAACCAAATCGGACGGATCACCCGGAGAACGCGTCGACACCGGCCCCGTAGCGAAACTCGCGGCCGGCCCATTGGGAACCGGCGACGCGAAGGCCGAGGCCCTCCGCCTCCTTGGGATCGATCTGTTCGTCCCCGGCGAGGCGTACGTGGTCGCCCAATCCGGAGGCGGGAAGAACGGCGAAGACCTCTGGTGGGTCGTCACATCCCGACAGATCAAACGGCAGGGCAACAACATCACGGTCAACCGGTCCCCGGTCCACGGGGGCGGGACCATGGAATACCGCGAGGGCATTGACCTGATCATCCGGGTGTGGACACCACACCCAGCCGACACGTCCGAACCCGACTCGCCAACCCGGTCCGCGATCCCGGACCTCCGCGAGATGGAGGCGCTCCGCAAGCGCGAATTCGCCGAGTTGGACTCGCGCCTATCCGGGGCCGGCGTGCTCGCGCTCCCCGAGTCCCTGGAACTGCCCCGGGGAGACGACGACCCCGTTGGTGCTGCCGGGTTCTCCGCCCTCCTCGGCCGGGTCATGTCCCGTTCGCTGCGCGACCGGTCATCGGCCGAGGCCATGGTGCCAATCCTCATCACCGGCCCCGGCGACGACATCGAAAAGATCCGACACATCACCCTCTGGTCGGAACTGTCCGAACAGATCGGAGACATGCGCGAGGGAGCCCTCCGGTCCCTCGCCCAGTCGTTGGACATCCCGCCCGAGGTCCTAATCGGCATCGGATCGACGACGAATCATTGGAATGCCTGGGCCATCAGCCGCGAGGCCGTGCAGATCCACATCAAACCGGTGCTGACCCGCATCGCCGCAGCACTGACAACCGGCTACCTCGCCCCGGCCCTTGAGGCCATGGGCGAGGACCCAACCGGATTCATGTACGCGTTTGACACCGCCCCACTGACCGTGAACCCCGACCGGTCCAGCGACGCAAAAGACCTCCATGACCGGATGCTCATCTCCGACGCGGTGACCCGCGCCGCGTCATCGTGGTCCGACGGCGACGCCCCCTCCCCCGACGAGCGTGCCGTGCGTATCGTCGAAAAACTCCTCCTCACCTCCCCCGACGCGGTCCTGTCAGATCCGGCCCTCCGCGCCCTGATCGGCCTACCCGAGGCCCAATCCACCACAGCCACGGAGACCACGGCCCCCGGGGGAACGGGGAAATGGCCGGCACCGGCCGAGGAGGAGGAGACCCCACCGGAGGAAACGGAGACCGAGGAGGGAGGGGAGAACCAGGGGCCGCCCACGGCCGGACCGCCCGCGGCGCCACCGGGCCTGTCGTTCGCAGCCCAGTTGGCGATCCGGCGCGCCCTCGGCCTCGCCGGAACCCGCCTCGTTCCTCACTCGAAACGACCGGCCGGTGTTCCCGCCTACCAACTGCACGTCCATCATGGGCCAGTGGTCGGGTCACAGAAGGTCGCCACGTTCCTCGGCGGATCGTGGCGGGATGAGTTCGCCGGGGTCGGTCCGGCGTTCGAGATCAACGATCGGCTATTCCTCGCAATGGTCGAGGAGCACTGCCGTGACCTCCTCGTTCGTGGCATTGCCTACGATCCAGACGACGTCGAGACCCTGTTCGCGTCCCCGGCAACCGTGAACCGGCTGCGGGTGATTACCTGTGGATAACCTGTGGTCGCTCGACTACGCGCGTACGGTGCCCGGGGCGATGGTGAACGCGGCCGGAGACGTGTTCTACCCGGACGACTCCGACGACGCGGCATGGTTCGCGGAGGAGCACGGGGCGTGGACGATCACCGGCGCTGAGGGGCCGGTATGGGACGGCGAGGGAACCGACCCGTGGATCGTCCCCAGGATGGAAGCGGCTACGGAGGCCGCCGTCATCGAGGCCGCGATCCGGGAGGCCCTGTGGGTCGAGTTGTCGGCGTGGTTGGTGACGGTGTCCCGCGCAGTCCTCCACACGGTTCTCCCCGATCCCCTAGCGATCTTCGCGAAGGCCCCGGCTTGGGCAGCGGCCGTTGATCGGATCGTCCGGGGTCCGGTTCGGGACGCGATCGGCACGACCTACCGCACGTTGCTCGGTGACGGGTACCAGTTCGATTCGCGGCCGGCCGTGGTCGAGCACCTGGCGACGGTGTCCAATCGGATGGTTCGCACCGTGGACTCGGCGTTTGACCTCGTCGCCCAACAGGTGTCGATCGGGGCGAACCTCGGCGAGGGTGCGGCGGAGATCGCGGACCGGGTTGACGAGGTGTTGTCGACCACACGTACGGAACGCTGGCCGAATCGGGCGGTTGTGGTCGCTCGGACAGAGACGATGGGGGCGTTGAACGCCGGCCGGCAGGACGCGTTCGCGGCCGTGGCGGAGGAGTTGGAGACCCCGTTCGAGCAGATGTGGGTGGCGACCGTGGATCGGCGGGTTCGTCCGACGCACAGGCGCGCGGACGGGCAGCGGGTACCGACGGGGCAGCTGTTCATCGTGGGTGGCGCGTCGCTGCGGTTTCCCGGTGATCCGTTGGGTCCGGGCAAAGAGGTCATACAGTGCAGATGCACAACGATCTTGCTGGAGCCGGGAGAGACTGTTGATCTCACGCATCGTCAATTCAAGAATCACTAGGTTAGGGGCTAGACATGGGTACCGGATGGCGGGGCATGCTCGCCCCACTCGACGTGTCCACCGGGGACGGCCGGCGTTTCCTGTCGTCCGGGGTGTCGTCACGGCAGTTGCCGTTGCCGCTGAAGTGGCAGCGGGCGGATACCGAGGGTCATGACAACTCGGTGATCGTCGGTTCGTTGGAGCGGATCGAGTACGGGACGGTTGCGGAGGCGACTGAAAAGGGATGGATCGATGCGAAATGCATCAAACCATCCAAGTTCGCAAATGACCTCTGCGCCGCGTGGGGATTCGGACAGATGTTCGACGACATCAACCCGAACGACATGCCACGCCTGAGCGAAGACGTCGCCGAGTCCATGCACCTCCTCGGCCAGCAGGTCATCGGTCCCAGCGTCGACGCCGGATCGTGCGAGGCCGTGATCGCCCTCAAGGGCTCCGACGAGGCCATGACCGAGGAGCAGTTCGACGAACTGTTCTGGGGCGAGGGATCGGAAGACGTCGAACTCGAACTATTGTTCATCGAGTACCAGATCGCCGCTGCCACGTTGGTCCCGATCCCGGCGTTCGCCGAGTGCCGGCCATTCCAACTACTCACCGAGGAGGCCCTCACAGCGGCCGTCCGGAAGACCGGATGGTCCGACATGCCCCTCGCAGAACGGGACATGGCCTGGGACGGCACAGCCGCGGAGAAGCGGATCGCGGATAACGCCGGGATCGGTGGCGACAACCCAGACTGGGGCCGGTACGCCGAGGCGTTCCTCTACCAGAACGACGACGCGAACGCGGAAACCAAGGGGGCGTACGGGTTCCAGATCGCGGACATGGTCGACGGAACCCAACGGATCGTTCCCCGCGCGGTGTTCGCCATCGCCGGGATCCTCCAAGGCGCGAGGGGTGGCACGACCATTCCCGAGGCCGACCAGACCGCCATGAAGGGCGTCGTCGAGACCCTGTACAACCGGATGGCGGACGAGTTCGACGACGACACGATCACCGTGCCGTGGGCGGAGGAAACCGCGTCGATCATCGCGGCCGTCACTGCCGCTGCCGGAGTCATGACCGGCTACGACCCGGCCCTGTTCAACAACCCGGACCTCGACCGGATCACCCCAATCACGGTCACCGAGGACGGCCGGGTGTTCGGGCACGTCGCCACCCACGACACCTGCCACGCCGGCATGCCCGGGGTGTGCACCACGGCCCCCGTCGACAACGACGGGTACGGCATGTTCCATCGGTACCAGCCGGAGGGTTTCCCCGTGCCGGTCGGCCGGATCACCACCGGGGGCGGACGGTTCGGGTGCACGTGCCGGCAGTGCGGGGGTCACAACGACGACCACGCGTGCCTAAAGCTGTCGCTCGGCGGGGCGATCGCGCACTACGACCGGCTGTCCACGGTCGCCTGGGTCCGCGCCGGGGAAGACCCCCGGCTGAACGCCGTGTGGATCGCCGGGGTCGTGAGCCCGGCCGCGTCGGTCAAGGACCTCGCCGCGCTGTCCCGGCAGAAGGTGTCGGGGGACTGGCGCCCGGTCGGGGGGCGAAACGAACTCGTCGAGGTTCTCGCGCTCGCCCGGGAGGAGCCGGGGTTCCCGCTACCACGGTTCCGGGTCGCGGCCGGCCGGGTCACGGCGCTCACCGCGGCCGGCGTGGTACTACCATCTCGGGGTGAGGCGCCCGGCGGGACGACCATCGATTACGAGCGGTTGGCGGATCTTCTCGCCGGGCGTCTCGCTGCCCACCTTCACCCGCCGGTGGTTCCACTGGCCGGTGGGGACGAGGCAGCCGTCACGGCCGCTGACACCACACCCGATGCGGTTGATGATGATGTTGCCGGATTGCTTGGGGAGATCGAGGACGCGGTGAGCGCCGGTCAGGCGATCCGTCTCCAGGCCGAACTCAGCGAGGTGTTCTGATCATGTGTTGTGGCAACAAGGTCGTCGCGAACCAGCAGGCCAAGGCCGCGTCGGCCACGACGTGGCAAGTCCTCGACGCGAACGGGAAAACCGTGTCGACGAAGACCTCCGAGATCGCGGCAAAACTTGCCGCCGCACGGATCGGCGGAACGGTCGTGCGGGTATAGCGCTTGTACGCGACGATGGGGCCGTACCGTGATTCCAGGTGCGGCCCCATCGGGTTACCGCACTGTCAGCCGGTAGGCCACGCGACGACGTCCGTGACCGGTCCGGCCACCACGTTCAGGTCAACGGTCACGTGGTCCGGATACGAGTACGCTGCGGCGTTCAACTCGTCGGCGGTCATGGCCAGGAGCCGATCGGCCTGCGACACCGGATCGCCCGGTAGGTGTAGCCCGTTGCGGTGATAGCCAACGAACCCGGAATGATATGCGCGTGGCATCCACGGGTAGACAACACCCGTGCCACTAGCCTCGACGAGGCGATCCAGTAGCCCATCCTGCTCGGCGTTGTTTCTCGGCAAGCGGCTATATGGGAACGCAACCCGGCAATAGCCGATCGGGTTACCGAAATAGCCAGGCACCAGATGCCTCCGGATAGCCCCCAACCGTTCCGGCCGGAACGACACGCCAAGCGATTGGTACCTGGGCGCCAGCGACACACGCCCCGGATGCGGCTCGGGACTCGGGCCGCATTGCAGGAACATCTGCGCCTGGCACGCCGACACCGCGAACGCGTCGGGCACCAACGCGTGAGCCTGATCGTGGAAGTCGAAGTATCCATCGGCGATGAACACGTCTTCCTCTACCAGGTGGATCAGGTCCGGGGCGGGCCGGTGGTCGAGGGCACGTACGTAGGTGCACAGGAGGTTATGGGAGTTCCCGGCGTACGGGTGGTTGTCGACGAGGATCTCATACCGGCCGGGCCACATCGCCGACCACCGGCACGCGACGTCCATGGACGCCTGGTCGTACCCACGGTCGAGGGCCACCCATATCAGCAGGTCTGGCCGGTCGCACGCGCACAACCGGCGTAGGCACGCCTCCAGGAACCCGGCCCGTTGCCATCCGGGCACAATCACGATCTGCACCTTGCTACCTACGCATCGAGGCGAGCGATGAGGACCCCGGTCGTGTATCCACCGGCTTCGCGTTGCGTGATCTCGTACGTCACGCCCTCGCCGTCGAGCCATGGGACCAGCGCATGACCCTTGACGACCAGCGCCGAGTCGGGGTCGACGTCGTCAACGAGGAGCACCCCCGGGCGGCGCAACATCGCCGACACGACCAGGTACTCGTGGAGGATCAACTGCGCGTCGTTGTCGGAGTCCAGCAACGCCACGTCGACCATGGAGCCGGCCGCCACCTCCCGGGCCAACATCCGGATCGAGTGGCCCTCGACGAGCGTCACATGCCGGTCAAGGTGGTCGGCGTGGCCAGCGAGGACAGCCCTGGAGATAGACACGTCCAGGTCGATGCTTGTGAAGGTGCCGCCGTGGTCACGGACGTGTTCGGCGAACGCGACCGTCGACCAGCCGTCACCGGTCCGATACTGGTCGCCCCCACCTCGGATGGTTCCGGTCTCGACGATGTCCAGCGCCGTGTTCCCGATACGGTCGGCGAGTGCGGCAAGTTCTTGCCGAATGATCTCCTGGAAGTTCATTGCCTCTCACAATTCCGCTAGTAGCTGCAACGCCATGGCCTTGAATGCGTGCGTGCGCGCGTGGAACCGCGCGCACGCACGGGTACCCATGTCCGCCCGTTGTTCCGGGTTCATATCGGCAACGGTACGGACGGCCCGTGCGATTCCCCGCGCGTCGACGCGCCACGTCGTGGCAAGTCCGTGCCGACTCTTCGCAACCGGCGGTATGAGCATCCCGACGTCCGGGGTGATGTGCTCTGACATTGGTGATGCGTTGGTGGTGACGACTACGCCACCGACGGACATTCCCTCGGCGATGTAGTGTCCCCAGCCTTCCGTCTCCGATGGGCACACGTGGATCTGCGCGCGGTTGAGTTCGTGCGTTAGTTGGTCTTCGTCGAGCCTGTTGAGTAGTCGCACACCGGCGGGTACGTCTAGGTGATCACTGGAGATGACCGTCAACGGGGGAAGGTCTGGGTTGGTTGCCCATGCCTGCAACACGGCGTTGGTGCCCTTGAGTGTCGACTTGCCGCGTAGGTGCACTGCGGTCAGTTCCCTCGGAACGTCGGGGTCGCACATGTCCCGGGACATGAACCCGGTGTAGATGCTTTTCCGTAGTCCGAGTTGGTGTGTGAATATGGTCTGGGCTTCTTCCGATTTGGTCCACAGTTGGGTACAGGCATGTAACCCAATTGTCCACTGGCGTTGAAACCATTCGATGTTAAATATGCCAATGGTTTTGTTCGCGTAATACATCAGCCGTGGATTCCATAATTCGAGAAAGATCGCTATGTCGTGACGTGGCATTGATGGCTGTCGCCAATCAATCCACGACACGTCATATCCAGCCTCGGTGAGCATGGCATCGAGAAGCCACATGTCACAGGTCAATCCAACGCCGTTGTCGCTGCTCACCAGTGCCACACTCTTACCCACCAGGGTACCTCCTTCGCGGCTTGGTAGATCAACATCTTGGTGAGACCCTATGCCCGGCAATCCGCCACGTGCCATGATCTACGCATGTGGCAGGTCGCGATCCCAGCCGTTCCGGTTAGAAGGTGAGACCGTGAGTTTAGTTGTGATCATTCCGTCACGGGGTCGTCCCCACTCCGTTGCTGGGCTCACCGAGGCGTTCGTCGACACCACGCACGACCGGGACACCCGACTCTGGATCGCCGTAGACTCCGACGACCCAGATCTAGACCGATACC
>Ga0210129_1000258_pt1 | contig 14223 bp, 11 predicted proteins | sample WestPond_Cattail_2_FD_185582 | JGI IMG/M metagenome (GOLD analysis project Ga0210129, IMG submission 185582) | Wetland microbial communities from the San Francisco Bay, California, USA, that impact long-term carbon sequestration -... | ecosystem: Environmental > Aquatic > Marine > Wetlands ... | reverse complement strand
GGCCCCGTTCTGGAAAAAAGAGCAGACACCCGAGGGCGCACGCTGGGTCGATGCCCGTGTCAGCGACGATGCCGCGCTGGCCAAGTGGGGCATTGCTTCGGGCAACACGGCGGCGTAGTTTCCCTCGCCCCTTTGGGGGGAGGGCTGGGGTGAGGGGCTGGCTGGCGCCACGCTTGCGGGTTGGCCAGCGCGCCGGGTGTCCGTGCCATGCCGCTTGCGCGCTCGCGGTTTGATGCTTGTAAACGCGGAGACCTTCCCATCAACACCGCATGTGACGCGCCGTCGGGTGGGCAACCGCGAATTGGCTCCAGCGTCCTGGCACAGCCACCCGTCACGCCCATTAGCCATGCTGGTGAGCAAAGGCAGTCCGAATTCCGCTTGCGCGCCAACCATTTCGTTCAAGCCGGGTGGCTGGGTGTGCCCAGGCGCAGGCGCCATTCGCGGTTGCCCGCACCTTCGCATGCCCACAAGGTGTTGACGCAATCAACGCCGCGCACCAGCCCGTGGCCCGCGAGCGTGCGCCGGAGCATGGGCATGCCCAGCCGCCTGGCGTGCCAACCAGGTTGCAGGGAAATTCTGAAGTTCTGGCGTGCCAACCTGGCCAGACGATGAGTCAGCCAGACTGATGATTTAAGATGATAAGAGTACAAATCAAATCCGAGGAAACAAAGCGTGGAACTGAAGCTACCCGACCTGAACCACCCGCGCCGCCCGCAAAAGGTTCCCTATCTGCGCATTGCAACCGAGGAGGCTTTTGCGCCGCCGGAGATGATAGCGATCTACCGCAAGATCCTGGAAAAGGGCGATGCCGACGCGGGCTTTCGCGGGCTGATGGGCTTCTACATGAGCAGCCCGAGCGAGCGGGCGCAGCACATCATGCGCTGCCTGACCGACCTGGACCAGATCCGCCTGCAGCACATGGACGAGGCCGGCATCGACAAGCAGGTCATCGCGATCACTTCGCCGGGCGTGCAGGTGATGGACCAAGCCACCGCCGTCTCCTTCAGCCGGCTGGCCAACGACCAGCTCGCCGAAGCCGTGCGCCGGCACCCGACGCGCTTTGTCGGCATGATCGCCGTGGCGCCGCAGGACCCGGCAGCCGCCGCCAAGGAAATCGAGCGCGGCGTCACCAAGCTGGGCATGAACTCGGTCATCATCAACTCGCACACCGAGGGCGAGTACCTGTCCGACCCCAAGTTCTGGGACATCTTCGCCGCCGCCGAGGCGCATGACGCGCCGATCTACCTGCACCCCAACGCGCTGCCGCCCAAGATGCTGCAGCCGTTCCAGGAGTGCGGGCTGGACGGCGCCATCTACGGCTTCGGCGTGGAGACCGGCCTGCACGCGATGCGCATCATCACCGCCGGCGTGTTCGACCGTTTCCCCAAGCTGCGCATGATCATCGGCCACATGGGCGAGGCGCTGCCGTTCTGGGCTTACCGGCTGGACTACATGCACCAGGCCACGGTGCGCTCCAAGCGCTACGACAGCATGAAGCCGATCCAGAAGCGGCCCAGCGACTACCTGCGCGAGAACTTCTATGTCACCAACAGCGGCGTGGCCTGGGAGCACGCCATCAAGTTCACCCAGGGTTTCATGGGCGTGGACCGGGTGCTGTACGCGATGGACTATCCGTACCAGTATGCTGTGGACGAAGTGACCATCCTGGATAACATGGACATGTCGCTTGAAGATAAGACCAAGTTCTTCCAGACCAATGCCGAGTCGGTGTTCAAGATCAAGTAAGCCCGGCAGCGCCCCATTCAAAACAACAGGAGACAGTATGAAATTCAACTTTTTGCGTTCGATCCTTGCCAGCGTTCTGCTGCTGGCTGCGGCGCTGGTGCAGGCCCAGCCCTGGCCGGCCCAGCCCATCAAGATCATTGTTCCGTTCACGCCCGGCACCGGCATGGACACCATCGCCCGCACCGTGGCGCCGCGCTTGTCCGAGCGCCTGGGCCAGCCGGTCGTGGTGACCAATATGCCCGGCGCCAGCGGCAATATCGGCGCCGATCATGTGGCCAAGAGCAACCCCGATGGCTACACCGTGCTGATGGGCGCCAACACCATGCTGATCGCGTCCCAGCTCTACAAGAATGTCCCCTTCGATCCGGTGCGGGATTTCAGCCCGGTCTCGATGGCGGCCTGGGGCACCCTGATGCTGGTGGCCAACCCCAAGACCGGCATCAAGTCGATGGCCGATCTGATTGCCCAGGCCAAGGCCCGCCCGGGCTCGATCTCCTTTGGCTCGCCCGGTGTCGGCACGCCGCACCACATGGCGATGGAACTGTTCAAGGCCCAGACCCAGCTCTTCATGCTGCATGTGCCTTACCGCGGCACGGCGGGCTACACGCAGGATTTGCTCTCGGGCGAGCTCAACGTCGGCTTTCTGCCGATCCACATCGCCCAGGGCTTCGTGAACTCCGGTCGGCTGGTGGCCCTGGCCGTCGGCAGCGCCAAGCGTCATCCGGTGGCGCCCACCGTGGCCACGTTTGAAGAGCTGGGCGTCAAGGGCGTGGATGTGGACCTGTGGTACGCCTTCTTCACGCCCGCGAAGACGCCAGCCGCCGTGGTCAATCGCCTGAATGCGGAGATCGTGGCCATCATGAAGCTGCCCGACGTGCGCGAGGTGCTGGGCAAGGCCGGCATGGATGCGACCTCTTCCACGCCCGGGGAACTGGATGCGGTGGTCAACAAGGACTACCCGCGCTGGGGCAATGTGATCAAGCGCAACCGCATTTCTGCCGAGTAGGTTGACCGCATCATGAATCAAGGCAAACCGTTGAAGATCGCGGTGGTCGGGGGCGGCATTGCCGGGCTGGGTTTTGCGCTGGCCCTGCGGCAAAAAGGCATGCTCTGCGAGGTCTATGAGGCCGCGTCCGAGGTCAAGGAACTCGGGGTGGGCATCACCCTGCTGCCGCACGCCATGCGCGAGCTGGCGGCCCTGGGCGTGCAGGACAAGCTGGAAGCCGTGGCCATCGAGAATCTGGAGAGTGTTTTCTTCAACCGCTATGGCCAGTTCATCTACCGTGAACCGCGGGGCCGGCATGCCGGCTACCCGGTGCCAGAACTGGGCATTCACCGCGGCAAGCTCCATCGCATCCTGTATGAGGAAGCACTGCAAAAACTCGGCGCCGCCCATGTCCATACCGGCCACCGCTGTGTGGGTGTGGAGCAGAACGAGACGGGTGCCACGGTGCATTTTGTCGACTCCGTCGGTGCCCCGCGTGCCCCGGTCAAGGCCGATATCGTCATCGCCTGCGACGGCGTGCACTCCGCCATCCGGCGCCAGTTCTACCCGGATGAAAAAATGGCGTTTGCCGGCATCAACACCTGGCGCGGCGTCACAAGGCACAAACCGATCCTGACCGGCAAGAGCTACATGCGGGTGGGCTCGATCGACACCGGCAAGATGGTGATCTACCCGATCGTGGACAACGTGGACGGGCAGGGCAAGCAGCTCATCAACTGGATGGCCGAGATCAAGCGCGACAGCAGCACCATGAACGACTGGAACCGGCCGGGGAACGTGGCCGATTTCGCGGAGATTTTCAAGGACTGGCGCTTTGACTGGCTCGATGTGCCCGAGCTCATCGCCAAGGCCGAGCAGATCCTCGAATACCCGATGGTGGACAAGGACCCGGTGGACCAATGGACCTTTGGCCGCGTCACCTTCATGGGCGATGCGGCGCACCCGATGTACCCGCGCGGCTCCAACGGCTCAGCCCAGGGCCTGATCGATGCGCGCACACTGGCCGAACTGCTGGCTCAAACGGCTGACCCGCTGCAAGCCCTCCAGGCGTATGAGAAGGCGCGGCTGGGGCCGACCGCCCGCGTGGTGCAAACCAATCGCAGCACGCCGCCGGACTTCATCAACATCAAGGTCGACGAACTCAGCGGCGGCAAACCCTTTGCCAACATCGACGACCTGATCAGCCAGGAAGAGTTGCGCCAGATCTCGGAGAACTACAAGAAGATCGCCGGGTTTTCGCAGGAGGCGCTCAAGGCGTCTTGATCATGAAACTCCCTCGCCCCTCTGGGGAGAGGGCAGGGGTGAGGGGCTGTTTCTGTTTTGCTGGCGCCACGCTGGCCTGGTTGGCACGCCGGGCGGCAGGGCATGCCCATGCTCCGGCGCACGCTCGCGGTCGCCCATCCTTGCGTCCCGGTACCGCGTTGAGGCAGCGATGCCCGCCCGCCTGCACGCCGGCCCGCGAGCGTGCGCCGGAGAACGGATCTCCCCAAGTGCCCGGCGTGCTCAGGTACCAGCGTGGCGCCAGCGGTCTTCCCCCGCGTGCTACCAGAAGCAGCCGATCGAAACAAATTTGATGTTCATCAAGAACGTTTGTCGTTCCAGCCCTTGAAATGTGGGGACGCCACCCTAAGCTGCGATGCATTCGGAGGATTTCATGCGAATCGACAAACTGACGACCAAGTTCCAGGAAGCCCTGGGCGAGGCCCAGACGCTGGCCTTGGGCAATGACCATGCCTACATCGAACCGGCCCACGTGCTGGTGGCCATGCTGCGCCAGGAACATGGCCCCAAGGCGCTGCTGCAGCGCGCCGGTGTCAATGTGGCCGGTCTGCTGACGGCCTCCGAGGCCGCGATGAAAAAGCTGCCCCAGGTGCAGGGGCAGGAACAGGTGCAGGTCGGGCGCGACATGGTGAGCCTGCTGCAAGCGGCGGAGAAGGAATCGATCAAGCGCGGCGACCAGTTTGTCGCCGGCGAACTGTTTCTGCTGGCCGTGGCGGACAGCAAGACCGACATCGGCCACCTGGCCAAGGCCAACGGCCTGACGCGCAAATCGCTGGAAAGCGCCATCGACGCCGTGCGTGGCGGCCAGAGCGTGGACAACCCGGACGCCGAAGAGCAGCGCGAATCGCTCAAGAAATACTGCATCGACCTGACCGAGCGGGCCCGCATGGGCAAGCTCGATCCGGTCATCGGCCGCGACGACGAGATCCGCCGTGCCATCCAGGTGCTGCAACGCCGCACCAAAAACAACCCCGTTTTGATCGGCGAACCCGGTGTCGGCAAGACCGCGATTGTGGAAGGCCTGGCCCAGCGCATCGTCGCCGGCGAAGTGCCCGATTCGCTCAAGGGCAAGCGCGTGCTGTCGCTCGACATGGCGGCGCTGCTGGCCGGTGCCAAGTTCCGCGGCGAGTTTGAAGAGCGGCTGAAAAACGTGCTGAAAGACCTGGCCAAGGACGAGGGCCAGACCATTGTCTTCATCGACGAGCTGCACACCATGGTGGGTGCCGGCAAGGCCGAGGGCGCCATGGACGCCGGCAACATGCTCAAGCCCGCGCTGGCGCGCGGCGAGTTGCACTGCGTCGGCGCCACCACGCTGGACGAATACCGCAAGTACATCGAGAAGGACGCCGCGCTGGAGCGCCGCTTCCAGAAAATCCTGGTGGGCGAACCGACGGTGGAAGCCACCATCGCCATCCTGCGCGGCCTCAAGGAGCGCTACGAGGTGCACCACGGCGTGGACATCACCGACCCGGCCATCGTTGCCGCGGCTGAGTTGAGCCACCGCTACATCACCGACCGTTTCCTGCCCGACAAGGCGATCGACCTGATCGACGAGGCCGCCTCCAAGATCAAGATCGAGATGGATTCCAAGCCCGAGGTCATGGACAAGCTGGACCGCCGCCTGATCCAGTTGCAGATCGAGCGCGAAGCCGTCAAGAAGGAAAAAGACGAGGCCTCGCAAAAGCGCTTCGAGTTGATCAACGAAGAAATCGGCAAGCTCAAAAAAGAAATTGCCGACCTCGACGAAATCTGGAAGGCCGAAAAGGCCCAGGCCCAGGGCAGCGCCCAGGTGCGCGAGGACATCGACAAGCTCAATTTCCAGATCAAGGAACTCACCCGCAAGGGCGATCTGGCCAAGGTGGCCGAGCTGCAATACGGCAAGCTGCCCGAACTGGAAAAACGCCTGAAGGAAGCCCAGGCCAAGGAAGCCGCCAAGGGCGGCGAGGGTGCCGCGCCGCGCCTGCTGCGCACCCAGGTCGGTGCCGAGGAGATTGCCGAGGTGGTATCACGTGCCACCGGCATTCCCGTGGCCAAGATGATGCAGGGCGAGCGCGACAAGCTGCTGCTGATGGAAGCCAAGCTGCACGAGCGCGTGGTCGGGCAGGATGAGGCCATTGGCGCCGTGGCCAACGCCATCCGCCGCTCGCGCTCGGGTCTATCCGACCCGAACCGCCCGACCGGCTCCTTCCTGTTCCTCGGCCCCACCGGTGTGGGCAAGACCGAGCTGTGCAAGGCGCTGGCCGGCTTCTTGTTCGACAGCGAAGAGCACCTGATCCGCGTCGACATGAGCGAGTTCATGGAAAAGCATTCGGTCGCCCGCCTGATCGGCGCGCCCCCGGGCTATGTGGGTTACGAAGAGGGCGGCTACCTGACCGAAGCGGTGCGTCGCAAACCCTACAGCGTGCTGCTGCTCGACGAGGTGGAGAAGGCCCACCCGGATGTGTTCAACGTGCTGCTGCAGGTGCTGGACGACGGCCGCCTGACCGACGGCCAGGGCCGCACCGTGGACTTCAAGAACACCGTGATCGTGATGACCAGCAACATCGGTTCGCCCATCATCCAGACCATGGTCGGCCAGCCGTATGAGGATGTCAAGGAAGCGGTGGAAGGCGAGCTGAAGAACTACTTCCGCCCCGAGTTCCTGAACCGCATCGACGAGACCGTGGTGTTCCACTCGCTGGATGCCAAGAACATCGCGTCCATCGCCCGCATCCAGCTCAAGGTGCTGACGGAGCGCCTGCAGAAGATGGACCTGGCGCTGGAAGTGTCGGAAGCGGCGATTGCCGAGCTGGCCAAGGTCGGCTTCGACCCGGTGTTCGGCGCCCGGCCGCTGAAGCGTGCGATCCAGCAGCGGATCGAGAACCCGCTGTCCAAGCTGCTGCTCGAAGGCCACTTCCTGCCCAAGAGCACTATTCCCGTCGATGTCGATCCGGTGCGCGAGCCCGGCGTGTTCAAGTTCGACCGCGCCGTGGGCTGAACGCCCGGCAAAAGAAAACCCGCTCTTGCGCAGGCAGGAGCGGGTTTTTTTATGGATTGTTGGCGAAAGGTGGCCATGTGCCCAAAAACGGCGGGCTGTTGGCGCTGCGCTTGAGCGAAGGGTCGGACCTCAGATCCAGCGTCGTACCTGCCGCTTGTACTCGGCATACTCGCTGCCGAACTTCAACTCAAGCACCCGCTCCTCGGGAATGATCTGGTACCTTGTGATGTAGGCCACATACGCGATGGGCCCGACGAATGCCTCCCATGACCCCAGATGGCTTACGTAGGCCATGAGGAGGAGCAGGAGGCTGAGATACATCGGATTTCGCGTGAGGCGATAAATGCCATGCGTGACCAGTACCGAGGCACGTTCCGGCTTGAGTGGATTGATCGTTGTCCTGGCTTTCCACAAGGTTACAGCGGCGACGAGCGCAATGATTGCACTCAAATTCATGCTGACATCGATAGCAGCCAGCCGCACACGTCCGATCAAACCAGGCGCGGGTTCGACGCGAGGAAGAAACCACATGCCGACAGCGATCGCGATGGCAACGAAGGGAGCGGGGATCTTGGTTTCGAGGAGTCGCATGATCTATTTTCTGAAGTTTAACGCGTATGAAATTTCTCATCGTAGCAGTGCCACGACAAATTGCTATCCCCAAAATGGGGCTGACCGTCGGCTATCGGGGGAATTCATGAGGGTCCGCTCCTGGCAGTGAACTTTCGTTCGACACCGCGCTCAAAGGAAACGGCCCTCCGATTCCGACTGAAAAACCGCTGCCCAAGATTTGCAGAATTTCACCGATATCTGGCGAAATTCACTTACTCCAAGGTGAAATCATGAACGAAGACCTGCGCTATCGGCCCCTGCCCAAAACCCGCGTTTCTCCGATGGGTTGTCACCTGCTGGAGGCCTTCAATCCGCCCGCCGTGAACATCGATTCACCCGCCATTCTGGCCATGACCGATCTTTCGCAAGTGCCTACGGCCACGATTCTCGCCGACGCGACGCTGGATGACGCGAACCACTCCATGCTGGTGCGCGGCGTGAGGCTGCTTTTGGTGGTCGGGGAAAGCAACCACATTGACGGCGTTGTCACTACCGTCGATATCCTTGGGGAAAAGCCCGTGCTGGTCGCCCAAACGCGTCAATCCAGGCGCGGCGACCTGCGCGTTTCCGATGTCATGGTGCCGGTCGACAGGATGGACGCTCTGAGCATCGAGGACGTGAGGAAAGCTTGCGTTGGGGATATCGTGGCGTCGTTGAAATCGGATGGCCGGGCGCATGCCCTCGTGGTGGGCCACGGGCAAAATGGCACGCAGACCCTGCTGGGGATATTTTCGGCCTCCCAAATCGCGCGGCAGTTGGGGGTGCAGATCCAGACGCATGAAATTGCGCGGACCTTCTCCGAAATAGAAGCCGTCATCGCGGGGAACTGATGTCTCTTCAGGGCCGTATCTCACCCCCCACTCAACCGCGGACCCGCCCGGTCAAGCCCGGTTGAGCCAGGCGAAAAAAGCCCGGTACAGCGCCACGCTGATCACCATGCCCCAGGTCATGCCGACGAACATGCCGCCCAGCATGCCGGGCAGGGTGCTGGTGCCGGCAGCCAGTTGCCAGCGCGACAACCATACGGCGCCCAGGGTCATGCCGATCAGCATCCAGCCCGAGCACATCAGGTTCTGGGCGAACAGCGAGCACAGGTAGCGGCCGCAGTGCGGCCGCAACAAACGCAGGCTGGGGATGGCCAGCAGGCCGCCGGCCAGCATGCCCAGGTGCATGCCGGGCAGAAACTCGATGTGCAGCTCCAGGCTTTCCCAAAACGCGAGTCCTGTGGTTTGGGCGCACAGGTTGTCCAGCCGTGCCGGGCCGGCGTTCAGCAGGTCATACAGCAGGCCCAGCAGCATGCCGCCGAAGCCCAGCGAGAGCATGACGTGGGGCGGCGACAGCCCGGCGCGCTGGGGCCGCACCCAGGCCAGCGCCGCGCAGCCGGCGGCGACCGCCGCCAGCGTCAGCAGAATCACGGACGCCTGCGAAGCGCCGACCACGGGCGAGGAACGACTCAGCGACCACAGCGTGATGCCCACCAGGCACACCAGCAGCGCCGGGGTCAGGGCGGCCGAGCCGATGCTGCGGGCCAGCCAGTGGGGTTGCGGGGTCACGTTCATCATGCGGGCGGCAGGGTAGGGAGGTGATAGCTAAATTTGAGTCAAAGCTCGGGTTAACCCGATGGTCACAGCAGGTTGGCTCTATAACATTTGGCCGACAAGTACAGCGATGGACTTTAGTCCACCCCTGGTTCTTTTGCTGGCCGTTTGAACGAAGCGCGCGTGGTTTGCATGAGCGTCCGTCTGACGTCACGAGAAACCTGCTGCCATCGCTCTCCCTGTTCATTGCATTGGAAGTAATCCCAGATGAAAACCTGCCCGATTGGTGCTGCGCCGGCTTCCGTTTCCAGTTCCTGGCTCTACCTGCTGGAACGCTTCGATGTGGGCGTGGTGCATCTCGATATGAACCTGCATGTGGTCGGCATGAACGACTACGCCCGGCGCAGCCTGCCGGTGGCGGACAAGCTGCCGTTCGGCAAGCTGGTGACGGATTTCCACCCCGAGGCGGCCAAGGCCAAGGTCAAGTTCCTGCTCGGGCAGGCCGAATGCCCGGTCAACAACGCGCCGCCCATGGCGATGATGATCAACATCCCCGAGCGGATGCTGCTGATCAAGGTCTCCAAGATCGGCGATGCCCAGGGTGCGACCACCGGCTACACCCTGGTGTTTTATGACATCACCGAAGTCGTCCACCAGGAGGTGGAGGGCGGCGGGGCCCGCAACAGCCGCGAGAGCGGAGAAAAGCGCCAGTTGCGCAAGATCCCGACCATCAAGCAAAACCGGGTGCTGCTGGTCGATGTGCCCAGCGTGTCCTTCATCCGGTCCGAGGGCCACTACACCTGGGTCCATACCGGTCAGGGCAGCCAGTTTTGCAACCTCAATATCGGCGATATCGAGAGTCGCCTCGACCCCCAGTTGTTCCTGCGGGTGCACCGCAGCTACATCGTCAACCTGTCCCATGTGGACGAGATCGTGCGCGATGACGGGCGCATGACGCTGCGCATGATGGGCCCCACCCCGGTCGAAATCCCGGTGTCGCGCGCCAGTGCGCCGCGCCTGCTGGAGCAACTGGGGCTGGCGGATGCGGTCTTGAGCAAGCACTGATTTGTCCCTGCTTATGGATGGATTGCGTTGGGCTTATCGTTCGTGCACGCCCGCTGCCGTTCGTGCGGCATGAGCGACAGTTGATTGGATAGCGCCCCAGGCCGCTTGGGGCCTCGCTAGAGTCACGCTCCTAAAGGTCATGAGACCCTATAAAAGGAGACAACGTGATTACTGCCCCATTCGATTACCACGCCCCCCGTACAGTGCCGGAGGCGCTCAAGTTGCTGTCCACCCTGGGCGAGGATGCCAAGCTGCTGGCCGGTGGCCACAGCCTGCTGCCCATGATGAAGTTGCGCTTTGCGCAGCCCGGCCACCTGATCGACCTGGGCAAGCTCACGGAGTTGCGCGGCATCTCGCAAGTGGGCAGCGAAATCCGCATCGGCGCGATGACCACCGAGCACGAACTGCTGAACTCCAAGCTGCTGGCCGAGAAGGTGCCGCTGCTGGTCGAGGGTGCCGGCCTGATCGCCGACCCGCAGGTGCGTTACAAGGGCACGATCGGCGGCGACATTTCGCACGGCGACCCGGGCAACGACCATCCGGCCCTGATGCTGGCGCTGGATGCCTCGTTCGTCCTGCAGGGGGCCAAGGGCGAACGCGTGGTCAAGGCCGACGGTTATTTCCTCGGCCTGTATTCGACGCTGCTGGAGCCGGGCGAAATCCTGACCCAGATCCGGGTGCCGATTCCCGCCGCCGGCAGCGGCTCGGCATACCAGAAGCTCAAGCGCAAGACCGGCGATTTCGCCACCGCCGCCACCGCCGTCGTGCTGCAGATGAAGGGCAACACCGTCGCCAAGGCCAGCATCGCGCTGACCAATCTCGGCCCGACGCCGCTCAAGGCCCGGGCCGCCGAAGCCGCCTTGATCGGCAAGCAGATCAACGACGCCAGCCTCAACGAAGCGGCACGCCTGGCCATGAGCATCTGCGACCCGATGCCCGACCAGCGCGGCGACGTGGACTTCAAGCGGGCCATGTGCGGCGAGATGACACGGCGCGCGCTGCAGACGGCGCATGCGCGGGCCACCAAGGCCTGAATCAGAAGAACACAGGAGACAAAAAAATGGCGAAAACACAAACCGTGTCGTTCAAGCTCAATGGCAAGGCGGTCGAGGCGGCCGTGGAGCCGCGTGAGCTGCTGATCCATACCCTGCGTGAAAGGCTGCTGCATACCGGCCCGCACATCGGTTGCGAAACCTCGCACTGCGGTGCATGCACCGTCGATCTGGACGGCATGTCCGTCAAGTCCTGCACCGTGCTGTCGGTGCAGTGCAACGGTGCCGACATGTTGACGGTCGAGGGGCTCGAGCAGGGCGGCGTGCTGCACGCCATCCAGCAGGCCTTTCATGAGGAGCACGGCCTGCAATGCGGCTTCTGCACGCCCGGCATGATGACCCGCGTCTACCGGCTGCTCAAGGAGAACCCGAACCCGACCGAGCAGGACATCCGCTACGGCATCGCCGGCAATCTGTGCCGCTGCACGGGCTACCAGAACATCGTCAAGGCCGTTCAGTCCGCCGCCAGGAAGCTGGCGGCCACCGCGACGGCCTGACGCGCTCCCTACCTGTCGCACACCTAACAACCGCACCGAACAAACCGGAGAATTCAAATGGGCAATATGGCTGATCTGAAGGAACGCGAAGACAAACTGCAGGGCATGGGCACCTCGCTGCTGCGCAAGGAGGACGCCAAGTTCATCCGTGGCCAGGGCACCTATGTCGACGACATCAAATTGCCGGGCATGCTGTTCGGTGCCATCGTGCGCAGCCCCTATGCGCACGCCCGCATCAAGTCGATCGACAAGAGCAAGGCGCTGGCCTGCCCGGGCGTTATCGCGGTGCTGACCGCCGACGATCTGAAGCCGGTCAATCTGCACTGGATGCCCACCATCGGCGGCGATGTGCAGGCCGTGCTGGCCGACAAGAAGGTCTGCTTCCAGATGCAGGAAGTGGCCATGGTGCTGGCCACCGACCGCTACGCCGCCGCTGACGGCGCCGACCTGGTGGAAGTGGACTACGAGGAACTGCCGGCCATCGTGGACCCCAAGAAGGCCATGGACAAGGACGCACCGATCATCCGCGAGGACATCGTCGACAAGAACGACCTGTCCCACGGACCGCGCACCCACCCCAACCACATCTTCACCTGGGAGGCCGGCGACAAGGCGGCCGCCGACGCGGCTTTCAAGAATGCCGAAGTCACGGTGCGCGAGGAGATACTCAACCCGCGCGTGCATCCCTGTCCGCTGGAGACCTGCGGCTGCGTGGCCTCGTTCAACAAGGCCACCGGCTACCTGACGGTCTATATGACAACGCAGGCCCCGCACCTGGTGCGTACCGTGCTGGCCATGCTGTCGGGCGTGGCGGAAAGCAAGATCCGCGTGGTCGGGGGCGACATCGGCGGCGGCTTCGGCAACAAGGTGCCGATCTATCCGGGCTACGTGGTCGCGATCGTCGCGTCGATCGTGACCGGCGTTCCGATCAAATGGATCGAGTCGCGCATCGACAACATCTCCACCACCGGTTTTGCCCGCGACTACCACGGCGTGGGCGAACTGGCGGCCGACAAGAACGGCATCGTCAAGGGCCTGCGCTTCACCGCGCTGGCCGACCACGGCGCGTTCAACTCGCATGTCTCGGCGTCCAAACTGCCGGCGGGGCTGTTCTCGATCTGCACCGGCTCGTATGACATCCCCAACGCCTATTGCCGCGTCGATGCGGTGTTCACCAACAAGGCGCCCGGCGGCGTGGCCTACCGCTGCTCGCTGCGCGTGACCGAGGCGGTGTACCTGATCGAGCGCATGATGGACGTGCTGGCGCTGAAGCTCGGGATCGACAAGGCCGAGATCCGCCGGCGCAATTTCGTCAAGTCCGAGCAGTTCCCGTACACCACCTCGCTGGGCTGGACACTGGACAGCGGCGCCTACCATCCGGCGCTGGAAAAAGTGCTAGCGGCGGTGGACTACGAGGGCTTGCGTGCCGAGCAGGCCGCCAAGCGCGCCGACCCGGAAAGCGCGACCCTGATGGGCATCGGCTTGTGCACGTTCACCGAGATCGTCGGCGCCGGGCCGACCAAGGTCTGCGACATCCTGGGCATCGGCCTGTTCGACAGTTGCGAGATCCGCATCCACCCGACCGGCGGCGTGATCGCGCGCCTGGGCACCATGACGCAAGGCCAGGGGCACGCGACCACCTACGCGCAGATCATCGCCACCGAACTGGGCCTGCCGGCCAGCGACATCGTGGTCGAAGAGGGCGACACCGACAAGTCGCCGTACGGCGCGGGCACCTGGGGCTCGCGCTCCACGCCGGTCTCGGGTGCGGCGACCGCGCAGGCGGCACGCAAGATCAAGGACAAGGCGAAGAAGATCGCGGCGCACCTGCTCGAAGTCGCCGAAGGCGACCTGGAATGGGAAATCGACCGCTTCACGGTCAAGGGCAACCCCAGCCAGATGAAGACCATGAAGGAAATCTGCATGGTCTCGCACACCGGCAATCTGCCGGCCGGCATGGAGCAGGGCCTGAACGCCGTGTCGTACTACGATCCGCCCAACCTGACCTTCCCCTTCGGCACCTACCTGTGCGTGGTGGACATCGACAAGTACACCGGCGAGACCAGGGTGCGCCGCTTCTATGCGCTGGACGACTGCGGCACGCGGATCAATCCGATGATCATCGAAGGCCAGATCCACGGCGGGCTGACCGAGGCGTTCGCGGTGGCCATGGGCCAGCAGATCCCGTTTGACGAGAACGGCAACCACCTGGGCAACAGCCTGATGGACTACTTCCTGCCCACCGCGATGGAGACCCCGCACTGGGAAACCGACCACACGGTCACCCCGTGCCCGCACCACCCGATCGGGGCCAAGGGTGTGGCCGAATCGCCCCACGTGGGCGGTATCCCGTGTTTCAGCAATGCGGTGATCGACGCGTTTGCGCATCTGGGCGTCACCCACATGGACATGCCGCACAGCGCCTACCGCGTCTGGCAGCAGTGCAACG
>Ga0210129_1000257_pt1 | contig 14246 bp, 17 predicted proteins | sample WestPond_Cattail_2_FD_185582 | JGI IMG/M metagenome (GOLD analysis project Ga0210129, IMG submission 185582) | Wetland microbial communities from the San Francisco Bay, California, USA, that impact long-term carbon sequestration -... | ecosystem: Environmental > Aquatic > Marine > Wetlands ... | reverse complement strand
AACGATCCAAGCGGGGAACGCCGTGGAACCGGCTTTGCCGGGCCACTGGCGTTGCCCCCTTGAGGGGGGAGGCGGCCACACGAAGTGGGCAAGCAACGGGGGGGAGCTTCATTTATGCTGCCTTCTTGAAGCCGCCGCCCTGCGTGGCCTGGCGCTCGATCTTCACGATCTTGCTGACATAGAGGGCCGGCGTGACGACGGCTTCCGGGTCGAGCCCGCCGAGCGCCACGATCTCGTGCACGCTGGCGATGGCCTGCTTGCAGGCCATCGCCATGCTGGGGCCGAAATTGCGCGCTGTCTTGCGGTAGGTCAGGTTGCCCCAGCGGTCGCCGCATTCGGCCTTGATCAGTGCCACATCGCCATGGATCGGGTATTCGAGCACGTAGTGTTTGCCGTTGATCTCGCGCGTTTCCTTGCCCTTGGCCAGTTCGGTGCCAAAGCCGGTGGGCGTGAAGAAGGCGCCGATGCCGGCGCCGGCGGCGCGGATGCGCTCGGACAGGTTGCCCTGCGGCACCAGTTCCAGTTCCAGCTGGCCCGAACGGTACAGCCCGTCGAACACGTAGCTGTCGGCCTGGCGCGGAAAGCTGCAGATGATCTTGCGCACCCGCCCGGCGGCCAGCAGCGCGGCCAGGCCGGCGTCGCCGTTGCCGGCGTTGTTGTTGACCACGGTCAGGTCCTTGGCGCCCTGCGCGATCAGGCCGGCTATCAGTTCATCGGGAATGCCAGCGGTACCGAAGCCGCCGATCATGACGGTGGAGCCGTCCTTGACGTCGGCCAGCGCCTCGGCTATCGAATTCGCAATCTTGTCAATCATGGAGCGGTCCGCGATGAAAATACAGCGCAAAGTGTATGTCCTTTTGCGCTGCGCAAGCGTTAACCCGGCTGACATCTGGCGTATGCTCGGGGCCCTGTCTGCCATCACGCCCGTGCCTCGCCATGTTCCAGCCTTCGCAAGCCGATGTCCGCCGCTTTTTCTGCGGCGTTTATGCCAAAGCCCGCGCCGCACAAGCCCTGGAAGCGATCGAGATCATCGCCAGCCAGTGGATCGAGGAACATCCCGAGTACCACGCCGAGCTGGCCGATCTCGACCAGGCGCTGGCCAGGATGGGCGAGGCCGAGCCGGGCCAGGAGAACCCGTTCCTGCACCTGTCCATGCACCTGTCCATCAGCGAACAATGCAGCATCGACCAGCCGCGCGGCATCCGGCAGGCGGTGGAGTTGCTGACGGCACGGCGCAATTCGCTGCACCAGGCCCACCATGAGGCCATGGAATGCCTGGGCCGCATGCTCTGGGAGAGCCAGCGCGCGGGTCGTCCGCCGGACGGCGCCGTCTATATCGACTGCGTGCAACGCCACGCCACCCGCGACTGAGGTTTTTCACGCCCCAGACGCTATTAATTTGATAGCGCATCGAGCAAGCCGGCCGTGAACCGGCAATAAAAAAGCCACCCGGAGAGTGGCTTTTGGGTGTGGCGCGGGAGCCGGTCAGCGGAAATGCTTCGGCGCCACCGTCTTGAGTTCGCCGGACTGGGCGTGCACGTAGGCCGCCAGTTCCTTGAGTTCCGCATTGGAGAATTGCTTGGCAATGCCGCCCATGATGGCATTGTTGCGGCCCCAGGTCGCCATGCCTTCGGTCTTGTAGGATTTGAGCGCCACAAACAGGTAGTCGGCATGCTGGCCGGCGATCCTGGGGTAGCTCGGATCGATCGGCGCGCTGAAATTGCCGCCGTGGCAGGCAATGCAACCGCCCTTGTTCAGCAAGGCGGCGACTTTGCCGGACGGTTCGGCGGCCTTGTCCGGAAGGGACGCACCCGCGACCTTGCCATGACCTTCGTAGTAGGCGGCCACATCGGCAATGTCCTGATCACTCAGGGTCTCAGCAACGGCGCGCATGGTGGGGTGCTTGCGATCGCCTTTTTTGTAGGCATTCAGCGCGGCAGTGATGTATTTGGCGCCTTGACCGGAGATCATCGGCACCTTGTAGATCTCGGGGAAGCTGGCCTGGTAGCCTTGGATGCCGTGGCAGCCAATGCACATGGCGATTTTTTTCTCGCCCGCCTTGGCGTCACCCTTGACCTCCTGGGCTTGGGCAGAAAAGGCCGTCACGGAAGCGACAACCAGGGAAGAGAGCGTCAGCAACAGTTTGTTCATTTTGCGAGGACAATCGGACAGTGATTGGTATATATCGACAGCGCATTATATCTAGCCTCCAACCCCCCTCCCCCGCCCATTTTTTAGGCACCTTATCCGCCCCATCCAGCACCATGAAATTCCAAGGCACCTCGAACTATGTCGCCACCCAGGACCTGATGCTTTCGGTCAATGCGGCCATCACCCTCCAACGGCCGCTGCTGGTCAAGGGCGAACCCGGCACCGGCAAGACCATGCTGGCCGAGGAAGTGGCCCAGGCCCTGGATGTGCCGCTGCTGCAATGGCACATCAAGTCCACCACCAAAGCGCAGCAGGGCCTGTATGAATACGACGCGGTGAGCCGCCTGCGCGATTCGCAACTCGCGGATGTGGATGGCGGCGAGCGCGTCAAGGACATCCACAACTACATCGTCAAGGGCGTGCTGTGGCAGGCCTTCACGGCCGAGCAGCCGGTGGCGCTGCTGATCGACGAAATCGACAAGGCCGATATCGAGTTCCCCAACGACCTGCTGCGCGAAATCGACCGCATGGAGTTCTACTGCTACGAGACCCGCGAGCTGGTCCGGGCCAAACACCGGCCCCTGGTGTTCATCACTTCCAACAATGAAAAAGAGCTGCCCGACGCCTTTTTGCGCCGCTGCTTCTTCCACTACATCAAGTTTCCCGATGCCGAGACCATGAGACAGATCGTGGACGTGCATTTCCCCGGCCTGAAAAAGGAACTGCTGGCCGCGGCCATGAAGACCTTCTTCGATGTGCGCAACCTGCCGGGCCTGAAAAAGAAGCCCTCCACCAGCGAACTGCTGGACTGGCTCAAGCTGCTGGTGGCCGAGGACATCCCGCTGGAGGCGCTGCAGAGCAAGGACGAGAAAGTGGCCGTGCCGCCTCTGGTGGGCGCCTTGCTCAAGAACGAACAGGACGTGACCCTGTTCGAAAAACTGGTCTTCATGCAACGCCACAATCGGTGATCTTCCATGAACATCACCGATTGCAGTGCAGGCTCACATCGCATGGCGATGTGGAGGCGCTTTGCGCCGGCCGGAACGACAAACGCTGAAAGACATAACATATGAACAATAAACTGTTGATGGAGGGGCTGTCGGACGCCGTCGGCTTTGTCGGCGGGGCGCTGGCGGGCTTCTGGCTCGGACGCGTGCTGGGTTTTGACATTTTTGCCGAGGGCTACAACAACGCCAGCATTTTCGGCATCGTGCTGGTCGGCCTGGGCGGCGGCCTGGGGCTGCAATTGGCACGCCGCTGGCGCGCCCGCAAGGCCAAGGGCGGTGGAGACGGAGCCGCCTGACATGGCCTATGTCGAGCCTGTCACCCTGGCGCTGCGTGGCGTGCGACTGGTGCCGCTGGGCCCGGAGCACGAAGACGGCCTGCGCGCCGCGGCGGCCGACGGTGAACTCTGGAATCTGCGCGTGACCGGGGTGCCGACGCCGGACGAGACCCGCGGCTACATCGAGACCGCGCTGAAGGCGCGGGAAGAAGGCCACCGCTTTGCCTTCGCCGTGGAAGAGGAGCTGAGCGGCCGCGTGCTGGGCAGCACCAGCTACCACGACATCCTGCCTGCGGTGAAGCGCGCGGAGATCGGCTACACCTGGTACGCGAAAAGCGTGCAGCGCACCCATGTGAACACCTGCTGCAAGCTGATGCTGCTGACGCACGCGTTCGAGACGCTGGGCTGCCATGTGGTGGGCTGGCGCACCGACAACTTCAATTTCGCTTCCCAGGCCGCCATCGAGCGCCTGGGCGCAAAAAAGGACGGCGTGATCCGCGGCCAGGCGCTGCGGCGCGATGGCACCATCCGTGACACCGTGATGTACAGCATGCGCCGCGGCGAGTGGCCCGAGGCCCGGGCCCAACTGCTGTACCTGCTGGACAAACCGCGCCGCCAGGAGGCCGCATGCTGATCGATTTCTTCTATACCCTGCGTTCCGCCAAGCTGCCGGTTTCGGTGAAGGAATACCTGACCCTGCTCGAAGCCCTGAAAGAAGGCGTGGTCGGCCCCAACACGCCTGCGCCCGAGAGCGAGGCCGAACCCACGGGCTACAAGATCGACGACTTCTACTACCTCAGCCGCACCACGCTGGTGAAGGACGAGAAGCACTACGACAAGTTCGACCGTGCCTTTGCCGCCTATTTCAAGGGCGTGGAGATGCTGGCCGACTTCACCAAGGACATCCCGCTGGAGTGGCTGCGCAAGAACCTGGAGCTCAACCTGAGCCCGGAGGAGATGGCCAAGATCGAGAAAATGGGCTGGGACGAGCTGATGGAGACGCTTAAAAAACGTTTCGAAGAGCAGAAGGAGCGCCACGAGGGCGGAGCGAAGTGGATCGGCACCGGCGGCACCTCGCCCTTCGGCGCCAACGGCTACAACCCGCAGGGCATCCGCATCGGGCAGGAAAAAGGGCGCAACAAGAGCGCCGTCAAGGTCTGGGACCAGCGCGCCTACAAGGACTACGACGACACCCAGGAACTGGGCACGCGCAACATCAAGATCGCGCTGCGCCGCCTGCGCAAGTTCGCGCGCGAGGGCCACGAGGAAGAGCTGGACCTGGACGACACCATCCGCTCCACCGCGGCCAATGCCGGTTACCTGGACATCAAGATGGTGCCCGAGCGCCACAACAACGTGAAGGTGCTGCTGCTCATGGACGTGGGCGGCACCATGGACGAGCACATCACCCGGGTGGAAGAGCTGTTCAGCGCCACCAAGACCGAGTTCAAGCACCTGGAGTTCTACTATTTCCACAACTGCGTCTACGACTTCATGTGGAAGAACAACCGGCGCCGCTTCAGCGAAAAATTCGCCACCTGGGACATCCTGCGCAAGTACAACAAGGACTACAAGCTGATCTTCGTCGGCGACGCCACCATGAGCCCGTACGAGATCCTGCAGCCCGGCGGCAGCGTGGAATACAACAACGAGGAAGCCGGCGCCGAATGGCTGCAGCGCCTGACCAGCACCTTCCCCAAGTTCGTCTGGATCAACCCCGAGCCGCAAGGCGTCTGGCAGTACCGCCAGAGCATCAGCGTGGTCCAGCAACTGATGAACCACCGCATGTACCCCCTGACCCTCAAGGGCCTGGAGGAAGCCATGCGCTTGCTGACCAAATAAGGCGGTCACGGCCCGCGCCCGGCGCGGTTGATCCACCCCTCCCTCCGCTGGCGGAGGGAGGCCGGGAGGGAGGTGGGTTGTCAATACAGCCGTACGGCGGCGGTACCGGCATTTACAATGTCGGTACCGCCGCCGTAGTTCAATGGATAGAACGAGCGCCTCCTAAGCGCTAGATATGGGTTCGATTCCCGTCGGGGGCGCCACGCGGGTCAACCTCAGGGTTTGGGCACGATGGCCGGGCCAATGTCCTGCAGCGGCCCGAGCGGATTGCGGGTCACTTCCTTCTCGTCGATCACCGGCTGGCCGCTCCACGATCGGTAAACCACCAGATCATTCACCATCAACACCATGGCATTGAAACGCCAGCCGGTCGTCTCCGTGCGGCGCTGGAAATTAAAGAAATCGGCCCAGAAACTCCCCTTGCGCTCCCGGGAGATTTTGGCGCCGATGATCTCGATGCCGTGACAGGCCTCACGCGCTTCAAGACAGGCCAGGATGCCTGGATCCAGATCCTCCCGTTTCAGGATGGCGCTCGGCAAAAAGCGGCGCACCACATCCGCATGGACCAGCAGCGTCATGTTCGGGTGCTTGGTCGGATTAAAACCGTTCTTCTCCAGCTCGGCCCGGACGCTCTTCATCGGAACCAGTGATTCGATGGCCAAGCGGGCCTCGTCGAAACTCTGGAACGACGTAGTATCGGTGCGTGCCACTGGCAGCCAGGTCGAACAGCCACTGGTCAGCAACAGCAGGCCAAACGGTATAGCTAGCTTCCGCATAAGGAGACATCCTAGGCGCCTGTCAGCGGCGATACTTGATATTGATCAGGTTTTATGCGCCATTGTGTCACCTCGCCCTGCAGAAGCAGCCGCTTGAGTGCAACAATCCGGACAGCCCGATTCTGCACTCTGATTGGAGGACATCGTTATGCGCTCATATGATCTGCGCCGATTGGTTCAAGTTCTCGGCGCCACCCTGCTGCTCGTGGGCCTGTTCCACGGCACGCCCGCCGCCGCCCAGGCCCAAGTGGTGCAGACGCCCTACAAGATTCCCAAGGCCCTGGTCGAGGTCTACCTCGACGATCCGCGCAAACTGGGATCGGCCCTGAACTGGCTGCGCGGCCTGATCAACCCGCTGACGGTGGCTCCTTACGGCATGATCCCCGAAGACATGCACATCATCGTGCTGATGCACGGTACCGAAATCGTGACCTTGGCACGCAAGAACGAGGAACGCTACCGGGAGGTCGTGCAGCGCATGCGCTACTACGCGGACATGGGCGTGAAGTTCAAGGTCTGCGGCTTGGTCCTGAAGGACTACGACTACCAGCCGGCCGACCTGTACGACTTCGTCGAGGTCACCCCCTCGGCCATCACCGAACTGATGCATTGGCAGAACCAGGGCTACGCGCTGATTCCCGCCACCGTCATGGACAAGAAGGTTTCGATCGACCAGATCCGCTGATTTTTCCGGCCTCTCAAAGCAAACAGGGCCCGAAGGCCCTGTTTGCTTTTGCGCCAGGAATCTCGTCGATCAGGCGGCGTAGCCCGGATTGGGCAGCACGCCTTCGATTTTCGGCATGTTCAGCTTGCGCGGCGTCACCTTGCCGCCACGCGCCTTGAGCCAGGTCTCGACCACATCGGACATCTGCTTGTTGCCGGCAGTTTTGGCTTCTTCGGCCACCGGCGCCCAGCCCGCCACCTTGTAGGTCTTGTCGGCCTCGATCAGCTTGCCGTTCAGGCGCATGTTGTCGATGCGCTTGCCCATGCCGGCCAGCGGGTTGCAGCTGTACTCCAGGCCGCCCACGCGCACCATGTCGCCGCCCTGCTGGTAGTAGGGGTCGGGGTTGAACAGGTTGTCGCACACGTCTTCCAGCACCGTCTTGATGGTGGCGCCGCTCATGTCAGACACGGTCGCGTAGGAATAGGTGGTGGCCGTCATGTCCATCAGCCATTCGCGGGTGATGGCCTGGCCCGGCAGCAGGCTGGTACCCCAGCGGAAGCCCGGCGAGAAGGCAATGTCGGCGCCCTGCACGTCCATCAGGGCGTCGAGCAGCAACTGGTCGCCGGTGCCGTTGAAGTTGCCGCGGCGGTACAGCGTGCCTTCGGTGACGGCCAGCTTCTCGGCCAGCTTGGCTTCATACGGTGCGCGGATCTTGGTGATCAGTGCGTCCATCTCCCGGTCGGCCGGCAGCATGTTGGCAAAGATCGGCAGCAGCTTGTAGCGGAAGTCCGCCACCTTCTTCTCTTTGATATCGAAGTCCAGCACGCCGAGGAACTTGCCGTTGGAGCCGGCGTTGGTGACGATGGTCTTGCCGCCCTTGTTGCTCACGAGGGTCGCCACCGGCATGCCGTCGTGGGTGTGGCCGCCCATGATGGCGTCGATGCCCGACACACGGCTGGCCATCTTCAGGTCCACGTCCATGCCGTTGTGCGACAGCACCACCACGACCTGGGCGCCCTTGGCGCGCGCCTCGTTGACCATGGCCTGCATGTTCTCGTCCTGGATGCCGAAGGCCCAGTCGGCCACCATATAGCGCGGGTTGGCGATGGGGGTGTAGGGGAAGGCCTGGCCGATGATGGCGCAGGGCACGCCATTCATCTCGCGGATCACATAGGGCTTGAACACGGGGTCGCCGAAGTCGTTGGTCTTGACGTTCTGCGCCACGAAGTCGATCTTGCCGGCGAAGTCCTTCTCGACGATTTCCTTCACGCGCTCCATGCCGTAGGTGAACTCCCAGTGGCCGGTCATCACGTCCACGCCCAGCAGTTTGCAGGCATCGACCATGTCCTGGCCATTGGTCCACAGCGAGGTGGCCGAACCCTGCCAGGTGTCGCCGCCGTCGAGCAGCAGCGCGCCCGGACGGCTGGCCTTCAGGCGCTTGACCAGCGTGGCCAAGTGCGCAAAGCCACCGACCTTGCCGTAACGGCGTGCCGCTTTTTCAAAATCGAGGTAGGTCAGCGCATGCGCCTCGGCACTGCCGGCGCGCACCTTGGCCACCTTGAGCAGATGCTCGCCCACCAAGTGCGGCAGGTTGCCCTTCATGCTGCCAATGCCCAGATTGACATTGGGCTCGCGGAAATGGATGGGCTTGAGCTGGGCATGGCAATCCGTCATGTGCAGGAACGACACACTGCCGAATTTGTGGATGTCGTACAGGCCATTGGCCGCCGTGGCGGCATCGGCCTCGGCGTAAGTACCCAGGCCCATCCCGGCCATGGTGCCGGCACCCAGCACCTGCATGAACTCGCGTTTGGTTAAATTCATAATTCCGCAACCACTTAATTAATTTGGGAAAAAAGACCCGGGACGAGCCCGGGTCCATGCTATCGGATTTCCGGTTATTGATTCACCGGAGACTTCGGATCGAGCAACAGGGCCATGACGTTCTGGATCTGTTCCTCAGACAGGAAACCATTGTGGCCAGCCCTGGGCATGGACGAACAGGCGTTGTAGGCCCGTGCGTTCCAGATCTTGCCCCATGTATATTCCACCACCGCCTTGGAAGCAGGGCTGCCGGGATCGGTCACGCCGCGAATCTTGCCGTAGTTGTACAGGCTCGGGCCGATCGTGCCGAAGGAAATTTCCTGCTTGCTGAGCTGGTGGCAGTTGTAGCAGTTGCCCCCATTGACCCCAACCTTCTTGTCACTCCATGTCGCCCCTGCGCCGCTTTGGGCAGTTTTTTCGCCCTGTTTCCAGTCGCCCAGAAACTTGCCGTCCGCGGGCCATTTGATGGTTTTCAGATTGACGGCCTCAAGACGCTTTGCGGTCGCATCGTCCAGCGGCGCGCCGGCCATGTCGGCGGCGCTGCACAGGCGATTGCTCTCATCGGTGTTCAGCACCTTGTCGGCCTTGATGATGTTCTTGTCACTGAACGAGGCCTTGGCGATCTGGTCGGTCAATTGATCGAGCTCGGCCATGCTCGGAGCGGTTGCACAACCTGCAAGCAAGACTGCAGAGACGGCAAGGCCCAGTGTCCATTGAGTGCTTTTTTTCATGTCTGGATCTCCTGTGTTTCAACGCTTGAGGGCAGGTGCAATCGAGGCGGCGCCTTTGGCGTTGACCCCCATATACACACCCAGGGCAATGGTGGCATCACTGCCGAAGCCAGGGTAGGGGAAGCGTTGCAGACGATAGCAGTCATTCAGACGCAGTTGCATGCTCCACATCTGCCCGTTCGAGACACGGTAGGCCGGCCAGGCAGCAAAGCCGATGCCATCACCCGGATTTTTGGTCAGGACGGGAAGGTCTTGCAGGCGAATGCGCTTGCCTTCCTGCGAATGGCACGAGGCACAGGCGAAATCGTGGGTTCCGCCGCGCTTGAAAAACAGGCGCTTGCCGACTTCATAGAAGGTCTTTTCGCTTTGATGGGCTTGGGGCAGGTTGAAGCGCATGCCCCTGGACTCGGAGGCAACCCAGGTGGCCAAGGCCGTCATGTTGACTTGTTCGCCCTTGCCAAACGGTGTTTTGGCAATCTCTGCTGCATTGAAGCCCTGCAGGGTTTCCATGCAGGTCAGCAAACGCGATTCGAGATCCTGCACGCGCTGGGTGTCGGCAAAGTAGCGCGGCAGTTCGACAAAGGCGCCCTTGACCACGCCCGGGCCCTTGCCCAGATTGCACTGTTCCAATGAAACGTTTTTCGGGCCGCGTTTTGTCTTCCACAGGTCTTCGCCCTTGGCCTCGAACAACTCGGCCGGGTTGCCATCCTGCAGCATGGCGCGGTATTCGGCGATGCCGTCCGAGGCACTCTTCTGCGCCAGGGCGCTGCCCGCCAACACAAGGGCACCAATGGCCACTGCCCATTTATTCGTTGTTTTCATTGTCACCTCTTTTAGTGCTTTGTCGGAATAAACAAACGGAGAAGGGCGAACCCTTCTCCTCACCCTTGCGCTCCAGAGCGCCCGGAATCAGGATACCGTCGCTTCGTCGCTGCGGCTGTCGCCCTTGTTGTCCTTCCAGCTCACGCCGATCTTGTCGCCGGCCTTGGCACCCTTGACAACGAACTGCATGAACGGGTTCTTGGAAACGGACGGGCCCCAATCGGCGGTCAGAACGACCTTGCCGTTGAGGGTGGCCGTCACTTCGTTGATGAAGTGGGCCGGCACCAGCTTGCCTGCGGAATCCTTGCGTTGACCGGATTCCATTTCGTGGCTCATCAGGACACGGACGGTGGTTTTGTCGCCAGCGGCTTGGGCGCGAATGCGCATCGGATCTGCCATTTTCTAACTCCTAAATCTGTATTGAATCGATGGTGTGATGGTGCGCGATTAACCGCCGCAACCACCCAGGGTGACCTTGACTTCCTTCTTCGCGTAAAGGACCTTGCCGTCAGCCATGACGGCCACGGCGTACACGTCGGAGGACTGGCCCATCTTGGCGCGCGTGGCAAAGCTGGCTTCCACGCTGTCGGTCACGTTGAACAGGGCCACCATGGCGGCCGGGTTCTTCTCGACCAGGATCAGCATCTGCTTGACGCCAGGCAGGCTTGTGCCGGCGGTGAGCGGCACCACGGCGCCGTTTTCGGCGATGTCAGGACCGCCAATGGTGACGTCCTTGCTTTCGGCCGGGGCGCCAGCGCCCAGGGCCTTGACCACGTCCGCCAGGGACTTGGCTTCAAAAGCAGCCTTGTTATAGGCCAGGGCTTGTTGCGGAATCAGGCCTGCAGTGGCCAGCAGGCCAGCCACGATGGCGCTGTGCTTGAGTGTCTCGCGACGAGTTTGCATGAGAATCTCCTTGGTTAAGTTCATGCTAATGAAAAAAACTACCCTGTGCATGGGTATTTGTACCTATTTCCCTGCCCCTGCAGAGAGCCAGCCAGCGATGGTCTTGGCTTCTGCTTCGCTCAAGGTCTGGGCCGGCATCGGGATCGGACCCCAAACACCCGAGCCACCTGACTTGATCTTGCCGGCCAGGTAGTCCGCCTTGCCGGCGTGCTTCTTGGCAACATCCTGGAAGCTTGGCCCCAATACCTTGCGGTCAACCGCATGGCAAGCCAGGCAGTTGTTCTTCTGCAGCAGGCCCAGTGCGGCCTTGCTGTCCCCGCCCGCCGATTTTTCGGCTTTGGCGGTGGCCGGCTTGGCTGCAGGCGCAGCGGCCACGGGCGTGGCCGCTACGGGCGCGGCGGCTACGGGAACGGATTCACCGGACTTGGGCTCAGGGCGGGTCGTATCGGCACCGTGCTGGGCACCCACCAGGCGGTTCTGCTCGGCGAGATTGCCGTGCGCATTGCGGGCGTAGTCCGGCAGGAAGGAGGCCAGCTTGGGCTCCGGGACGCAGTCCTTCATGCAGGCCACGTTATGGGTATCGGGCTTGGCCCCTTTGCCAAACTCCTTGCCCGGCCACATCGCATGATCGGTCGTCATGCCGTTGCGGTTGGGCATGAGCTTCTGCACTTCTGCGATGTTCTTGTTTGACAGCGTGAAGTCATCGGGCACGATGCCGGCCAGATTCAGCAGATAGGCCGTCACGGCATACACCTCGTCATGCGTCAGCGACTTCGGCTGGGTCCAGGGCATGGCACGGTTGATGTAGTCCCAGATCGTCGAGAGCGTGGCCACCTTCATGAAGGTGGTACGGCCCGGATAATTCCGGTCCATCAGCTTGGATGCATGACCGGTCTTGATGTCTTCCTTGGAAATGCCACCGACGCCCACCAGCGGGCTGAAGACTTCACCGGAGTCGGCAAAAATGCCGTGGCAGCTGGCGCACTTGCCTTCCCACACATCCTGCCCCTTGGCCACGGTACCCGAGCCTGCGGGCAGGCCCTTGAAGTCGGGGCGCACATCGATGTCCCATGCCGCCACTTCCTTCGCAGTGGCATCGCGCCCCACGCCCGGATATTTGGCGGCGCCCTGTGCACCAGCCAAACCCGCTACCGCGAGCAAGGCTGCAGCCAATACTGCTTTACGAAACCTGAACATTTTTCACCTCACCGCTTTCCTGCACCAGCCACGACTGAATGGCATTGTTGTGATAGATCGAACGCGTGCCACGAACGGCACGAAGCTGCTTGTAGGTAGGCTGCACATAGCCCGTTTCATCCATGGCCCGGCTCTGGATGATGGCGGGCTTGCCGTCCCAGACCCAGTCCAGGTTGAAGCGCGTCAACGCCTTGGACTGCACGGGGCCTTCCAGGCGCGCGGTACGCCAGTTGCGGCCGCCGTCCACCGACACGTCAACCCGTTTGACCTTGCCGCGGCCCGACCATGCAAGGCCGGTGATGTTGTAAAAACCCTTGTCCAGCAGCACCTGGCCGCCCGAAGGCGTGGTCACCACGCTCTTGCATTCCTGGATGCTGGTGTACTGACGGTGCTGGCCGTTGGGCTGCAGGTCGATGTAGTGCACCGCCTCGTCCTTGGTCGCGTAGGGCATGTCGCCCACTTCGAGGCGGCGCAGGTACTTGACCCAGCTCACGCCCTGCACGCCCGGCACGATCAGCCGCAGCGGATAGCCCTGCTCGGGGCGCAGCATCTCGCCGTTCTGGCCGTAGGCCACGAACACCTCGCCCGACTTGATGAGTTCCATCGGAATGGTCCGGGTCATGGAGGAGCCGTCAGCACCTTCGGCCAGCACGAACTTGCCGTTCTTCAGGTCGGCCCCGGCCAGTTCCAGCAGCGTGATCAGCGGCACGCCGGTGAATTCGCTGCAGGACACCATGCCGTGCGTGTACTGGACCGTCGGCACCGCCACATTGCCCCACTCCACCGCGGTGTTGGCACCGCACTCGATGAAGTGAAAGCGCGAGACCGACGGCAGACGCATGATCTCGTCCAGGGTGAACACCTTGTTGGCCTTGACCATGCCGTTGATCATCAGGCGGTGCTTGGAGGGATCGATATCCCACCAGCCCTGATGATGACGCTCGAAATGCAGGCCGCTGGGCGTGACGATCCCGAACAGCGACTGCAACGGCGCAAACGACACCGACGCCTGCGAGGTCTGAGTCAGACCCGGGCTCTGGCGACGCTGCACATTGGATTCGAACTTGGAGGGCTTGCCGTAGCCCTCATCCGAGGCCACGCTCTGGCCCAGACCGGTGCTGTGTGCCGGCAGGTTCAGGATGTTGGGGTCGCCCCCTTCGGTCGGAACCGGGTTGCCCTGTGCCAGCGCAACCGGTACCGCCGCTGTGGCAGCAGCCGCTGCAAAAGCATTGCGGATAAAGTCGCGGCGGCCATTCTTGGCTTCCGCAAAGACGGTTTGAATGCCGTCCTTGTTCAAAAAGTTCTCGGGCGCCTTGCGGACCCTTCCCGAGCTCACATCATCTTGCATCACACGCACACTCCTTCAATGGTTTGCTACAACCGGTTCATTCCTGACTCGATAGCCCGGCTCCAGTGCGCAGTCTTTGACTGCCACCCGAACCGGCATGACCCTCCAGGTCGATCTGCGAACAGACCGCCTTGCACACCCGCACCACCGACTCGTCGGCAATGCGGTAAAACACCTGCGCCCCATTGCGCCTCTTCCCCACGACAGCCGCCCGATACAGCACAGCCAGGTGGCGCGACATGTTGGGTTGCGACATCCCGATCTGATCCAGCAACTGGGAGACGTTTTTCTCGCCGCCGCACAGCGCACCGATGATGCGCAGGCGAGCCGGCGTCGAAAGCACCCCGAAAAGCTCCGCCGCGCTCTCGTACGCCAGCGACGATCCCTGCGGAGCTTCGTCTTTCATTTGTTTATTCTACATATTCGCACATGCAAATATAATAGATAAATGAAATTAGCGACTTGGGGTTTTCACCAATCCCGACCGATTCAACGGGTCGGACTGGCTGATTTTTTTACTTGGTGAAATGGTAGTGGTCGCGGTTCAGGACCGCCGCCACGGACGTGACTTCCTCGGGGAACATCCCGAGATTGAGTTCGGTATTGCACTGCTCGACCATGCCGCGCAAGGCCCCTGGTGCATTGATGCGCCCCGCCGGCCTGTAGATGGCGCTGCCATCGCCCCCCACCTTTTTCTGGTGGCAGG
>Ga0210129_1000256_pt1 | contig 14257 bp, 12 predicted proteins | sample WestPond_Cattail_2_FD_185582 | JGI IMG/M metagenome (GOLD analysis project Ga0210129, IMG submission 185582) | Wetland microbial communities from the San Francisco Bay, California, USA, that impact long-term carbon sequestration -... | ecosystem: Environmental > Aquatic > Marine > Wetlands ... | reverse complement strand
CATGCCTCCTGCCGGATAGTCCGGGTCTCCAATCACGGACTTATGAACAAGCGCTATTTATTTCTGGATTTCGACGGGGTGCTGCACACCGATACGCCGCCGCGCGACCTGCGCCATGCCAGCCACCTGCTTCCCATCGTGGCGCGGCTGGAGCTGAAGATCGTGGTGTCCAGTACCTGGCGCGAAGCCTACCCGCTGCAGGAAATCGTCGGGCGACTCGGTGCGCTGGGCCGCTTCGTGGTCGGCAAGACGCCGGTGTGGTCCACGCTGGAGGAGGATGTGCCCGACGTCGGGGTGCGCCAGCTCGAAATCGAGGCCTGGCTGCAGAAAAAAGCCGCGCCAGCCACGCCCTGGGTGGCGCTGGACGACGAGGCCGACAACTTCCGGCCGAGCTGCAAAAGGGTCTTCCTGACGGACCGCCGGGTCGGGCTGGATGCCCAGGCGGCGGCTGCGTTCAGCGACTGGTGCACCAAGCTGTTTTCACAGAAGTGAACCGAAGATTGAAAACCGGTTGTCTCCGCATCACTCAACTCAATCCGCAAGGCGTGTGCTTTTCCAGACGGTGATGGCGAAGCACAAGACGGCAAGCCCCACCAGTGACGAGACGACGCCCAGAACCGGTTCGATCTGGGTGTTGCCGCGAAACAGCAGTGTCAAAAATACCATTTGCAGGAAGTGGGCAGGAACATAAATCCAGAAATGGGCCTTGGCCAGGCCCGTCTGGGCGGCCTGCGGGAAGGCCCGGTAGAACAGCCCGAACAGGCTCATCGACACCCAGCCCAGCAGGTTGAGGTGTGCATGCACCGGGAACATCGAATGGTCATGACTGGCGGCCATGAACAGTCCGAGCGAGACGCCGAGGATCAGATAAAGGGCCGCCATGCGCAAGAACCAGTTGCTCAATTTATTCATGAAAATTTCCTTGGGTAACGTTGCTTGGAGAGGGAATCCATATGCGGACCGTGTGCCGGCCTCAATGCTGCGCCGCCGTCAGCAGCAGTTCATTGGGGCCGACCCAGCCGTCGGCCGTCGTGAAAACGCCCAGGCGTTGTTCCATCTCGGCCCAGGCGGCCGCTGCGGCCTGCGGTGCGAGCCGGCCCAGGATTTGCTGGATCGGGCTGGCCGATGCGCGAACGAAGTCAAGGTAGTGGCGCGCCGTGGGCAGGCGAAAGGGCGTATCCAGCGCGGTGGTCGCGACGTTCTGAAAGCCCGCCGCACGAAACAGCTCATCGGCCAGGCCCGGCTTGCCCAGGCTCAGCAGCCCACCCGGCTGGAAGGGATCGCGTGCCGGCAGCCCGGCATGCTTGAGGGCCGTGGACATCAGGATGCCGAGGCAGGGGTTGCGGTCGGGCCGGGAGAACACCATGGTGCAGATGCCGCCGCCCGGACGCAGTGCCCGGTGCATGCCGCGCAGTCCTTGCAGCGGATCGGGGAAAAACATGAGTCCGAGCCGGCATACCACGGCGTCGAAGCTGGCCGGCTCCACCGGCAGATTCTCGCCGTCGGCGGCAAGGGTCTGGACGTTGTGAAACCCGGCCTGTTCGGCGTTTTTCTGGGCCAGCGCCAGAATCGCCTCGGACAGGTCGGTGGCGAGCACGCGGCCCTTCGGGCCAACGCGCCGCGCAATGTCCAGCGTCTGGTCACCGGCACCGGCCGCCACGTCCAGCACGGCTGCGCCGGGGCTGACGCCGGCCATGTTCAGCATGGCGTCGGTGGCCTGGCGTAGCCAGGCGCGGATCTCTGAGCTGTGATCGTTCCAGCCCTGCGCCGAACGGTTCCATTGCTCGCGAACCGCGGTCTTGAAGGCCAGAGGATTCGGGGGGGCGACTGGGGCAGCAACGGTTGTCATGATGTGCTCCTCGTGAATGGTTTTGTGTTGTCATTCCAACATTGCGGGGCCAGTCTAGGTTTTTTACCTAGGGGCGACAAGCCGCAGGCTTGCATAATGGGGTTGCACAAATGCATAACCCACCAGACAGGGCCCGACCATGTTCGACTGGAACGACCTGAAATACCTGCTGGCAGTGGCGCGCCACCAAAGCACCACTGCGGCCAGTCGCGCGCTGGAGGTCAACCAGTCCACCGTACAGCGCCGGCTGGCCGAGCTGGAGCGGTGCATCGGGCAGGCCCTGGTGCAGCGCCATCCCAGCGGGTACCGCCTGACGGCTCTGAGCGAGCAATTGCTCCCCCTGGCCCAGCAGGTCGAGCAGGCCGTGGCGGCACTGACCCAGCACATCGAGATGTTCCGGCGCGAAGTCTCGGGCGTGGTGCGCGTGACCTGTCCGGAACCGCTGGTGTACCGCATCACCAATTCGACGCTGCTGGACCGGTTCCGTACCCGCTATCCCGGGCTGCAAGTGGAATTCGTGATCAGCGACAAGTACCTCGACTTTGCAAAAGGGGAAGCGGACATTGCCCTGCGCTCCGGTGACACGGAGGACAACGCGCTGGTCGGGCGCAAGGTCGGCGACTCGCTGTGGGCGGTCTACGCCAGCCCGAAGTACATTGCCCGGCGCGGCCAGCCCGATCGCGTGGAAGATCTTGAACGCCATGACTGGGTCGGCTTTGACGAAACCATGGCCAACCACCGTGCCGCGCAATGGCTGCGCCAGGTGGCGCCCACCGCGCACGTCGTGGCACGCAACAACAGTGTGCTGGGTCTGGTCTATTCAGTGAAGTCGGGCATCGGCCTGGCACCCCTGCCGACCGCGCTGGGTGACGCCGAGTCCGACCTGGTGCGGGTGCTGGGCCCCATTCCGGAGCTGGCGCGCATCTGGCGCGTGCTGACTACGCCGGAGTTGCGGCGCACGCCACGCGTGGCGGCGCTGTTCGATTTTCTGGTCGACGAAATCGATGCCTTGCGGCCCATCATCACGGGCTAAGGGCCAGCCTCAATTCAAGCCGCCCCCGAGCGAGCGGTACAGATCGATCGCATTGGTCAATCTCAGAAGACGCGCCTGCACCAGCGCCTGCTCGGCCGAAAACAGTTCGCGCTGCGCGTCGAGAACATCGATAAAGCTCGATACCCCATTCTGGTAGCGCAGGTCGGCCAGGCGCAGGCGATCGGCCTGCGCTTCCTGCACTGCGCGTTGCGCGTCGATCTGCTGATCCAGCGAGGCGCGAGCCGCCAGCGCGTCGGCTACTTCCCGAAATGCGGTCTGGATCGCCTTTTCATAGTCAACGATCGCCAGATTCTTGCGCACCTCGGTCAAGGTCTGGTTGGAACGGTTGCGGCCGGCATCGAAAACCGGCAGCACCAGTTGCGGCGAGAACGACCAGGTGTCGGAGCCGGACTGGAACAGGCCGGACAGGTCGTTGCTGGCGGTGCCGACGCCGGCCGTGAGCGTGATGCGCGGGAAGAAAGCGGCCCGGGCCGCGCCAATATTGGCATTGGCCGCTTTCAGCCGCAGTTCGGCGGCGCGGATATCGGGCCGTCGGGTCAGCAGGTCGGAGGGCAGGCCGGCCGGCAGCTCGGCCACGATGGCTTGTGCGGACAGCGCCTGCACCGGCGGCACATCGGTCAGTGGCTTGCCGGTCAGCAGCGCCAGGCCATTCACCGCCTGCGCGCGCTGCCGTGTCAGCGTCACCAGCGCCACGCGTGTCGCCAGCACCAGGGTTTCATTCAGGCGCAGATCGAGGGCTGACGAGGCGCCGGCATCAAAGCGTTGTTTGGCCAGTTTGTAAGCGGCCTCACGGCCCGCCAGGGATTTTTGCGCCAGCTCCTGCTGCTCGGCGAAGGCGCGTTCGGCCAGGGCCGCTTTCGCGACTTCCGCCACCAGGCTGATCTGCGCCGCCTGCCGGGCTTCTTCGCTGGCCAGGTACAGGTTCAGCGCAGCGTCGTTCAGGCTGCGCACGCGCCCCAGAAAATCGAGTTCGAACGAGGCCAGGCTCAGGCCCACCTGGTAGCTGCTGCTGATCACCGGTTGCCCGGTCGATGACAGGCTGGCCGGTGTGCGCACCCGGTTGCCGCTGAAGCTGGCGTTGACATTGGGCAGCCGGTCGGCCGATTGAATGTTGTAAAGCGCGCGTGCTTCTTCGATGCGCAGCGCCGCCGTGCGCAGATCCCGGTTGTTGTCGAGCGCGGTTTTGATCAGCGCCTGCAGGTTCTCGTCCGGAAAGAACTCGCGCCAGCCGATCTCCGTGGCGCTGCGCTTGCCCTGGCCGGCGGGATCGGTGGGGTAGGCCCCGGCGACAGGGGCATCCGGGCGCGTGTACTCCGGCGCCAGCGAGCAGCCGCTGATGATTGCGGCGGCCATTACGGCGGCCATCTTCTTATTCATGCTTGTATTCCTTCTCCTCAGCCGCGAGCTCTTCCATGTGCGCGGCGTACATCTTGCGCTGCCGTTCGCTGCCCTTGAAGAAGCTGCGCACGACGACGAAGAACACCGGCACCAGGAAGACGGCCAGCACCGTGGCCGTGATCATGCCGCCCATGACACCGGTGCCGATCGCGCGCTGGCTGGCCGAGCCGGCACCGCTGGCGATGACCAGCGGCAAGACGCCCAGGATGAAAGCCAGCGAGGTCATCAAAATGGGGCGGAAGCGCAGATGCACCGCTTCCAGCGTGGCCTCCATCAGACTCATGCCTTGCGCCTGCAAGTCCTTGGCGAATTCAATGATCAGGATCGCGTTCTTGGCCGACAAGCCGATGATGGCGATCAAGCCGACCTTGAAATAGACGTCGTTCGGCAGGCCGCGCAGGGTGGCGCCGAGCAGCGCGCCGAGGATGCCCAGCGGCACCACCAGAATCACCGCGAAGGGGATGGAGGTGCTCTCATACAGCGCGGCCAGGCACAGGAACACCGCCAGCAGCGACAGCGCGAACAGGGCCGGCGCTTGCGAGCCGGACATCCTTTCCTCGTACGAGCCGGCGGTCCATTCGTAGCCGAAACCGGCGGGCAGCTGTTGCGCCAGCCGTTCCATCTCGTTCAGGGCATCGCCGGTGCTGTGGCCAGGGGCGGCATCGCCGGAAATCTTCATCGCGGGATAGCCGTTGTAACGCGCCAGTTGCACCGGGCCGACGATCCAGCGCGGGCGGGCAAACGACGAGAACGGCACCATGGTTCCCTGCGCATTGCGCACATACAGCTTGAGCAGGTCTTCCGGCTGCAGGCGCTGGGGCGCGTCGGCCTGCAGGATGACCCGCTGCTGCCGGCCCATGTTGGGGAAGTCGTTGAGGTAGGCCGCGCTCAGCGAGTTCGAGAGGGTGCTGTTGATGTCGGCGAACGATACGCCCAGCGCATTGGCCTTGTCACGGTCGATGTCCAGTTGCAGTTGCGGCGTGTCCTCCAGGCCCTCCGGGCGGGTACCCTTGAGCACCGGGCTCTTGGCGGCCATGCCGAGCAATTGATTGCGTGCCGCCAGCAGGGCTTCGTGGCCGTGGCCCCCGCGGTCCTGCAGCCGGAAGGTGAAGCCGGTCGCATTGCCGAGCTCACGGATCGGCGGCGGATTGACCGGGAAAATGATGGCATCGCGAATCCCCGACAGGGCGCCGAAAGCGCGGCCGGCGATCGCGCTGGCCGACTGATCGCGGCCGCGTTCGCTCCAGTCCTTCAACGGCGTGAACACCAGGCCCGCATTCTGGCCGCTGCCGGAAAAGCTGAAACCGGTGACGGCCACGATGCCCGAAACCGAGGGCTGCTTCATATAGTATTGTTCGACGCGTTCGAGCACGTCCGTGGTCCGGCTCGCGCTGGCACCCGGCGGCAACTGGACGTTGGTGATCAGGAAACCCTGGTCTTCGGACGGCAGAAACGAGGAGGGCAGGCCCCGGTACAGCAGCCCGACGCACACGATGATCAGGCCGTACAGCACCATATAGCGGCCGGTTTTTTGCAGCATCCTGGCGATCACGCCCTGGTAGCTGGTCGCGGTGCGCTGGAAGCTGCGGTTGAACCAGCCGAAAAAACCGGTTTTCGCGTGCAGATGGCCGGCTTTGACCGGCTTCAGTATCGAAGCGCAGAGCGCGGGGGTCAGCGTCAAGGCCATCAAGGCCGAGAACAGCATCGACGAGACCATCGAGAGGGTGAACTGGCGGTAGATCGCGCCGACGGCGCCGCCGAAGAACGCCATCGGGATGAACACCGCCGTCAGCACCAGGGTGATGCCGATGATCGCGCCGGTGATCTGGGTCATGGCCTTGCGGGTCGCATCGCGCGGGGAGAGGCCTTCCTCGCTCATGATGCGCTCGACGTTTTCCACCACCACGATCGCGTCATCGACCAGGATGCCGATCGCCAGCACCATGCCGAACATGGTCAGCACGTTGATCGAGTAGCCAAACGCCGCCATCGACGCAAAAGTGCCCATCAAGGCCACCGGCACCACGATCGTCGGGATCAGCGTATAGCGGATATTCTGCAGAAAAAGGTACATCACCAGAAACACCAGCACCACCGCTTCGACCAGCGTCTTGACCACTTCCTCGATCGAGATCTGCACGAACAGCGAAGTGTCGTAGGGAATGTCGTAGCGCACGCCGTCCGGGAAATAGCGCGACAGCTCGTTCATCCTGGCGCGCACGGCTTTGGCGGTGGCCAGCGCATTGGCGGTCGGCGACAGCTGGACCCCGATCGCGGAATTGGGCTTGCCGTTGAGACGGGCCGAGGTGGCGTAGCTCTGTCCGCCGATCTCAATCCGCGCCACATCGCGCAGGCGAACGGTGGAGCCGTTCGGATTGGCGCGCAACACGATGTTGCCGAATTCTTCGGGTGTCGCCAATTGGCCGGTGACGACGATCGGCGCCGCGATGCGTTGCGATTCGGGGCTTGGCAGGTCACCCAGCGTGCCGGACGCGACTTGCGCGTTCTGGCTGCGGATGGCGCTGGCGACATCGGCCGGGGTCAGCTTCAAGCCGATCAGCCGGGTCGGGTCGATCCAGATGCGCATCGCACGCTCGGTGCCGAACAACTGCGCCTGGCCGACACCGGGCACCCGCCTGATTTCATTCAGCACGTTGCGGGAGATGTAGTCGCCCAGCGCGACCGGATCCAGCCGGCCATCGACGGAAGACAGGGTGGCGAACAACAGGAAATTGCTGCGCGCCTTGGTGACCAGCACCCCCTGCTGGGTGACTGCCTGCGGCAAGCGCGGTTCGACCCGTTTCAGCCGGTTTTGCACATCGACGGCGGCCAGATCCGGGTTGGTGCCGGGCTGGAAGGTGACCGTGATGTTGGCCTGGCCGTTGGCCTCGCTCTGGGACTCGATGTATTGCAGACCATCGGCCCCGTTCATCTCCTGCTCGATCAGGCTGGTCACGCTCTCGTCCAGCGTCTTGGCCGAAGCCCCCGGATAGGTGGCCGTGACCACGATCGAGGGGGGCGCAATCGTGGGGTACTGGGCGACCGGCAACTGGGTCACCGCAATCGCCCCGCCGATCAAAATGAACAATGCAATCACCCAGGCAAAAACCGGGCGATCAATGAAGAACTTGATCATGTGCCGCTTCCCTTAGTTTGGCTTTGGCATGGCCGTCTTGGCTTGCCATGGCACGGGCTTGACGGTTGCTCCCGGCTTGATTTTTTGCAGGCCATCGACGATGACGCGGTCGCCGGCCTTCAAACCCTGGCTGATGATCCATTGGCCTTCCTGCACGGCATCGGTGGTGACCGGGCGTGCGCTGACTTTTCCGTCCGGCCCGACCAGCAGCACCGAGGCGCCGTCGGTGCCGCGAATCACCGCCTGTTGCGGCACGGTGATGGCCTGCTCGTTGACGGCCTGTTCCAGCCGGGCGCGCACATACATGCCGGGCAGCAGCGCGCGCTGCGGGTTCGGGAACTCGGCCCGCATCAGGATCGCGCCGGAACTCTCGTCCACGGTCAGGTCCGAAAAAAGCAGCTTGCCGGACTGCGGATAGAGGTGGCCGTCTTCGGTGACCAGCGTCACTTTGGCCTGGCCCCGACCGGCGCTCTTGAGCCGGCCGCTGGCCAGGGCCTGTTTCAGGCGCAACAGGTCGGCACTGGATTGGGTCAGGTTGACAAAGATCGGATCGATCTGCTGCACCAGCGCCAAAGGCGTGGCTTCGCCCTGGCCCACCAGCGCGCCTTCGGTCACCAGGGCCCGGCCGATCCGTCCGGAAATCGGTGCGGTGACGGTGGCATAACCCAGATTCAGGTGCGCGGTATCCACTGCGGCCTTGGCCGCGGCGACATCGGCGCTGACTTGCTGCTGCGTGGTGAGCGCGTCGTCAAATTCCTGCTTGCTGATGGCATTGGCTTCGACCAGTGGTTTGTAGCGCTGGACTTTCAGATTGGCCTGCGCCAGATTGGCTTGCGCCTTTGCCAGCACCGCCTGGGCGCTGTTGTAAGTCGCCTGGAACGACGCCGGATCGATGCGGAACAGGACGTCACCCGCTTTCACGTCGCTGCCTTCGCGGAACGCCTTGCGCAGCACGATGCCGGCCACCCGGGCGCGAACCTGCGCCACCCGGGTCGCCTCCAGCCGTCCTGGCAACTCGGTGATCAGCGCGAGGCGCTCGGGGGCGATGGTCAGGACGGACACTTCCGGCGCCGGCATGCCGGCGCCGGGCGCCGGCGCAGTGGGCGCCTTGTCGCCGCAACCGGCCAAGGTGGTCAGCAGCAACAGCGCTGTGGCGCTCGTCTGGCAATGACGGATTAGACGCATTTTTTTTGATTCCTGAGTTGAGCGTTCATGGGGCCGCATCAGCGGCGGCTTGTAGTGTTTCCAGCAATTCAGTGGCGGCGTGCAACAGGTTCGCGTCGACCGGGGCCAAAATTTTTGCACGAAAAGTGTCCGCCTCGGCTTTTACTTTTTTGTACAGTTGCTGGCCGCTGGTGGTCAGGACGACCAGTTTGACGCGTCGATCGGTTTGTGACGGTACGCGCGATACAAATCCTGCTTTGACCAAACGGTCAATCATCGCCACCATGGTGGGATCTTCGACGGCCAGTTTTTGCGCCAGCTCGGTTTGGGACAGGGGTTGACTGGTTTTGGCGATAACGGCAATGGCCATCCAGCCGGCCTGGCCCACACCCAAATCCTTCAGGCGCCGGTCCAAAGCCTGGCGCCAGGCGCGCGAGGTGTGGTGCAGGGCGGCAGTAAAGCGTTCTTCAAGGGACGGCAACATGGTAGTTTGCTAATCGTTCGATGTCTAACGATCAGCATAACATGTTCAGTCCCCCACCCGCAGCGCCCCGCGCCGGATCTGGTCGCGCTCCAGCGACTCGAACAGGGCCTTGAAGTTGCCCTCGCCAAAGCCTTCGTCGGCCTTGCGCTGGATGAACTCGAAAAACACCGGACCGAGCAGCGTCTCGGAGAAGATCTGCAGCAGCAAACGCTTCTCTCCACCAGCGGTGGAGCCGTCGAGCAGGATGCCGCGCGCCTGCAGCTCGGGCACCGGCTCACCGTGGCCGGGCAGGCGCTCGGCCAGCATGTCGTAGTAGATGTCGTTGGGTGCGGTCATCAGCGGAATGCCGGCCATCTGCAGCGCGTCCACGCTTTCGATCAGGTTGTCCGTCAGCAGGGCAATGTGCTGGATGCCCTCGCCGCTGAACTTCATCAGGTACTCCTCGATCTGCCCCGTGCCCCGGCCGGATTCCTCGTTCAACGGAATGCGGATCAGCCCGTCCGGCGCCGTCATGGCGCGGCTGGTCAGGCCGGTGTATTCGCCCTGGATGTCGAAGTAGCGGATCTCGCGGAAGTTGAAAATCCGCTCGTAGAACGCGCCCCAGAACGCCATGCGGCCGCGGTACACGTTGTGCGTCAGGTGGTCGATCAGCTTGAGGCCGTGGCCGCGCGGGTGACGCTCCACGCCTTCGAGGAACTCGAAGTCGATGTCGTAGATCGACTTGCCATCCTCGTAGCGGTCGATCAGGTACAGCGGCGCGCCGCCAATGCCCTTGATGGCCGGCAGGCGCAGCTCCATCGGGCCGGTGGGCACCTCCACTGGCTGCGCGCCCAGCTCCAGCGCGCGGGCGTAGGCTTGATGTGAATCGTGTACCCGGAACGCCATGGCACAGGCGCTGGGCCCGTGCTCGGCGGCAAAGTAGCCGGCCAGGCTCTTAGGCTCGCGGTTGACGATGAAGTTGATGTGGCCCTGGCGGTACAGCAGCACGTCCTTGGAACGGTGGCGCGCCACCAGGGAGAAACCCATTTTCTCGAACAGGGGCTCCAGGACGTTGGGGGCGGGCGAGGCGAATTCGACGAATTCAAAACCGCACAGGCCCATGGGATTGTCAAACAGATCAGCCATGAGAACTCTCCAGAAAATGGATCAAGAAGCCAGCGAACAAGCCCGGTCAGGCTGGTGCCGGCGGCGCACCCGGGCGCCCGCGCGTGCTGCGGGCCAGGTGCATGCCGATGATCAAAATCCGGGTATTCATGTCTGGCCCCGAGGTTAACGCATCTGGCGCGTACCCGCCGACAAGCCCCCTTTGTGTGTGGGTGCTGCGCGCCAGCGCTAAGATGCGCACCAGTCAACCCCCCTCTTTTCCTGCCGGAGATCCTTTCATGTCCCTATCCATGTACCAGGCCAGCGTGCCGCGTTTTGTCAACATGCTCAGCAACCTGTCCGCCATCCTGGACAAGGCGCAGGCCCATGTGGACGTCAAAAAAATCGACGAGACCGCGCTGACCGGGTTTCGCCTGTTCCCCGACATGCTGCCCATGGCCAAGCAGGTGCAGATTGCCTGCGACACCGCCAAGGGCCTGGCAGCCCGCCTGGCCGGCGTGGAGATTCCGGTCTACGAGGACAACGAGAGAACCCTGGCCGAGTTGAAGGCCCGCATCGCCAAGACCATCGCCTTTCTCCAGGCCTTCAAACCCGCGCAGATCGACGGCACCGAGGACAAGGACATCGTGGTCAAGCGCGGCGACAAGGAAACGCACTACAAGGGCATGCAGTTCCTGCTGGGCCACGCCACGCCCAACCTGTATTTCCACGTCACCACGGCCTACAACATCCTGCGCCACAACGGCGTGGAGCTTGGCAAGCGCGACTACCTCGGCAACCCATAAAAAAACCGGCCAGAGGCCGGTTTTTTCAACTGAGGTTCAGACTTCAGTAGCCGCCGCGTCCACCGCCGCCATAGCCGCCACCGCCGCCTTCGCGACGGCCACCGCCGCCACCACCGGTGCGCGGCTCCATCGGGCGGGCTTCATTGACCACCATGTCGCGGCCATCGACCGATTTGCCGTTCATGCCGCTGATGGCCGCTTGGGCTTCCGCGTCGCTCGACATTTCCACGAAGCCGAAGCCCTTGGAGCGGCCGCTGTCGCGGTCCATCATGACCTTGGCCGACGAGACGCCGCCAAATTCAGAGAAGTGATGTTGCAGGGAGTCGTCGTTCACCGAGTAGGAGAGGTTGCCGACGTAAAGTTTCTTACCCATTTTGGGATCTTTCAAAAAAAGCGCACGCGGTTTGAATCAAACGCGCGACGCGGGGGAATGACGGTCTTGGTTAAAAAACCATCAACGGAACTGTCGCTTGGCCGAAGCCAGGCATGCAGAGGTAAATTCGGTCGGGGAAGGGGAAAAAGACCGGGGTGAAGCTCGCCGCTGGGGGGAGTTTGACGACCGGGAGGGCCGAGGGTATCGGCCAGTAAGGTGCGGGGAGCGGCGTGTAAGGTGCCGCAGACCGTGTCAGACTAAAGCTGCAAAGGTAAGCAAATTGCAACAACAGGCGTATTTTACCCCGCATTCCGAAATGATGCTGACTATTTTTTTGCACCTGACCGTTACCGCCTGTTCCCACCGCGTTGCGCGCTCGTTTGTCGGGCGGTGCACAATGAACCGGCAACACCAGCAAGAAAGGGGCGGGCAGTGCGCCATGCGCTAATTCATCACCGGGCCGATCTGACGACCATTGCCACCTGGGCCATGTTCAGCCGCGGGCTGCAGCCCGAGTTCCCGCCGGCCGTGACGCAGCAACTGGCCCAGCTCAAAGGCCCGGCCCACGAGGAAGACAGCCGCATCCGCGACCTGACCGCGCTGCCCTGGTGCTCCATCGACAACGACGACTCGCGCGACCTGGACCAGCTCACGGTGGGCGAAACGCTGGCCCACGGCCGGCTGCGCATGTTCGTGGCCGTGGCCGACGTCGATGCCCTGGTCAAAAAAAGCTCGCCGATCGACGAACATGCGCGCATCAACACCACCTCGGTCTACACCTCGGCCCGCGTCTTCCCGATGCTGCCCGAGCGCCTGTGCACCGATCTCACCTCGCTCAACCCCGACCAGGACCGCCTGGCCCTGATCTGCGAAATGGAGTTCTCGGACGACGGCCTCCTCACCCACTCCGCCATCTACCGCGCCCGGGTGCGCAACAAGGCGCAACTGGCTTACGACGCGGTCTCCGCCTGGATCGAAGCCAAGGGTGAACTGCCCGCCGCCGCCCGCCGCGTGCCCGGCATGGACGCCCAGTTGCGCCTGCAGGACGCACTGGCCCAGAAACTGCGGGTGCTGCGGCGGGCCGAAGGCTCGCTGGAATTCGAGACCTTTCAGCCCCATGCCCTGTTCGACGGTGAGCGCATCACCGACATCCGGCTGCAGCCGCAAAACCGGGCGCGCCAGCTGATCGAGGAATTGATGATCGCCACCAACGGCTGCACCGCCCGCTTTCTGGCGGCGCAGGGCGCGGCCTCCTTGCGGCGGGTGGTGCGCTCGCCCGAACGCTGGCTGCGCATCGTGGACGTCGCGCAGGAGTACGGCGTGGCGCTGCCCGGCCAGCCCGACGCCAAGGCGCTGGAAGCCTTTCTGGCGCGGCAGCACAAGCTCGACCCGCTGCGCTTTCCCGACCTCTCGCTGGTGATCGTCAAGTTGATGGGCTCGGGCGAATACGTGGTGGAGCGGCCGCAGGGCCCGCCGATCGGCCACTTCGGCCTGGCGGTGCAGGACTACATGCACTCCACGGCGCCCAACCGCCGCTTCCCCGATCTGATCACGCAGCGCCTGCTCAAGGCGGCGCTGGCCGGCGTGCGGCCACCGTATTCCAACGATGAACTGGCCGAGCTGGCCGCCCACTGCACCGCACAGGAGGACGCCGCGCAGAAGGTGGAGCGCCAGATGCGCAAGTCCGAAGCGGCCCTGCTGCTGCATTCACGCATCGGCCAGCGCTTTGACGCCCTCGTCACCGGCATCAACCCCAGCGGCACCTGGGTGCGCATCTTCGAACCGCCGGCCGAAGGCCGGTTGACGGGCGACCTGCCCGAGCTCAAGGTGGGGCAGCCCCTGCGCGTGAAACTGGTTTCCACCTCGGTGGAGCGCGGCTTCATCGACTTCGTCCTCACGCACTGAGTGGCGGGCGCCGGCTTGGGCGCGGGAGACGGTGGGCCCGGAATTGAAAGACTGGGTTTACCCTCATTCCATCAGGGACTCTCTCGCGACGGCGCTTGAAACCCCGCTGGTGCAGGCGTAGCATCCATTCCCCGTCGGCTGATCGACAGGCAGATGGAATCGTGCGATGCGTGTAACTCAACGAGGAGCAACCATGGCCAATCTAATGACTGACAAGTATCTGGACAACAACAGGCAATACGCGGGCGGCCAGGCGCCGCACAAGCCCGTTTACCCGGGCAAGCAGCCCATCAACCCGGCCAAGCACGTGGCGGTGCTGGCCTGCATGGACGCCCGGCTTGACGTGGAAGACCTGCTCGGCCTTCAGACTGGCGACGCGCACATCATCCGCAACGCCGGGGGCGTGGTGACCGATGATGCGATCCGCTGCCTGATCATCTCGCACCACCTGCTCAACACCAACGAGATCATCCTGATCCACCACACCCGTTGCGGCATGCTCGCCTTCACCGACGACTTGCTCAAGGCCGGCCTGGAGGGCGACCCGCCGGCCGAGAAACTGCTGGGCCAGGCGACGGGCCGGGCGTTCATGAGCTGCAAGAAGTGCGCGTCCACGCCGACCCAGTTCCACGCCTTCCGCGGCCCGATCGAGCCGCTGGATGCGCCGCGCAGCGACAAGCAGACAGAACGCCTGTCGTGGGATGTGCGCCGGGGCATGTCCGCCATCCTGAACCACCCCTGGATTCCGACGACCGGCCCCGACGCCATGACGGTGCGCGGCTTCATCTACGACGTGGATACGGGCAAGCTGGAGGAAGTCAGCTACCCGGGCCCCATGGGATCGTTCGCGTAACACGCTGGCCCCGGGCGTATGGCGAGCGCCCGGGCTGGCGGCGGCTTCAAAGCCAATTCACGGGGTGCGGACCGTCCGTACTTCCTTATCGCCGTGTTTCATGATCTCAAGCGGACTCTCGCATTGATCTGGACGGATACGGGTAACTGACG
>Ga0210129_1000255_pt1 | contig 14283 bp, 13 predicted proteins | sample WestPond_Cattail_2_FD_185582 | JGI IMG/M metagenome (GOLD analysis project Ga0210129, IMG submission 185582) | Wetland microbial communities from the San Francisco Bay, California, USA, that impact long-term carbon sequestration -... | ecosystem: Environmental > Aquatic > Marine > Wetlands ... | reverse complement strand
ATCCCCCGCCCCCGCCGCCACCGCCGCCGCCGCCACCGCCTCCGCCCCCGGCAGGTCGCGCGCGCGCGCGAACTGCGTCCTCGACTGAGCCATCCGAAACCCCCTTAGGAGCCAGCTGGCGCACTATGGCCTCCATTCGCAGAAATCCACAAAATTCGTCAGAGGAATTTCAGGACTGGGGCCCGGACGCCGTCTTTGCGGAGGACGACGAAAATCCGCCCGTGATGTACGATCAGGATATCGATCTTGACGCGGAGACCGACTTTTCGCGCCAAGAGTTAGATGAGTATGCGGATCAGTTTCACACACGAGCCATTGACATCATGACGATACTTCCACAATTTGGCGTTTTGATGCGAAGCGCCGATTTCAACAATCTTACATCGCAAGACGACCAAGACGAACTCATACGCCAGCTCGTCGATCGGACACTGATGCAAGCTGTAGATGCATTTGAAGCGGAGGCTCTACACAGACTGCGAGAAACCCAAGAATGGAAGGACACGGACGGTTTCCCGAATCGCCGCAAAATATTCGAGAATGAAGCGTTTCTTTCATGGCTCGAGGAAGCGTACGTTCCGCGATTCATGGGCGCAGCAGCGGCGTCGTATTAGTTCCCGCTCAGACCTTAATTTTAAAACAACATGTTTCTTCTTTTCGCGTTTGCCGTTCTCGCGTCGGCAACGGACGCGTGTCCCTCGATTCCGAAACACGCGTTTCATCTCAGAACGGCGAGCGACGTCGCGGAGCTCAGAGCCGTGGTGTACAAGTACGGGGCGGACGCGTTTGACGTTCGCGACCCCGAAAAGGCGTGCGTCCGCGGCGCGCGATGGACCGCCGTTCCCGTCGTCGATCACCTCGGCGCGTTCGCCGACCCCGCGGATCCGGCTCCGCCGCGCGCGCCCGCTCTTCGCGTCGGCGATTTACCCGACGATCGAGCGCCGCACGTCTTGGTTTTCATCGGGCAGCGCCCCGACGCGTGGAGAGTCGAGGCCGAGATTCGATCCAAGGCGGAGCGCCGCGGCGGCGCGCAGCCGCACATTTTCATCCACGCGACAGACGACTCGCCTCGCGCGTGCGCCGTTCGAACCGCAGCGGGTCACACCGCCGCCGTTCCGCTTCTCCTGGTCGAGATGAGTCAGGGGAAAGCAGTTTCCGTTTCGACGTTTTAAAAAAAAGACGCGATCAAACTGCAGAGAGCGTGGTCGCCGTCCGCGTCGAAAAACCTCCTCCATCGCGCGTCTCGCAACGCCGTAAACATCGCGGTCTCCATTTCGTCGTACACGCGCCACACGCGGGCGGTCGAGTCCCTCGATCCCGTCAGCGCCGTTTTTCCGTCGGGAGAAATCGCGACGGACGTCACCTCGGAGGTGTGGCCCTCCAACACTTTGACGCACATCCCCGTGTCCACGCGCCACACGCGAGCGGTCCGATCGGTCGATCCCGTCAACGCGAACTTGGCGTCTGGAGTGAGCGCGATCGCGTTGAGCGAACCGTCGTGTACCACGAGGTTCGAGACGCACCGCCCCGTCTCGACGCACCACACTTTGGCGATTTTGTCGTGGAGGCCGGTGCTCGCCACGAGTTTCCCGTCCGCCGAAACGGCGATCTCTATAATGTGTGGATTGCCCACATCCAAGATCTTGACACACGCTCCCGTGTCGAGGCGCCACACGCGAACAGTGTGGTCCCACGATCCAGTAAACGCGAGCGTGTCGTTGGCCGCCAGCGCCACGCGCGTCACGACACTGGTGTGTCCGACAAGGCGATGCCGACGCGTCCCCGTGTCGACGCACCACACGTGAGCGTTCTTGTCGTGTGATCCGGTCACAATGATATTTCCATCGGAAGAGCACGCGATCGACGCGATTACACTGGCGGGTCCCTCCAACGTTTTCACGAGCTCGCCGGTGTCGACGCGCCACATGCGCATGGTCCCATCGTTCGACCCCGTCAGTGAGTATGCACCGTTGGCGGAGAGCGTGAAGGCCGAGATACCAAACGCGTGACCCTCCAACGTTTGAACGACCTCGCCCGTGTCGAGACGCCACACTTGCGCCCCGGTGAACATTTGCGATCGCGTCAACGCCGTGGTGCCGTCGGACGAGAGAGCGACGCCGAAGACTTTCTCGGGAGCGTACAAAATCAACGGCGGCATCTTTGCACAAAGCGAAGCACGCGATTCTTTCTCGTCGATCGGTGGGGTTATTTGTGACGACGGGGGTCCACCCCCGTATATTTTCGCGGATTAAATGAGCGCCTCTAAAAATTCGACGAGCATCTCTCTCGCTCCGAACGTCGCGCGGTGTGCGACTCGCTCCGTCGTTCCTGGCGGCGCTCCCGCGGGCGAGCTCTCGCCCGCGTACTCTCCGTCGGCGTCGTACGCGACGAGCACCAACTGATGGTGCATCCTGCGAAACTCCGCGCGTTCCGACGCGTGCAGCTTCGCGTCGTTCGGAGCGAAGTACAACGACCAGTCGGGGGCCGCCGCCGCGGCGGACTCGGGATAAACGGCGCATCGCTGACGGAACCCGCACGACGGATCAAAATCTAAAAAATCGACGTCGAATTCGAGCGGCGGGATTTGGGCGAAGAACACCGATCGAATCTCGTCGAGCGACACGTCGAGGCGGTCGCGTTTCGCGACGAGCAGCGCCAGAGCGCACGCGTAGCGGTGTCTCACCGGCGAGTAGTTTCCAAACGCGCGCGCGAGAGCGGCGCACGCGGCGACGGCGTTTTTTTTTCCGGCGTCCGCGAGATGCTCGACGAGACAAAACGCGTTTCCCGACTCGGCGAGTTCGATCTCGAGTTCCGTCGCGGTCTCGAAATCGGCGTACCGAAACGCGAACGCGTCGAGCCATCCGCGACACGCCCAAAAGAACCGAAGCTTTTTTCGCGTCGCGCGAGAGAAGTCGGACGACGCGCACCCCGCGAGAAATTTTTCGTTGAGTCGCTCCTTCGTTCCGAAAATTTCGCGTCGCGCGGAGATCTCGCCGTCGGCGCTCGCGACGCGATCGAACGCGTCCAAAACGCGAACGGGATCGCCCTCGTGTTTCGCGAAGCACGCGTCGGTCAACTCTTTCGCGTCGAGTCGCACCCCGCTCTCGCTCTTTTCGATCGTGGACGCGGCGATGCGAGAGACGTACTTTTCGACGGCGACGCGAACGGACGACGTCATTTTTCTTTACGAAGTGTGAGGCGGCGGCGCCGCCGCCGCCGGCGCATCCGGAACATACAGCATCGCGACGAGGGCGTCGAGCTCGCGATCGTTCTCGGCGCTGCGTCTCTGCGCCTGCTCCATGTCCTCGATCATCACGCGAAACCCCTCCGCGCGCATCATTTGACGCACGAACATGTGCGCCATACGCCGCATGGCGGCGTCGAGAGGAGACTGCGCCGCGACGTCCATTTTCGATTCACCCGAGAAAAAAGAGTTGTGAGAAGAGCAAAACTTTTCGGCGCCAGCTGATGGCCGCGGCGACGGCGACGCCGAAAAAAAGCGCGGCGACGCTCGAGACCAAAACACACGGCCACGCCACGTCGAGTTCCGTTCCGAGATAAATCGCCGCCGACGTGAACACGAGGAAGAGGAGAAACACCACAGTGAATGCGAATCGCGATAATCGTAGCGCGTCGTGTCCCGCGTCTCTTGTTTTGAGCAACAAAGCGTCGACGTCCATTTTCGCTTGAGTTTGTTTCAGCACCTCCTCGATCGATCGGGCGGGCATTTTCTCGACGGCTTCTCGCTCCGCGCGCCACTCGGCGAACAGCTCCTCGAATGGAAGAGCTAGTCGCGTATTTCCAGAGTTTAAAGTCGTACGCCGATCTGAGCGAGGAGCGCGCGTTTCTTCTCTTGGGGGGCGCTCTGGACGAGATTGGCCCATGCGCGAAACGAAGCGACGCCGCTCGAATCGTCGCCGCGAGGAGCGCTCACTTCGACGCCGTCCGTTCGTTCGTGCTCAACGCTCCGCAGACGGCGCTGTCGCAGACGGTCGACGTGCGAAACGAGGAGGTGTGTTCTCGCGACGTGGCGTTCGCGCTTTGGGCGTTCGCGCAGATTCACGTGCAGGGCGAGTGGAAACACTACGCCGCGACGGACGACTCGACGCCGAACACGTTTGGTGATTTTTTTGATCTGAACAAGTGTATGCTGAAAGCGCTCGAGCGACGCGCCGCGAACATACAGGGAAAGAAAGTAAAGGGTGTGGTGGAGACGACGGCGATGCGTGAGGAGCGCGCGGAGCGAGAAAAGAAGGAGAAGCAGGACGTGGCTCGCGCGTTTGGGATTCCGCTCCGGTCGATGTCGTCGCAGCAGATTCTCGACACGCTTCGACTCTGGACGTTTCGGTACACGACGTTGCCGAAGCCGCCGTTCCACGCGTACGACTCGCGCGAGACGGATCGATGGCGACGCGAGGCGGTGGAGATGTTCAGGGTTCTTCGCGCGCGGGCCGTGACTCTGACGACGATCAGAGTGGCGGAGTCGCTCGTCGGGGTTCTGCACGAGCACAAACCCGATCCGTTCGCGTCGGATTCCGACTCTGATTCAGACGGAGAGCGAGAGCGCGAGCTCGAACCCGCAGCGAAACGAGATCGGCTCTTGCGGTTCGCCGACGACGGCGAGAATAAAACGACGACGAAATTGGCGTCGACGAGTTTGGAGTTCGCGCGCAAATGTCGCGTATATTTGGATTGGATGGAGCGCGATTTACTCGCGGGAGACGATCTAGTCTCGGCGTGTCACGAGTGCGTTCTCACGGACGAGGAGCGAGCGTGCGTGGAGCGACTTGGACGAAAGGTGTGTCGCATGGCGGGAAAGCTGACGGAGTTTTCTCTGCGTCCGGAGTACCACGACTTCATCGCGTCGCGGCGATTGTTGGCGTGCGACGTGGAGACGCACAAAATCGAGGCGCCCTTCGCCCCGAAGGAGACGCGCACTCAAATTCTTTTGGGAAAGGGCGAGCAGGAAGCCGAGCTTCCGCCGACGAAATCGGCGATCGTGCTTCAAGCAGCGGATCCCACGACGTTCACTGATTTCGCGCTGTCGCTCGCGTTTCGAAACGAGCTCAACTCGAGAACGGGAAACACAAACGATCGATATTTGCTGGACGTGTGGGAGATTCGCGGATGGTACGATCGGCCGCCCGTTCCAAAGTGCGGAATATTTTCGATGCGGTACGTTCGAAAGTACGGCGTCGTCGTCGACGACGACTGGGGAAAGATCGCGCTCTTCGACACGCTGATGGACGCCTTCGTCGTGTCGCGAAAGCGCGAGTGGCTTTCCGACTTTATGTGTCCCCGCGACGAGACGGGCAAACGCGTCGGGATCGAGTGCGACATGGGCGTCTTTGACTCGGTCCTGCGCGGGTAATTACCGCGCCGGTAGCGGTTTGTATATAATTACCGGATATATATAAATTTTTCGCCGCTGGGCCGGATCAGGACGCGTAGTGCGAAAGCCACGCAGAAGCGGTGATCCGCGTAACAAAAGACATTCAACGCGAGAACGCCACGATCCTGGACTTTGCTTTCCCCGCCTCGATTTGACCCCCATATATACAACATATATATATAAGTTGTATATAATATATATTTTCGGTCCAGAGGAACCCCCCTCTCCCCTGGGGTCGGGGTCAAAGGTCGTAGAGGGGTCAAAAGGTCGTAGGCGCTCCTCCCGGCCGGGGGGAGAGGGGGGTGGGCGAGGAGTGGAATATATATTATATACAACTTATATATATGTTGTATATATGGGGGTCAAATCGAGGCGGGGAAAGCAAAGTCCAGGATCGTGGCGTTCCTGCGTTTGACTTCTCTTTACTCGCGGATCTCCGCGTGCGTCTCGGATTCGCACTACGCGTCCCGACATCCCACAGCGGGCGAGAGTTAGTATATATCGGTAATTATATACTAACCGTTACCGGTTCCGGTAATATTACCGGACCCGGTAATTTGTACCGGAGTCCGGAATTTTAGCCGAGTTTATATATACCAGGATAATCCCGGTAATTCATTACCGGGTCGAATACGGGGTCCGGTAATCCGGTAGCGGTTAGTATATAATTACCGATATATATATAAACTTTTCGCCGCTGTGTGAAGTCAGGACGCGCAGTGCGATTCCAGGACGCAAGTAGTATTACGCGTAACGAAAGAAGTTAAACCCAGGAACGCCACGATCCTGGACTTTGCTTCGGGATCCTCGATTTGACCCCCATATATACAACTTATATATAGAAAGTATATAATATATATTTCCGCCCTCGGGGGACCCCCCTCTCCCCTGGGGTCGGGGACCAAGGTCGTAGGCGGTAGACGAGGACGACGGACCCGGCCCGCCCGCCCGGGGGGAGAGGGGGGTCGGCAGAGGTCGGAAATATATATTATATACTTTCTATATATAAGTTGTATATATGGGGGTCAAATCGAGGATCCCGAGGCGAAGTCCAGGATCGTGGCGTTCTCGCGTTGAATGTCTTTCGTCGCGCTGCTCTCCGCTTCTGCGTGGCTTTCGCACTACGCGTCCTGACTTCGCACAGCGGCGAAAAGTTTGTATATATCGGTAATTATATATAAACCGCTACCGGCTACCGACGGGTACGCACGGAAGCAGGGCGGTGCAGCAGCACCGGCGATTGGTCTCGTACTCGCAATCGAAAACGCCGACGCTCACTCTCGCACACGCTCGCAGAATCGCGCCGGGTTGCGTCCGCTGGTAATACCGGAGCTCGTACTCGGGCTCGGACTCGGTCCGCTTCTTGTCCGCGTAGGCCTCGTCGAGACCCTCGCCCACCGAGGGGAGACGCCAGTAGCACGCGCCCGGCGGATCGCGCGGCGGCGCGGCGTCGCCGTGCGTTTCGCGTCTCATTTCTTCGCTCGCGGGCATTTCGCTTTTGAGATAGACTCGATGTGGACGCGTATAGGGAAAAAAATTCAAGAAGAGAAGACGTGCGTCGCGACGGCGGCGGCGGCGACGAACGAGAGAACGAGCGCCACGACGGAGAATCCCAGCGTCGCGCCGTACGCTTCGCCCGCGCTTGGAACCGTCGAGACTCCGAGGGCGACGGGGCGCCACATCGCGAGCGCGAAGTAGACGAGCCACCACGATCCTTCCCAAACGATTTTCGACTCCCACCAAAGCGGCCAAATGAGCGCCACGACACCTTTTAGTCGCTCATATCTTCGCTTCACCTTTCCGCTGAAAATCTCGCGCAGTTTCTCGACGGGAAAGAAGAGCGGGAGAACTAAAAAGGGACACCAAACGGCGCAGGCCGCGTACATGAGCGCCACGGGCGTCGCGAACGCAGCGAACGCCAACGCCGTTTGGGCCACCGTCAACGAAACGAGAACGCCGATGTCGGTCCACATCTTCAATTGCGCGCCGAGAAGCGCGTCCGGCCTGCAACTCGTGGAAACGCGTCGCGTGATTTGCACGAGCTTGAATTTAAGGGCGGTGTCCCACATCATCGCGATGGTCGTGAGGACGAACGCCATCGTGCAAACGTCTCCCACGGCGCGTCCCGCTGAGCTCGGTGGCGCGACGAGAGCGCACGCGAGGAGAAGCTCGACCAAAAACGCAAAAAGAGCGACGTATCCAAAAATAATCGCGAGGAGTCGCGAGAGCGGAAGCGACGCGAAAAAGTTGAACGCGTTGGCCTGCAGCGGCGGCGGATGCTTGGGGCCCTCGATCGGTTTCATTTCAAGCACGACTCCGAAACACATGAGAAGTTTTCGTCTCATCTCGACGGGGCGGGGCGTCTGCGACACGAGCGGCTCCTCCAAATCGGCGCGCGCGACTCGCCTCGCCGCGTCGACGGGGTCGAGAATACCCCCAAACCCGGGCGTCACTCGCGCGGTCCCCCCGCGCGAGAGCGACTCGTCGGTTTTGTAAATTTTGAGGAAAAGGAGAAGGACGTCGACCCACGCGAGGAGGGAGAGAACCCAAAATCCAAACGTCGTCGCGGGGTATCCGCCATCGACGCCGGTGGAAACTGCCGCCGACCAAATCACGAGCGTCGCGAAATAAAACGGCGCGGGGATGATCCACTTTACGAGCGCGTTCACCCTCGGCCGGTTCTCGAAATTCGAACCGACGCCGAGAATCCCGCTGCAAAAAAAAGTTCGCGCGAGACCCACGCCGAACGAAAAAGCGAGATACGCGATGCTCGACGTCATTTTATTTTTTTATTTGCCCCCTCGCGACGGGGGGTATACTCACGCCAACATCCTAAGGATTCGCCAAAACAAAGCGTTGTCGCCGTCTCGGTTCCATAATTGACGCATGGGATCACCGGTCCTCGACGCCGCCAACGCCAGAGCGACTCGCTGCCATTCGCTCATTCGGTCAGTGCTCATGCGAGTGTTCAAATACATATTCGTCGTGTCGATCGGCGTTCCGTGTCGAATGAGATGCGCGCGAAGAATGGCGGATGGCGTATCTGAAACGTCCGCGGCTTGCGACAGGTATAGCATGATCGCCCGGGCAGAGTTTGGCGTCCTTAACGCCATTTGCATGAAAGCGTCTCTGTCGAAATCACGCCTGTGTTCCGCCGCTATGTAGTTCAGAGACGTGAAGCTTTCTTCGCGTTCCATCAAACGCACGAGCGAGTAGTACTCTTGACCGATCGGCGTCCTATCGCCCCGCTCGCGTTTCCATTCAAACAAAGCGAGATACACGCGCGTCAGCAATGGTACGTGTTCGGATTTGTATGAAAACGCGCGGCGGAATCGAGGCTCGTTTGCGAAATCGAGCGACCGCAAAGCCCGAACGCAAAGTTCGATCATTTTCGCATACGGAACGTCGCTCAGATCCGCGTCGGTCTCGCCCGCGAGTAAAGCGACGGTGTACACCCAAACGCTCGCGAGATACGGCGCGTTTGGCGCTCTAATTTTGCGCCGCAAGATCGCGCGACCCTCCATCGCCGCGGCGCTGATGTCTTGGAACCGCGGTCCTATGAAACGTTGGAAGCTGAGATCGAGCTCGCCCGACATTCTCGCTCTCCATTTACGAAAGGGGCTGTCATCGTCGATAAACGGCGCCCACATCAACGCGAGCGCGACGAACTCGAGCGGAGCGCCGCTCTTTCTCAGCCATTGGACGAGGAACGCTTGCGCCACGGAGGGACAGATCAGCCATTTACACGCGTCGGAAACCTCGCTGCTCGTCGCAATCGCCGCGGCTTTTTGTTCGTCCGATTCGAAACTCATTTTCTTTTTAGGTTTTTATTTGCCCCTCGCTACGGGAGTTATACTACGGCCCTTTCTCGTGTTCGGCGGCACCGGCCCCGTCGTCGTCTTTCGTTCGGGGAACGCAGCACGTCGCCGTCGAGACGAAGAGGCCGATGCACGCAAATACGGCGCCGACGACGATGTACGCCCACGACGCGATCGCGATGCCGTACGCCACGAACGAGATGCCCGCCGCGATCGTGACCGCGACGAGAAACGATCGGACGTACAGATCCGTAAACGCGTACGATCCCGTTTGAGAAAGAATCATCCCGATGAACAGCCCGAAGTAGATCATCAAAAGAAGCATGAACGTGGCGGCGGCGCCGCAGACGGGTGCTGTTCCGCACGAGAGCTGCGCCCCAACGAGCGTCGCGGTGAGCGCGAGTTGCGACACGAAAAACGCCGTGAGCAGAATCGAGGCGCCGACGATGTACTCGGCGGAGAGCGTCGAGGGCGAGTTCGAAATCGCGGGAATGAAGAACCAAATCGAGATGAGACTCACGACGAGGGAACACGCGTACGCCGTGAAGAAGAAAAGCCAAACGAGCCAATCCAGTCCCGAAATGTGAAGCCCGTTGAACAGGAGACACAAGAAAGAAAACACGCCGCACGCGACGTACCACGTCGAGATCTGACACCACAGAACTCTTCGACTGGTTTCCGCCGCCGCGGCCGCTCCTGCCGGATCGAGCGACGTGTATCCCTTATTCGCGTCGCGATACGCGGCGGCCCATCCCTTATCTATTTCCGATTTGTACTGTCCAAGAACGCACGCGCCGAAGAACGCGAACATGACGAGGAGAACCGCGATGAGAGAGTACGACAAGATCGAGACGGTTTCGTCGTCCGCCGCGAGCGGGGCGGGCGGCGTCGGGGCGTCCGCTCCTCCCGCGGCGTAGTACGAGTCCTGCCACGCCGCGCTTGGTGCGAGAGTCGCTGCGAGCTCCGATCCGGCGCACATTTGAGTGGCGCACTCCACGACGGTGATTCCGTCGGGACACGCGTAGAACGGCTGGGGGCAAACACACGCGCTCGATGAGAAATCGTACGCTTTTTGCGGGGGACACACAGCGAGCGCGGCGCTGCCGGCGACGCACGCGTTTTGCGTCGTGGAAAAAACGTACCCAGCGTCGCACGACGACGGGAGACACGCTGTTCCGCGAATGAGACCGGTGCCGAATCCGCCCGCAACCGTACAATTTCTCGGAACGGGAAACGGCATTTGATCGTCTCCCGCGTCGCACGAAGTGACGTTGGAGCCGTAGGCGACGAGCGAGAAATTTTGGTCTCCGGTCGCGCCGCTCGAGAAAAAAACACGCACGATTTTGCTTCCGTCGATGGATTTGTGATTGTTGACGCCGTCGAACGAGAGTCGCGCCGTCGCGGCGACGCTAGCGGGATCGTACCCCCAAACGAGGAGGGAGTTCACGAGCGGCGTCGAATCGAAGGGCGAGCCCGGCGGATCGTTCCACACGACGGCGACGCGCTCGGCGCCGGAGAAACAAAACTCGGCGACTTGGCCGAGCGCGAGAGTCTCGTCGTCGAACGCGACGAGTCTCGAGACCGAGACGTAGCGAAGCCCTCCGAAGGCGGCGCGCGTTTCGGGCGACTCGCCGTACATCACGGATCCCGTCGCGTACGACACGACGCTCGAGAGAGGCGAAGCGGACGCGATGGCGGCGGCGCGAAGCGTGGCGGACGACGTCGTGTGCAACATCTGACGAAGCGTCTCGAGAGTCGCGGCGGCGAACGGAGCGGCGGGCGAGGTTCCGCTCACGGAAAACTCCGCGTTGTGCGGCGTCGTCGCGTCGCCGGGCGCGGCGTTCGCGGCGACGACGTAGACTCCGGGCGACGCGACGAGCGGAATTTTGCGTCCGTCTCTTCCGCCGATCGACGAGAAAGAAGCGACCGCTTGCGTTCCCCAAAGCGCGGCGACGCTCAGCACGTTTTTCGCCGAGCCGGGCGACGCGACGCCGAGCGCGACGCCGTAGGTTCCGTCGCCGCAGTTTCCCGCGGAAATCACGAGCAAAAAATCGGGATGCGTCCATAAAAACTCGTCGATTTGCGCGTCCAAATCTTGATACATGGTGGCGCATCCTCCCCCCCAGCTGAACGACGCGGTTCGCACGCCGAGATCGTAGGCGGATTGAAGCAGATCGCCGAGATGAACGGGAAGATCCAGCGTACCTTTCGACGTGAGCGAGATGTCGAAAAACACGAGTCGGGCTTTACCGCCGAGGACGCCGCGATCGACGAGACACGGTTTTCCGACGAAGATCGACGCCATCGCGGTTCCGTGACCCGACGCCGAGTCGGTAAAGTCCGTCTCGGAGAGACACGTTCCCGCCGTCGCGCCGAGCGTGGAACATACTCGAACGTACGCTCGAATGATGGGATGTCCCGCGTCGGGTGGAACGGGCGAGAGCGGCGTTCCGAACAAAGTCGCTTCGGTAAAGTCGGACGGATCGTAGAACATGCAGTGTCGCGCGTCGACTCCGGTGTCCGCCACGGCGACGTTGACCTGCGCGAGCGCCGCGAGAAGAGAGTCGTCGTACGCCAACGAGGGAAAGACGTCGGGAATTTTTTCGACGACGTGTAGTCTGACCTCGGGTTTCGCGACGATCCATTCGACGCTCGGGGCGAACGCGGGATCGGCGCAAATCGTCGAAGCGAATCGAACCGCGTCGACGCCGTCGCTCAAAAGAACGAGGGCGCGATTCGCACCCTCGTTCGTCGCGGATCTCACCACGGCCGGAAACGCGTTGAGAAGAGAAGCAGCGGCGCCGCCGCGCGACTCGGGTCGCGAGAATTTAAAAACCAGTTCGGTGTCCGTCGTCTGAAGGTCGTAGACGCACGCGTCGGCTTTCGCGGCGACGGCCGCGAGAGCGGCTGCGGCGACCACAATCCTAATGATCATTTTATTTCAGGAAAGGCGAGAGGGCGTATACGGCGATGAGCTCCGCGCTCGCCTCTCTCGCTCGATCGTTGAGCGTGTCGTCTCACGAGGGCGCGAGCGCGCCGGCGAGCGCGGGTCCGCGACTTGTTCGAGCGAGGGTCTGCGACTCGACGCGGCACTCGTTCGTGGAGATGATGGACTGCGCCACTCCCAACAAGAGGTTTCGTGTTTTTCGGTTTGGAATGGGTCTCGGCTTCGTCGCGTCGACGCTCGCGTACTACTTCGAGGGCGGAGTAGACCCTCCGCGACTCATCGACGCTCGGTGTCTCGGGGTGGAGCCGCTCACCGAACAAGAAATTGCGAAATTCGTGACGGTGCCGACGCGACACGAGAGAGAAATCGCCGCGAATCTCGACGAGTATTTGGAGAAATGGCGCGCGTTCGGGTTCGACGATCGTGTTTTTTGTCTCTCGCTCGACGAGGCGCGGCGCGCCGACGCGGTTTGGAACTGGACTTCTCGCTCGGCCGAGACGGAGCTTTGGAGATGGGCGGCGAGCGCGCGACGCGACTTGACGGATTTCCCCTCGACGTTCACGGAAGCCGAGGTGTCCGCCGCGCTCGAGTCGCTTCTCGCGCGCGGAGTTCTGGTGTTCGACGGCGCGGCTCTCTCGACACCGATGAGATTCCCGCCGGTGTTTTTGCCCGCGGCGCTGCCGCCGCCGCCGCCGCCGCCGCCGGCTCCGGCTCCGGCTCTCGCGCGCGCTCGATTCAATCCTGCGGATCCGTTCGCGGAGGGACTCTTCTCTTCAAAGGGGTACACTCACCTCGTTCTCGTCGCGACTCGCGCGTCGGTTTCGGCGTCTTTTTGGAACGATTTTCGGTTCGTAGAAGACGCGGTTTTTTTCTACGACGCTCGGACGCTGCGACGAGCCAAGACGGGGATCAAAGTCGCGAGGGGCGCGCCGTTCACGTACGAGGAGCTGACGCGACTCGGCGTCGCGGCGGAGAAGCAGGTGGACTACGTCGTGGTGATCGCGACGCCGGACGTCGGTGAGGAGCACGCGGCGCTGGCGAACTCCATCGCGCGACTCCGCGGTATTTTGGTTTTGCCGCTCGAAAAGTACTCTGCCGCGGCGCATAAAGTAGGTATCGATCCGATTCTCGCCGAGATGTTCTGATTCTGAACACACCTCAAAAAAATCGCGATGTCGGGGGAACGGATGGAAAAAGTCGTGTCGTGGTCGAGCGGCGTCGATACGGAGAGCGCATTTTCAAAGATCGTTCGATCGCAGCTGAAGCGACATGACAAGGAGTACGAGAAGTTCCGCGATCTCTCCGCGCCGGAGCAAAAGAAGCAGTGGCGCGAGCGCGAGTCGGCGATCGCGGAATCCGCTGATTTTCAAGAGAGGATGAAGTTGTACGCCATGTACAACGGGGACACCCGTTCCGCTTTGATGACGAAGAAGGAGCAGCTCGCGGTCCTGAAAACCCCGAAAGAGACGCGTCGCAACATGTACAACACGGCGATTGAGAGTCTCGTCGGGACGCAGCGCGAGTTGATCGCTACTTTCGCGGACACGCGTCATCTTTTGAACCACATGCAGACGAAGATGTTGGACGAATGGAACCGACTGAGCGAGTTGAGGTTTTACGACGAGGCAAAGGACTACGACGGGGCGCCGGAGGATTTCAAGGGATTCGGTCCTTCTTTGTTTGGCGACGACGAGGAGGAGGAGGAGCCGGATGCGGAGCCCGACGCCGAGGCGAAGCCCGAGCTCGAGGAAAAGAAGCCGGAGGCCGAGGCGAAGCCCGAGCTCGAGGAAAAGAAGCCCGAGCTCGAGGAAAAGAAGCCCGAGCTCGAGGCCGAGGCGAAGCCCGACGAAGAGAAAAAGGCAGAGACCGAGGAGAAGAAGCCCGAGACCGAGGAGAAGAAACCAGAGTCTATCTCCCCCACCGACGCGGCCAAACAAACTTGAAAATGGACGCGCACCAAAAGTATCCGGATCTCGGGGTGGAGATCACGATCAAGACGGCGCCGTGTGCGTCTGGGACGGTGGAGGAGCACGCCGCGGCGCTCGCGAAGAAACGAATCGAGCTGAACGAGCCGATGATGCGCGAGTGCGTCGTGTGTAAGAAAAAGCACGTGCGGTGGGGAGAGG
>Ga0210129_1000254_pt1 | contig 14325 bp, 13 predicted proteins | sample WestPond_Cattail_2_FD_185582 | JGI IMG/M metagenome (GOLD analysis project Ga0210129, IMG submission 185582) | Wetland microbial communities from the San Francisco Bay, California, USA, that impact long-term carbon sequestration -... | ecosystem: Environmental > Aquatic > Marine > Wetlands ... | reverse complement strand
GCCCCAGAAACAGCCCGATCAGGCCAAAGGCATTGAGCCCGCCGAGCACGCCGAGAAACACCAGCAGGAAGGGAATCCGCGTCGGTCCGCTGATCACCAGCGGACGGATCAGGTTGTCGACCCAACTCACCACCAGCGCACCCCACAGAAACAGGCCCAGTGCGGCCTGGGTTTCGCCATGTGCCAGGAGGCTCAGCGACAGGCCGATCCACACGACCGGCCCGACGAAGGGAATCAGCGACACCAGCACGGTGATCACGCCCCATAGCGCCGGCGCGGCGACACCTGCCACCCAGTAGCCCAGCCCGGCGAGCATGCCCTGCGCCAGTGCCGTGAGCACGATGCCGAACACCACGGCACGCACGGTCACACCGACCGCCTGGATGTAGCCCGGTGCCGCTTCGCCCAGCCAGCGCGTGGCCACGCCGCGAAACTGCGCGAGCATGCTGTCACCGTGGCGATACAGGAAGAACAGCGCGAACAGCGCGAGACCGAATTTCGCTGCGTTGCGTCCGACGCCGCCGGCCAGGGCTTTCATCGCTGTCGCATCGGACAAGCCCAGCGCGCCTATTTGCGTACGGGCCCAGGCAGGGTCGCCCTGAACGCGCTGATATTGCGCGATCAGCCAGTCGCCCGCAGGCCAGCCACGCACCCCATCGGGTAGAGGCGGCAGCCCTTGCGCGGCCAACTGCTTGAGAATCCCGGAGGCCACCGCCAGCTCGCCAACCAGCGTGACCATCACCCACAGCAGCGGCAACAACAGCATCGCCGCCACCCCCACCGTCATCAGCAGCGCGGCGAGACTGTCGCGGCCCGGCAGACGCCGCAGCACCCACTGATGCAGCGGCCAGGTGACGTACGCCAGGATCCCCGCCCACGCCAGCGCGGCGAAAAACGGCGACAACACCCAGAAGGTGAGACCGAAAATGAGAACCAGAAATGCAAACGTCGCAACACGGCGTGCGAGAGGAGAGTCGATGTTGGTCGGCATAGTTGCCCTCGTGCCTTGATGCCCTTCAGGGTGCTGCGGACAGGGTTCAACTCCGACTATGGGCGCGAACCGTCCTGCTTCAGCCCGGCGCGGATTGCTTGCGCGTCACCCACAGGCTGGCGAACATGAAAGTGGCAATGATGAGGCCGACGATGCCCAGGGACAATCCCACCGGGATTTTGTAGACGTCGACGATCAGCATCTTGGTTCCCACGAACACCAGCACCATGGCCAGGCCGTATTTCAATAAATGGAAGCGGTCTGCCAGACCCGCCAGCATGAAGTACATCGCTCGCAGGCCAAGGATGGCGAAGATGTTGGAGGTGAACACGATGAAGGGATCGGTGGTGATGGCGAAGATCGCCGGGATCGAGTCGACCGCGAAGATCAGGTCGGACAGCTCGATCATGATCAGCACCAGGAACAGCGGAGTGAACGTGCGCACGCCGTTTTCCATCACCCAGAACTTCTCGCCGCGGTAGTCCGGGGTCAGCCGCATGCGGCGCTTGATCCAGTTGAGCAGCGGATTGCTGGCCAGATCCGGCTCGGCCTCGGCGAACATCAGCATCTTGATGCCGGTGACGACGAGGAAGGCGCCGAACACGTAGAGAATCCAGTGGAACTCCTGCACCAGCCAGGCGCCTGCCAGGATCATTACGGCGCGCATCCCGATCGCGCCGATCACGCCATAGATCAGCACGCGCCGCTGGTACTCCACCGGCACGGCGAAGAAGCCGAAGATCATCAGGAAGACGAAGATGTTGTCGACCGCGAGCGATTTCTCGATCAGGTAGCCGGTCAGGAACTCCATCGCCTTGGCGTCGGCCACTTCGCCGCCGTACATCCCCTTGAGATACCACCACAGGCCGAGGTTGAACAGCATGGCGAGCGAAACCCACACGACCGACCATGCCGCCGCTTCGCGGAAGCCGACCTTGTGCGCCTTGTTGCCGCCGACCAGGAACAGGTCGACGGCCAGCATCACCAGTACGAAGCCGACGAACGCCGCCCACATCCAGGGTTCGCCGATATGCAAGGCGTTATCCATGCTCAGCCTCGGATCGGTGAAGGCTTACTGCACCGCGCGCAGGGCGGCGATGCGCTCTTCCAGCGGCGGGTGCGTCATGAACAGGCGCTTGATCCCGCCGCCTCCGCCGCCGGCGATGCCGAACGCCGCCATCTTGTCGGGCAAGGGATGCGGGTGCAGGCTCGCCAGACGCTCCAGTGCGGAAATCATCGGCTGCTTGCCGGCGAGCGACGCGCCGCCACGGTCGGCGCGGAATTCGCGCTGGCGTGAGAACCACATGACGATGATCGAGGCGAGGATGCCGAGCACCAGTTCGGCCACGATCATGGTGACGAAGAACGCCGGGCCATGGCCCTCCTCGTTCTTGAACACGACGCGGTCGACGGTATGGCCGATGACGCGCGAGAGGAACATCACGAACGTGTTCACCACGCCCTGGATCAGCGCCAGCGTCACCATGTCGCCGTTGGCGACGTGGGCGATTTCGTGGCCGATCACGGCTTCGGCTTCCTGCCGCGTCATGACATTCAAGAGGCCCGACGACACCGCTACCAGCGCGTTGTTCTTGTTCATGCCGGTGGCGAAAGCGTTGGCCTCGGGCGAATCGAAAATGCCGACTTCGGGCATGCCGATGCCGGCGTCCGCCGCGTATTTCTTCACGGTGTCGACCAGCCAGAACTCGGTCGAGTTCGACGGCGTGTCGATCACGCGCACGCCCATCGATTTCTTCGCCATCCACTTGGAAATCGCGAGCGAGATCAGCGAGCCGCCGAAGCCCATGACTGCCGCGAAAATCAGCAGCGAGCTCAGGTTCAGGCCGTTGGCGGTGAGATAGGGCTCGACGCCCAGGATGCGCATGGTGAGCGACAGCACCAGCACGATGGCCAGGTTGGTGGCGAGGAACAGAACAATACGTTTCATGATGTTCTCCTTGGATGAAAGACAAAGCCTTTATAACGAACAGGCAACAGCATACAGACGGCCAATCAACAATAAAATTCGATTTTTATACTGCTATTGTTCGGTTTTATCGAATTGAAACTCCGTCATGCTCAACTACAGGCATCTGCATTACTTCCGCACCGTCGCCAAAACCGGCGCGATCAACCGTGCCGCCGAAAAGCTGCACCTGACGCCGCAAACATTATCAGGCCAGATCGGTGCGTTCGAAGCACGTCTGGGCGTGGCGCTGTTCCGTCGCAGCGGACGACGCCTCGAACTGACCGACGCCGGCCGCACCGCGCTGACCTACGCCGACGACATCTTCCACGTCGGCGCCGAACTCGAAGAAGCCCTACAGAACCGTGCGGCCGCCCCCGTGCACCCGTTTCGCGTCGGCATCGCCGATGTGGTGCCCAAGGCGATTGCCTACCAGTTGCTGGCGCCTGCACTCGCGCTGGGCGAGCCGGTCAAACTGGTGTGCCGGGAAGACCGGCTGCAACAGCTTGCCGCCGAGCTTTCGATCCACCGTCTCGACATGGTGCTGGCCGACCGGCCGCTGCCGTCCAGCATGGACATCAAGGGTTACAGCCATCCGCTCGGCGAGTGCGGCATCGCTTTCCTCGCCGCGAAAAGCGTCGCCAAAAAGCTCAAGCCGGACTTTCCCGACGCGCTACACGGCGCGCCGCTGCTGATACCTGGGGAAGACAGCGCACTGCGCGTGCCCTTGTTGCGCTGGCTTGAACGCAACAGTCTGCAGCCCACCATCGTCGGCGAATTCGATGACAGCGCGTTGATGAGCGCCTTCGGCCAGGCAGGTGCCGGGGTGTTCCCGGTGCCGCTGACCACGGCACGCGAGGTGATGAAACAGTACAACGTCATCGAACTGGGGCGGACGCTGGACATCCGCGAACGCTTCTTCGCCATTTCGGTGGAGCGGCGACTGAGTCATCCGGCGGTACTGGCGGTGAGCGCGGCGGCACGGCGCAACTTCGAACCCGACAACGTATAAGTCGCGACTGGTTCAGGCCTGCGTGGCGTCCAGCCAGCTGGCAGCCTCGGCGGGTGTCATCACCCGGAACAGCGGCGCGCAGCGGCGGCGCAACTTCAACACTGCACGATCCTTGCTGACCAGTCCCTCGGCGCGTGCAGCGGCAGCCAGTTCGATGAATTTCTGGTCGTCTGGATCGCTGCAATGCGGCATACGACTCCACACGGGCTTCAGCCCGTAGCGGATCGGAGTCCCCTTGTGGGGCAGGCCGACGACCGCCTCAGCCAATTCGATCACCGTGGACAGTTCACGATATCGAGCGTCCAGCGCGGCCTGCTGCGCCGCACCCAATGCAAAATCCGGATAGCCCAGCACACGTCGCCACTCGTCGAGCGTGGCAACCGTCACCCCGCACCGCACACGCCCCGTTTCCAGCGCACTCAGCAGCGGTCGCGCGGCAGGATCGTCGAAATGCAGCAGGTCGAGTACCACGTTGGTGTCGAACACCAGCAAAGGCCTATTCAATATCGGTGTGCTCGGCGATGAACTCACGCACCCAGTGCTCGGGCTTGGCGCTGGCAAAGCGCCCGACGATTTCACCCTTGACGAACAGCAGCACGGTGGGAAAACCGCGCAGGCCATAGCGCCCGGCGAGCTTCATGTTCGCGCCCTCGTCTACCTCGACTTTGGCCATGTGGATCCTGCCGGCGTGATGCGCGATGACGCGCTCCAGCACCGGCGTCAGCGCCCGACAGGGCGGGCACCAGTCGGCCCAAAAGTCGACCAGAATGGGCAGCGCGTGCGAGGCCTCGATCACGTCGCGGTCGAAGTGTTCCAGGTGGGTGTCGAAAATCGGGCCCGGCGCATGGGTGGCAGGCATGTATGTCATGTTGATGTCAGGTAGGAATAATTGCGCGCCTATTTTGCCTCAACGGCAGGGCTTTCCAGCTTTCGCTGATCGCCCCTCTGGCGCAGCGGGTAAAAATGCTTAACCCCGGCGCGAAGGACTGCTACCTTTACGCCATGGAAGAGCATTTCTATCGCGAAGAGGAAATCGCACGCGTGCCGGGGTTTCTTCCCGCTGCCACCTACAACCTTGCGCACACCCTGTTGGCGCGCGCCGGCAAATGTCTGTTCGTACCTATCCGCAGCCTGCAATACATGGCGGTGCTGGACGCGGAAGAATTTATTTTCGTCGACAGCCAGAACAAGGCCTGGGTCGAATTGGCCTGGCAGCATTTTCGCCCGCAGATGCGTTCTTCGCTCGACGAGTCTGTGTCGTTCGAGGTGGTGCATTACCTGCCGCAAGCGGCCGAAACCATGAAGCGCCTACCGGGCGAATTCCATCAGGCGCTGCGCTTGCTTGCCGACCGGCAAAAGCCGGATACGCCAGCCACCCTCCTCACACTGCACACGGGATCCAAGCCGAATCCGGACAACAAGCAGCACTGACTCAAGCACCCCCAGCAGGGGTTGCTCATCCCTGCCCACCGCAACAGCAGACAGGGCGCCGGGGTGAACTGATCAACAGAGGTCGGCTTCTTTGGAGTATTTCGAGATCAGCACGGTTTGCACGGTACCGCTGGCTGGCTCACGATACTTTCCAATGCCGAAGTCCTGGTTCAGCTTGGACTTGAATTTCTTGAAGAAATCGTCGACAAGGTCGGCGCCATACATGCCGGTAGCGTAGAGCTCGTCCGTGGCGGCGTCGTGTTCCAGACGGATCGCCGGCAGGGGCTGGCTGGCCGCCCCGGTGATGACGCTGGCCCCGGCGGCAGGATCGAACGCGCTGTTGTGGGCACAGCAGGTGATGACGGCGGAGCGGTCAGCTGCTTCGCTCTTGCCCGGGTTGTAGCCCATCACGCTACCGGACTTTTCGGGGTGCGCCAGCTGATGGGTGCAGATGGCCAGATAGGCGACGATGTTCTTTTTCGGTCCCACGCCACCGGCGAAGCTGTATTCTTCACCGGCCGCTGTCTTGAGTGAAGCGCCGGCCGGAGCGGCCGCAGGCAGGCTGATCAAGAAACTGGGGGTGCCCGCAAAAGGGTAACCGAACACATAGGCCTCGGTCTGGCTCAGGCTTGAAGCCTTGAGGGGTTGGCCGGTCTCGTCCACGAGTTTTGCCCGGGCGTAATCCTTGGCCGGGCCTGAATACACAAGCGGGGCGCGCGTGCCCGCTGCGATGGCTGCGGCGCTGGCACCGCACACCTTGATGAAGCTGCGTCTATCCATTGCTGTCTCCTTGATAAGGGTAAAAAAGGGGCCAAGCGGCCCCTTCTGTGGTTGCTTGGAAACGACTTAACCGAACATGTCGCGGTATATGCCTTCCGCCCATTCCAGATACGCGCGGCCCATGGCTTCGTCGCGTTTCTCCCAAGTCTTGGTGTCGGGCGAGAAGCCGGTGATTTCGTCCTTCTTGGCGTCGTAGACATACTTGGCGTCGACCTTGATGGCCTCGGCCGGGAAGGCGTTGGTCATCGAGTAGCAGACGGTTTCCGGGGACTCCCAAGCGATTTCCTTGCCTTGGGCGCGTGCTGCCAGCACCTTGGCGACAAACTGGCCTTCGGTGTTGGAGGTGTTGGCGCTCTTGGAATAAGGATGCGGGCGCGAGTCGCCGGTCACATACACATGCGGATCGCCCTTGACGTTGTAGAAACGGGTGTCGACGTTGGCTTCCTTCTGCAGGCTCTTTGGATCCACCAGACCGCATTGCTCGATCAGCGTGCTCGCACGAATGTTGGGATAGATCGACGCGTCGTCGAAGGAGTAGGAGTCGAACTCGGTCTTGATGATCTTCTTCTCGGTGTCCACACCGGTTACGGCCGAAGTCGGTTTCCACTCGAGAATGCCCTTGTACAGGGTGTCGAATGCGTCATGGAAGCCATCTTTCTTGATCGTGACTTCGGGATTGGCGTCCAGGATCAGCACCTTGCCCTTGATCTTGTTCTTCTTGATCCAGCCTGCCATCAGACAGGCGCGCTCGTAGGGCCCGGGCAGGCAGCGATAGTTGCCGGAAGGCACGGTCTGGATGAAGGTGCCGCCTTCAAACTCCTGGAATTTGCGACGCAGGCTGACGTGTTCCATGGGTGAGATGAAGCCGCCCGGGTACTTCTGGCTCACATTGACCACGTTCTCCGGGTCGGTCACGCCGATCTTGGCGAAGTCGTAATTGATGCCGGGAGCAAGGACCAGGAAGTCGTAAGCAATCGCCCCATTGTTGGTGTGCAGCTTGCGGGCCGTACGGTCGAGGCCGATGACCGTGGCGTTGACGAAGATGTAGTTGTAGTTGACCGCAGCATCCAGGAAGCTGTGGGCTGCCAGGAACTCCAGGTTGATGATGCCGACGTACCACAGGCTGCTGTTGAAGCAGGAGGAATACATGTCGCGCTTGTCGACCAGCACCACGTCGAAATTGGGGTAGGCCTTTTTGGCATGGTGGGCGATGGTCATGCCGGAGGTGCCGGCACCCACGATCACCAGACGCGGTCCCTTGGCCTTGGGCAGATTGATGTAGTTGGCGGTACTTGCTGGAGCCGACTTGCTATCCGATTCGGCAATGGCCGAACCGGTCACACCGGTCGCGCATCCCGCCGTTCCGGCGGCCAGCATGGCGCCCCCTATTTTCAGGAAATTACGTCTGCTATTGATCTCTTCCATTTTAATTCTCCTCACTTGCGGCGGTTGAATGCCAGCGTCCTGTACTTTTGGCCCCGGCTTGAAAACCCTCCGTAAGGAGGGGGTTAAAAAATGGGTGGTACATTCATACTCTTGATCGAAGGCACATGCAACAGCTGACCGGGTGCGAGAACCAAAAAATTCGCAGGCGACAGTTAAGTCAAAGTTAAGTTAACTTAAGTTTGATTGCGGTTAATTGCTGGAAGTAGCGTTCATAACGATTCCCGTGCCCTGCTTCTCTATCCAAATTGTTTATCCGGCCGTAGCGATCGCCAGATCGTCCTGGTCCACGACAGCACGATGCCGACAGCTTCGTTCTGTGAGTCGCGGCACGTCGTTGAAGCGTCCAGTATGGTGCTGCGAGAACTCGAGCCCGAATCCGCGAACCTTCAGCGCCGGCTCATCCACTCGAATCCGGATGACCCGCCACAAGCGGCCAAATCCATGAAACGGCTACCGGGAAATGCCACACGGCTCTGCAAGTGCTTGCCGAACGCGACCTGCCGAAGCAGGATGCGCACATCCTGCTTCTGGTGCACCGCCCCCACCCGGAATGAGGGCGACGCAGCGCCGGGATACCGAAACGCATGAGGCCGCCCCGACTGGACGTCGACGGTGCCGCAGTGTTAAAACGCATTCATGCACAGCCAGCTTCCCCCTTGCCTGCCATGAACACCCACGCAACTTTTTCCGTCCTGGTCGTGGAAGACAACGCAGACCTGGCGGCGAACATCGCCGACTTTCTGGAGAGCCACGGCCATCAGGTGGATGTGGCACAGGATGGCGTGACCGGCCTGCATCTGGCGGTTGCCCAACCGCATGATGTCATCGTGCTCGACCTGATGCTGCCTGGTATTGACGGCCTCACCCTGTGCCGCCGCCTGCGCCAGGACGCGCAATCCGCGACGCCGGTGCTGATGCTGACCGCGCGTGCCACGCTGGACGACAAGATCGCCGGCTTCGACGAAGGCGCCGACGATTACCTGACCAAACCGTTCGAATTGCGCGAACTGGAACTGCGCCTCGCCGCCCTGGTGCGGCGCGCCAAGGGCGGCGAACGCCTGAACCGGCTACAGGTGGCCGACCTGGTGTTCGACCTCGGCACCCGCGTCGTGCAACGCGCAGGCCGCACCCTCAACCTGCCGATGCTGCCGCTGCGCATCCTGGAGCTGCTGATGAAGCGCTCACCCAACGTGGTGTGGCGGCGTGAAATCGAACAGGCGGCGTGGGGGGATTCACCCCCGGATTCCGATTCCCTGCGCGTGCACATGCACACGCTGCGCGCGGCCATCGACCCCTCCGACCTGCCCCCGCTGCTGCATACCGTGCGCGGCATCGGCTACCAGCTGAAGACACCGGATGTTCCGCCTGCATAGCCTGCGCGCGCGCGTCGCCCTCTACTTCGCGGCTTTTGGCGCGCTGCTCAGCCTGGTCATCGCAGTGATGATGTACCAGTCCGCCCACGACCTGAGCGTGCGCCTGGTGGACGAAACCCTGACCGCGGAACTGGACGATTACATCGCCCGCCGCGGGCGCAATCCTCACTCGCTGCCGCCTGCCACCGTCACCCTGCAGGGCTATGTGCGAAAAGCAGGCGAGACGGATGGCGTACCGGATTACCTGGCCAGGCTGCCGCCCGGACGTCACGAAGTCCGTGTCGGCACCCTGTTCTACCGGGCAGCCGTTCTGGACCGGGACAACGCGCGCTATTACCTGCTCTATGACATCTCCCTGAAGCTCAAGCGCGAGCAGCGCTTTGCCCAGCAGCTCAGCATCGTTGCCGTCGCCATGACCCTGCTCTCCGCCTTGCTCGGCATTTTCCTTTCCGGCGCTGCGGTCGCGCCAGTGGCCGATCTGGCCGCGCGGGTCCGCCACCGCCGGCCGGAAGACTGGGGCCAGCCGCTGGTCGAGCATTTCCACGACCGCGAAATCGAGGAGCTGGCAGGCGTGTTCGACCGCCAGCTCGGCCGCATGCGCGCCTTCATGGAACGCGAGCGTGCCTTCGGCGCCGACATGAGCCACGAATTGCGTACCGCGCTCGCCGTCATCCTCAGCGCCACCGAAGTCCTGCTGGACGACGACACCCTGAGCGACAAACAGAAAGCGCGCGTGCAGCGCATCGAACGTGCCGCGCGTGACATGGCCGAACTCGGTACCGCCCTGCTGCTCATGGCGCGCGAAGACCACGCGCAGCCGGGCGGCGGCTGCCAGGTCGCCGCCGTGGTCGAAGAAGCGGTGGAAAAACAGCACCACATCCTCGGCAGCAAACCCGTCACCGTGGACGTGCAAACCGACCCGGCCCTCGTCGTCGCCGCCGACTGCGGGCTGGTCGACATCCTGGTCAGCAACCTGGTGCGCAACGCCTTTTCCTACACCGACGCCGGCAACGTCACCGTCCACCAGGATAGCCGCAGCCTCGTCATCTCCGACACCGGCCGAGGCATCCCCGGCGACGCCATCGACCAGGCCTTTCTGCGCCACTTCCGTGACATCAGCAGCACCGGCGCCGGCATCGGCCTGTCCCTGGTCAAGCGCATCTGCGACCGTTACGGCTGGCAGGTCCGGCTGGAGAGCGGCGAGCAGCAGGGCACGACGGTGACGGTGGTGTTTGCGCGGTAGGGAATCAGGCTGATTTCGGCCAACTGCCGCCGTTCGAAGATCCCGGAAAGCGGCCATCTGAACGACTGCTGCGATTCGGAACCTGCCAAAAGGCTAATTCAAACCACTCGACCGAAGATTTTTTGCCGAGCTTTGGCCAGACATGGCGATATTCAACACATCTTGATGACGACTTTTCCCTGGGCACGCCCCTGGGCGAGGTAGGCAAGTGCATCCTTTGCTTGCTCGAACGGAAACACCTTGTCGATCACTGGCTGAATATGCTTCGCCTCAAGGAGTTCGCCGATTTCGGTAAGTTGAGCGCCATCGGGGCGCGCAAAGAGAAATGAGTAAGTGACGTCCCGCTTTTTCGCAAGGCGCATGATCTTGCGGCTCATCAACCCGAACACGAACGTCAGGACGAAGTTGAGCCGTCGAGCACGAGCGAATGCTGCGTCCAGCGGCCCGACAAGAGAAATGATCGTGCCCCCTGGCTTGAGAATACCGAGCGATTTCTCAATCACGTCACCCTTGAGGGTGCCAAGCACCGCGTCATAGCCGCGCAGCACTTTCTCGAATTCCTGCTGCTTGTAGTCGATCACCTCGTCGGCGCCAAGGCTGCGCACCAGTTCGACATTGCCCGTGCTGGTGGTCGTTCCCACCTTGGCGCCCAAGTGCTTTGCCAACTGAATTGCAAAGGTGCCGATACCGCCGGAGCCTGCCGGGATGAACACCTTCTGACCAGCGCGTAATTGGGCGCGCTCCTTCAACGCTTGCCACGAGGTAAGCCCGACCAGCGGGATCGATGCCGCCTGCACGAAGTCCAGATTGGCCGGTTTTAGCGCGGCAAGGCTCTCCGGCACCACTGCGAACTCGGCGATAGCGCCCGTACCCAAGTCGAAAATGTTGGCGAAGACCGCATCGCCTGGCTTGAAACGGGTCACGCGACTGCCGACCTCGGTCACCACACCGGCCAGATCGCTGCCCAACGTGGCCGGAAGCTGGAAATGCAGGACCGGTTTGAATATTCCCGTCAAGATCATGTTGTCGACCGGATTCACGCTCGCAGCGTGGACTTTTACGAGAAGTTCGTCGGCCTTCAGCGTGGGGAGGGGAACGTCGGCGAACCCGATCTCGGGCGACTTGCCATAGCGTTTGAAGGTAAGTGCTTTCATTTTTTTGACCTTTCATTTTTATCGAATCTTCGGAAATTCATGGGTGCTTGAAGCGCTGCCGATCAGATCAGTCCGCGAGAAAGTCCAGAACTGCAGGCACGAAGGCCCGGTAGTGCTGAAAGACGCCGCCGTGCCCGGAATCCGGATAGATCGTCAGCTTGGCATTCGGCAGACGGCGAGCCATGTCGGCCGAAAGGCTGCTGGCGACCATCAAATCACGGTCGCCGTTGGCGACGAAAACAGGTTGCGTAATGACCGACAGGTCGTCGGGCGCGCTCAGCCCCGCCGTTCGGATGGCGTTTAGTTGGGCCCGCCGAGCCTGTAGGGAAATGGGCTTGTCACGGTCCTTGCTGCGTTCCTTCAGCCGGGCGAAATAGTCTTTCGCGGCGCGCTTGCCATCCGGGGTGCGGGGAAAGAACAGGAAATTCCGCGGGTCGCTCAGCGTGAGCGCCGCTTTGAGGTAAGCGATGACAGCGATTCTGTTGATCTCGTCGATACCGCCGCCACCCTTGGGGCCTGTTCCGGCCAAGACCATCCGACGCACGAGATCGGGAGCCTGCAACGCGATCATTTGCGCGACGCCGCCGCCCAAGGAGAACCCAAGAAGGTCGACCTGCTTGAATCCCAAAGCCCGAATGAAGGCGATGGCATCCCGCCCCATTTCCTCAATGGAGGGCGGAACCGATCCACCCGAGGCACCGACCCCACGATTGTCGAACGCGATCACCCGACGCTGCGCGGCGATGCCGTCGATAACGCGCGGGTCCCAATCATCGAGTACGGCCATCAGGTGGTGCAGGAAAATCACCGGCACGCTGGATTTCGGGCCGAGTTCCCGATAGGCGAAAGGCACCCCGCCGGCGTCTATCGTGCGGGTTGGGACATCTTTCCACTTCACATCGCTCATCTGCTGCTCCCCGACTTCGACGGGAAGATCGCGCCGGGTTCGTGCAGCCGGTTCGGCTAAGCCTGATGCGCCCGTTGCCAGCCCAATGCTCATGTTGTTCTTGCTCATTTATCGCCGCTCCTTGTTGGGTAGATTGCCTGTCGGTAAAAGTGTTACTATCAAATAGAAACCAACATTACTATCAATTTGAAAGTAAGTCACTATCTAAATGGTATGAACGACGAAAATAATTGCGATAACCCATGCCCGATAGCGCGCAGCCTGGCTTTCGCTGGTGACGCGTGGAGCCTATTGATCCTGCGGGATGCCCATGCCGGCCTCACGCGCTTTGACCAATTCCGGAAAAGCCTGGGCATCGCACCGACGATCCTGACCAAGCGGCTGGTGACACTGACTGAGGAGGGCTTGCTGGAGAAACGGCGCTACTCGGAGCACCCGCCGCGTGAGGAATATCTGCTGACCGCTGCCGGTCGCGGTTTTCTGCCGGTGCTTTTCATGATTGGCGCATGGGGACGCCAATACCGGGGCGGCGGCAAGCTGGTTCGCTTTTTCGACGTTGAAAACGGAACGGAGATCAAAGCTGTGGCCGTGGATGAAGTCACCGGGGCAAAGATCGGGACTCGCCCAATTCGCGTGGTCATGCCAGATGAAAGCTGACAGGTGATTTGACAGACCAGATGGCTATTGGTGGGCCATTTCATGTCCCCGGTGCGTTGCTGGCGTTTCCACCGAGACCACCAATGGCAGCAAAGGTCGACGTCCTGCCGGTGAGCGGTGAGTTGTCGCCGCGAATGGCCGCAGTATTTTGTTACCTGTCTTTCAGCATCCGAAGGGCGGAAGGTCTGCAACGGGTCGTTTCCAGCCCTTTTCCCGCCGCCGATTTAACCCAGTCTTCCCGCTCGCTTAACCATGGGTTAACACCCTCATCGCTACGATCCGATCAACATCTTAGATCGGATTTTTCCAGCGATGCTTACCCCTCTTGCCCGTTTCGGCGTTCCTCCCCTCCATCTCGACTGGCAGCGTCTGCTGCCCTTTCTGCGCTGGCGCGATCGCGTGACCCGGCCGAACCTGCGCGATGACCTGATCGCGGGACTGACCGGGGCGCTGGTGGTGCTGCCGCAGGGCGTTGCCTTTGCCACCATCGCCGGCATGCCGCCGGAATATGGGCTGTATGCGGGCATGATTCCGGCCATCATCGCGGCACTGTTCGGTTCCTCCTGGCATCTGGTGTCGGGGCCGACCACGGCGGCCTCGATCGTGCTGTTCTCGGTGCTGTCGCCGCACGCCGAGCCGGGTTCGGCGCAGTACGTGAGCCTGGCGCTGACGCTGACGTTTCTGGTGGGCCTGGTTCAGCTGGTGATGGGCCTGGCGCGCATGGGTACACTGGTCAACTTCATCTCGCATTCGGTGGTAACCGGATTCACCGCCGGCGCGGCGATCCTGATCGCCACCAATCAGGTGAAGCATTTCTTCGGTCTGGAAATTCCGCGCGGCTCATCGTTCAGCGATACCTGGGGCTCCTTGTTCAGCCAACTAGACATGGTGAAGCCCGGCGTGACGGCGGTGGCCATGCTGACGCTGGTGCTGGGCATCACGGTGAAACAGTTTCTGCCGAAGTGGCCCTACATGATCGTGGCCATGCTCGGCGGTTCGGCCGCGGCGGCGGTGCTGAGTGTCTGGCAGGGCGTGCAGATGTCTTCTGTCGGCGCGCTGCCGGCGACCCTGCCGCCGCTGTCGATGCCGGCGCTGGATGGCGAAAGCATCCGCGCGGTGGCGTCCGGCGTGGTGGCGGTAACGCTGCTGGCGCTGACCGAGGCTGTGTCGATCGCCCGCGCGCTGGCGTCGCGTTCCGGCCAGCATGTGGACGGCAACCAGGAATTCATCGGCCAGGGGATGTCGAATATCGCCGGTGCGTTCTTCTCCGGCTATGTCGCCACCGGCTCCTTCAACCGCAGCGGGGTGAACTACGCTGCCGGAGCGAAGACGCCGCTGGCCGCTGTGCTGGCGGGCGCCTTCCTG
>Ga0210129_1000252_pt1 | contig 14343 bp, 10 predicted proteins | sample WestPond_Cattail_2_FD_185582 | JGI IMG/M metagenome (GOLD analysis project Ga0210129, IMG submission 185582) | Wetland microbial communities from the San Francisco Bay, California, USA, that impact long-term carbon sequestration -... | ecosystem: Environmental > Aquatic > Marine > Wetlands ... | reverse complement strand
TTTTAAACTCATCTTTTTATTTATTTAATTCCGCCAACGGGTATTTTATATATATGTTTTTATTGAAGATCAATATCATATAATTTAGAGCCTTCAATAATAATTTTAAGGAAACTTTTTCAACAATTCGTCGAAATCTTTCGGACCACCTTTTTCTCCGGTTATTTTTGAATATAATCTACCCCGAATCGAACTGATACCTGAACGAGAATGATTCGTAAGTCTTGAAATTTCAGCAGGAGAGAAATCTCCTTTAATCAAATAGCAAACGTGTCTTTCTAAAATTGTGATTTGGGGATATATTTTTATTATTTTGTCGTCGAATCCGGTGTATATTTCTTCTATAGTATCTTCAAATTCTGCCCACTGTGAAGATGTTAATGCAGTATTTTTGAAAGCAACTTCATGTACAATCTTTGCTATTGACGAATTATTGAATTTTTCATTCAATTCTTTTTGTCCCTTTTCTTTCCATATTATCAGTTCATTATCAACATTTAGTATGTTTTTCAATTTGGGGTTCTTCTTTTTCTTGTTTGTTTTTATGTTATATAACATCCCAAAAGCAATAGTTATCAAAATGACTCCAAGAAAAGTGATAATGTAAATGTTTTTGCGATTATTTTCTTCTAACAAATTTATTCTATTTTGAGTTCTTTTAAACTTATATTGTGCATTAATTTGAGTTACTTCCTTATCATGTTCAGTTTGTTGAATTTGTCTTTCCAATAATGACATTTTGTTTGCACATTGAAAAGCCATTGATATATTAACATTTTTGTAAACATCACGCAAAAAACAGTATGAATTATATTTAAGATTAAGGTCTTTGCTTTGTTGTATACATTTATTAAAATAATAAATAGCAGAATCTTTTTGGTGGATTCCTTTATAATATCTTCCACTATTATAATAATAGAAAGATATATTATCTATATTGTAGAGGTGATCTTTTGTCTTTTTTAGATAATATCCTGCTTTATATAAATTATTCGCAGATAAATAATAGTTAGCCAATTCATTTTCCATCGCATGTATTAGGTCTTTATTGTCAGTTAATATACTTGTATTATATGCCTGTAATCCATATTTAATGGCTAAATCATTTTTATTCATAATTTGGTAATTTGCAGCAATATCTCTTAATGAATTTGCAAGTGTAATACTATCCTTAGCAAGTTTGAAATATTTGACCGATTGTTTATCCAAAGCTAATGATTCATATTTATTTGAAACGGAACATATTTGTGATTGTTGGTTATATATCCGCCCGATTAAAGAATAATCTTTACTTCCTGCCACTAATGTCAATGCCATTTGATAAGCATTCGTGGCAGCTGGATAATTGTTTTGATCCCGATAATAGCATCCCAAACAATAATAAGCGGTCATTAATTTATCACTGTCATAATTCTTTTTATAATAGTCAATACATTTCACTATTTCCGTTTTAGATTTATGTGATATATAGCACATATCCTGTGCTCTGAATAATAGCAACTGATAATACATTTGTGTTCCATTTTGTTGTTTAGTTATATTCTTTCGCAATTTATCCAACAAATAGAGCGCTTTATCTGGGTTCTTTAATAATATATTATTCGCCGTTATCATCTCAGAAGGATATTTCATTTGTCGTTTATTACTGCACGAAGTCTCTAATATGACTATGATGAAAAATAGCCACGAGAACTTTATATATAATTTGTCTCTTTCCATGAATTCTTGATTTTATGCAAAAGTATAAATCATTATTCATATGCACAACTCACCAAACATAGTTTTTGGATATTTATTTGAATGATTTAGTTGAAATAACATTAATTACCGATATGCGAACATTTTGCGAACACATTGCGAACATTTTGCGAACAAAAATGTAAACGCCTTTAGGTATAATCGTATAATTTTGCTATAAAATTAAGTGGAATTTAATCATGAAGAAGTTAATTGTATTATTTTTATTTGTTTTTTGTGTACATGCATTGTATTCTGAAACAACAATTTTGAGACGAGTAGTATATAAACCTACTCGAGGTGTAACAATGATGATTGAGGCTGAAGAAATAAATAACACTATTCAATTTGATTCAGATGCCTATTTAACCGGTTCAGAAGTTCAACTAGTTGATGAAAATGGCAATATTGTACTTTCTGAATATATTATTACTAATAGTTCAATGATTAATTACATTGACATTACTGGTTTAGAATATGGCACGTATACAATAAATTTGTATAAAGATAATACGGAATATACCGGTGAAATAGAAATTAATGGTTAAATAGTTTTTTATTTATATTGTACATGCCACTCAATATAAGAAAACTTATTCCATATTATAAATTAATAATAGTCAGAAGCAGTTTCAAAACGGATAATTTTATAACTTAATAAGCACGTGTAAAATTATGATATTATAAAGAGATAAGGTTTTTAGTAGAAATTGCAAAACCCTATTTGCATGGAATAAATAGAAGCAGAATAGGAAAGCTGATAAAGTAGAAAGAACTTTAATATTATAATTATGAAAACAAAAAGCAGTATTATATTGATCACAAAAATAATAAAAGATCAAATGAATAATATTTTGGGTGGTCCTATAGAATGTAGTGCTATAGGCGCTATAAATTAAGATTAATAATAAACCTATTGGCGAAGTCGAATATACTCTATTTTAATTCCGTCAACAGGTATGTATATAAGTTTTTTATTAAAAGTTAAATTATATGGAAAATATTAGAAAATCTTCTTATGTAGTTACTATACAATTAAATGACTCAAATTATATGTTAATCCATGGTTACACTGGTGCAATGGATGTAGTATCAAAAAGAATAGTAGACTATCTAACACACTACGACTCAAAAAAGAGTAATTGCATGGTCAACCAAAAAGATATTGACTTGTTGATTCATAGAGGTTATCTAACAAACATGACAGAAGAACACGAAATGGATCTTGTAATGAAAATAGCTTCATCAATACATAATTATAGAAAACAACAGACAAAGAAGTTCTATATTCTAGTTGGATATGAGTGCAATTTTAGGTGCCACTATTGTTATGAAAAAGGCATTAATGCACATTATCAAAATGAAAATAGAGTGTTTAAAATTCAAATGGTAGATAAGGCTTATGAGACAATGAGTTTGATTGAACCAGATAAAGATAAACGTATAAAAGAAATTATGTTGTATGGCGGAGAACCTTTAATGGCAGAAAATGCAACAATTGTTAAATATATTGTTCAAAAAGGTCATTCTTTAGGATACAAATTTGGAGCAATAACAAATGGATATGACTTAAACAAATTTGAAAATCTTCTCGGACCTAATTATATAGATAATTTGCAAATAACAATTGATGGCCCAAAAAGCTTTCATGATAAAAGAAGATTCCATTGGCTATATGGAGGTTCATTTGATAAGATTATGAATAATGTTACAATTGCTTTGAAAAAAAATGTAAGAGTTGTTATTCGTATGAATATAGATTCCGATAATAGCGAAACCATTTCGGAATTAAATCAAGCATTTATAAAAAATGGATTTTATGAATTTGAAAAATTTTCTTTTTATCCTGCGATTCTAGAAAAAAACCTCAAAACAGAACAAAATTCTGACAAAAATAGAATAAAATATTTGTCAAAAGAGACATTTGAACAACTTAATAAGCATTATTGGCAGCCCTCTAAAAGGGGAACATTGTATGATATTATATATTCATCTATTACAAATAAAAAACCTCTACCTTTAAGACCTATATATTGTGGCGCACAAGAAGGATTATATATTCTTGATCCTGTAGGTAATATTTATTGCTGTCTTGAGATTGTTGGTAGAAAAGAAAATATAATAGGTAGCTACTTAAATGGGCTGAAGTGGAACGAACAGTATAAAAGATGGCATTATAGAAATATAGGTGAAATCCCAAATTGCAAAAAGTGCAGTTATGCATTCTTTTGTGGAGGAGGATGTTGTGCGAAAATAAAGAATTTAAATCTCTGTAGTCCATCGTGTAATCAATTTCCAAAAATCTTTGATATAAGTGTAAAAAAAGCATATGAATTTTATATGCATAGTGTTTAATCTTTTAAAATTATTAGTAATGAAAAAGAAAAAAAGGAAAGATGAGAGGGAGCTAAGCCCGCTAAATGAGAGCCTATTAGATAGGTTCTCAGTCGAAAAGCTGGAAGAACGTTTAGAAACTGATCCTTTATTGATAGGGCAGCTTCTAGGAAGCATTCATTCTGGGAATAACCCTACAGATGCGAATAGCGGCGATGAAGGATGTTGTTTCTTTGGATCATATTATCAATGTGGGGAAAAAGGCGGATGAAACATTTTAAAAGAAGTACTAGTAGAAGTAACCTTTTGCAGGTACTTCTTTTAAGAATACATAGATATAACATAAGGAGACTGAATAATTTATTCCGTTATCAATTAATTAAAAGTTATGTAATGGGAAAAATGGATTCACATTTATAATAGATTCTTGAAAGTGCCTATTAGAAGCAGTTAATATAATTAGATATTAGTCTACTGTTTTAACGCTTAATTATTTGGCAATAAATTAAACAAAGTTTTCATGATATCTACATATTCTGTTCTAGGAGATATTAAATGATTATTTAGGATCTATTGAATAAGCATTAAATAATTGACAATCAATGAATAAGTTATCAAAACAGTAGCGAATAAACTCAAAAAAGTGCTATATTCGTATCAAAAATGAGACAAGATGAAATATAGTTCACAATCAAGACAGCTAAGTTTGAATATATTTGGTACATCATTGGAAAAACCACTTAATCCCAACAACAGGTGGTATAGGCTAGCTCAAAGTCTGCCATGGGCTGAGATAGAAAGAGAATACAATAAGACTTTAGGCAACAAACGTTTTGGAGCAGGCAATAAACAAGCCCGTATGATAATAGGGACATTAATAATAAAACACAAGATGAACCTATCTGATGAAGAAACGATCCAAATCATCCGAGAGAATCCATATATGCAATATTTTATAGGCATGGAGGAATTTATCGACAAAGAAGTGTTTGATTCGAGTTTATTCGTAACGATAAGGAAGCGTTTGGGAGTAGATACGATAAATTCGATTACACGTATGTTGATAGAAAAGGAAAAATCAATAAAAAGTAAAGATAAAGACAGAGAAGACGATAATAATGGTGAAAGCGGGAAAGCTTCGGCTACTGAAGAAGATGAAGAGAATAAGCCATTTACAGATGAAGAAAGCAACTATCACAGCGGTTCAATGAAAGTTGACGCGACGTGTTGCGATGCGGAAGTGAGGTATTCCACAGATTTGGATATATTGAATGATGCCCTTGATGTAAGTGAACGTCTTATAGATAAGTTGTGTGATAAGTGTAAATGCAGCAAACTAAGGACATATCGTAAAGAAGCCCGCCACAAATATTTGAATGTAATCAAAAGACGGAACAAGAGCAAAAAGCTTGTCCATAAAGGAATAAAGCAACAATTAAGTTATATTGGCAGAAACATAGAAAATATCGTATCAATTCTTTCGTCAACATCGACAAAATGCTACGATATGCTGAAAGAAAAGGATAAAGGTTTTATCGGAACGGTCATAAAGGTATATCATCAACAAAAAGAGATGTTTGAATCTGGGACTCATCAGTGTAAAGATAGAATAGTCAGCGTATTCCAACCTCACATACGCCCGATAATAAGAGGTAAATCGAAGGCAAAAGTTGAGTTTGGGTCAAAAATAGGAGCTTGCATTACCGAGGGATGCACATTAATAGACCATTTTAGTTGGGACGCATATAATGAAACCACAGATTTGCAATTGCATATTAACAACTATAAAGAGCGTTTCGGATTTTTTCCAACCTGTTGTTATGCCGACAAGATATATATGACAAGGGAGAACAGGGCGCTATTGGAGAAATATCATATTAAAGTAATGGGTAACCCGTCAGGTCGACCCTCGAAAGAAATGCAAACGAGAGAATATAAAGAACAAGCAGCAAAAGACATGGGACGAAGAAATGAAGTTGAAGCTGCCTTTGGGAGGGGAAAGAGAGTATACAAAGCCAATAATATACGTGTAAAACTTTCTAATACGGCCGATACATGGACTTGCTTGTGCTATTTAGTAAAAAATATAATGAAGTTCTTGAAATGGCTTCTTTTTGCCATCTTTTCAGAGATGAAAATTTATAGAAATAAGGGCATTTATTGTCTTATAATTGAAGTCTTTTGTAACTTCAAACATAGACAAAATTTGCTCGGATATTATACAACTTTATTCAGTGAACCATATTTATTTTCAAATATGGAATGTCAAAAGTTTTGTTGATAGCGATCATAATCAATTTATTAAATACAAAAATGAAGAAACTTATCATAGGTATACTTTTACTTCTTAATTACGTAAATGCGTTTTCACAGACTGTAATAATAAAAGGAAAAATTTCTAATGCAGAAAATAGTCCAATAGAAGGGGCCAACGTTGCGTTACAAACAATGGATTCGACTTTTGTTTCCGGCGATATAACTGATGCTACAGGGAATTTTGCTATTAAAAATATTAAGCCCGGAAATTATTATATCAATATATCTTTCGTTGGCTATAAACCTGAAAGATTACTAATCAAAAATCTGTCAGAGAATCAGTCGTTTGAAAATATCCGTTTAGACTTTGCAACCGTTTTGAAAGAAGCTGTAGTTGTAGGGCAAAGGGCTTATTATAAAGTAGACCGACAAATACTTATTCCTACACATGCACAAAGAGAAATATCCGACAACGGTCTGACTTTAATACGTAACATGCAACTATCAAGAATAAAAATTAACCCATTGGATAACTCGATAAGCACGCAAAACAGTGAAACTGTAGTGCTACAAATAAACGGTGTGAATGCGCAAGCTGCTGAAATAGCTGCTATACCTCAGAAAAATATTGTGCGGATAGAATATAATGATGCCCCGGGTTTGCGATATGATGCCGGAGCTGTCATAAATTTTATTGTTAAGCAACGAGAATCGGGAGGATATGTCATGGCAAATGGAATGCAGACTCTATCGAACAATTGCGTAAAGAGATATGGTGAGACTTCTGGATATAACTGGGGTAAATCACAATTGATCTTTACAACAGATTTTAATGAGAATAGAGCTTCATGGATCCGCGACAACCAATACCAGTACAGTCTACCCAACAAAACAGTGCTACGTACAGAAACCGGCATGCCTACTTTATATGATGATAAAACACTAAATACGTCATTAAAGTATGTGTTACAAGATGCAGACAAATACATGTTCAACATCACATTAAGAGACAATTACAATCATGTGCCGAATCAATTCTCCGATAGGCAAGGCACCATTAGCATGTCGCCAGATACGACCGGGGCTACCTCTTTCAAGGATTTATCATCATGGTGTAGCAATACACCATCGATTGACGTTTATTTTCAACGAAAATTAAAAAACGACCAATTGATATTATTTGATGTTGTTGGTACTTATATCAAGTCTAATAATACGCACACTTATACTGAGAATTCGACAAATGGAACTCTTCTATCGGACATTTATTCACATATTAACGGTAAAAAATACTCTTTAATTACTGAAGGCATATATGAAAAGAAATTCAATAAAAAAGGAATACTAAATGCCGGCATCCACTATCAACAAAGTTACACGAATAATGAGTATACTGGAAACGTAAAATCAAATGTTGATTTAAGATTCTCTGAAAGCTACCTTTTTCAAGAATATCGCTTTATCATGAACAAATGGGACTTCAAGTTAGGCCTAAGAGAAAAATACTTGTATTATGGGCAACAAGATAGCCATACAGGTAAATCCTCCATTCAACCGACATGGCAACTAAAATATGCTATTAATGACAATTCATTTATCCGATATAGCGGAAACGTATCTAACAATGCACCCGATTTGGCAGACCTGAACAACACCGAACAAGCATTGGACACTTGGCAAGTGCAGCGTGGCAATCCGGATCTAAAAAGCTACAAACTAACTTATCAAAACCTTACAATGGAATACGACCGAAAGTTATGGGGTATAGAATTGTATTCTTATTATTCATATTTTCATCGTCCAATAATGGCAAGCATCTTTTATGAAAATGGAGAGTTTGTCAATATGAACGAAAATCAAAAAGCCAAACATCAATTTGAGATTGAAACTACTCTCACTCTCCGACCGTTGAAGGATTACATTTCTATAGATGTAACGCCGGGTATTAACAGATTCATCACTTATGGAAACACCTATACTCATGAATATACAAATTGGTATGTTCGCGGTTCATTACAAGCAAATTATAAACGTTTTTTCCTCTATGCACAAATGAATACCAGAAACAATTTCCTTGGTGGAGAAACAATAGAATATAATGAAAAATTTCATAGCATAACGGCAGGCTACAATGCCCCCAAGTGGAGTCTGTCCGTGGGAATGTTAAACCCGTTTGCGAAGAACTACTCGCAATCTTCCCGCAACTTGTCGAATTTACTGCCAAGTTATTCCGAGGTGCACAGTCGTAATCTCTGTAAAGTCTTTTGTCTATCAGCTTCCTTTAATTTCGGTTTTGGTCACAGGAAAGAAACTGCTGATCAAAAGACATCCAACAGTGACACTGATGCAGGTATTCTCAAGAGTGGAAAAACAAATATGAAATAAAAAGCTAATAATACAAATTTCATGGAACTAATAGAATAAATAAAAATCACTTTATATAATATATTCCTATATTAAAAATATAATAAGATATGGAAAAAAGGAAAAATTATAACGAAATAAATATACAGCATTTATCCACATCTACAACGAATGGTAGTTATTTACTATTATGCAAGGGACAATATTATGAAGCGAACCATTCAATTGTAGAATTGTTGAAAATATTGCAAGAAGAAACAGATACTGACAAGGCAATAAGATCTTATATAGAACAGACCAAAGGAATATATACTGAAGAACAAATTAAAAAAGTACTCACTCATTATATTGATCCTATATTATTATCTTCACCATCACACACAAAAAAAGTATTTCTCTATCAAAAGGAAATACTAACAGCGGATAAGATAGATATGATTTCAGACTATTTAGGATTTTTATTTAAAAAGAGTATCTTATGTTTGTTTATAAGCCTTAATTTATTTCTAAATTTCTATTTTTTAGTAACGACTAAGAGTCTACTTCAATTTAATAATCATGTAAATGCATATACAATTATAGGATTATTATTATTTGTTGTTGCATCATCCTTTTTTCATGAGATAGGGCATGCATCTGCTTGTAAGTATTTTGGTATTAAGCATGGAGGAATTGGTTTTGGATTATATCTAAATTTTCCAGTCTTATATACAGATGTCACAGAAATTTGGAAATTAAAAAGGCAACAACGATGTATTGTAAACATTGCAGGTGTTTATTTTCAGATGTTCTGGCAAAGTGCTTTACTAATTATATTTTTTGCAACAGAAAATGATATAATCAGATATATGATATTAACAATGACTTTCGGCTTTTTAATGACACTAAATCCATTCTTTAAATTTGATGGGTATTGGATAGTTTCTGATCTATTAGGAGTACCTAATTTAAAAAAGCGTGCAACAGAATTATTATCTTATTTGTATCATCTTATTAGTAGGAAACCTACAATGAAAAAAACATATCTATTAAAAATTGGTTCTTTAGAGAAGTATTGCTTTTTAATTTATTCATTACTTGTTAACATATTTATGGGATATTACTTTTTTTACATCATACCCAAGTTTATTTATAAATTTGTAGAAATAATCCCTAAAGAAATAAATGCATTAATTTTCTATTTATCAAATAATCGTACCCCTCCACTTAGTTTGTTATGGAACCTCTTTACAGAATTTATTTTCTTGGCATTTATCATAATTTTCATTATTAACCTAATAAAAAAAATTAATCCACATGGAACAAAAGCTAAAATTTAATAAAAGTATAATTATTGCCTCGATTTTAATTATCGTCATAATTATGACTATGTTTCGTATGAGAGATCCTTATAATATAAAATTACTTATATTAGTCCTATCAACATTACTGGTAAAACCTTTTCCAAGGAATTTTTCATTAATAGACCTAAGCATATTGATTATTTGGTTCTATAATATAATTAGAAATTTATTTGGAGAAAATCCGTTATTAGATTCTCAATCATGTATAGATTCAACATCTTGCTTTTTAGGATATATATTACTAAAATATAGTGAAAGAAATTCGAAGATTTTTTTCTTACGATCATTATGCGTATTTTTTGGCATAGTTGCTAGTTTATATCTAATTTCATTTGCAATTTTTCATGATGCTATTAAAGAAGCAGGATTTACTACACTTTATCCATTTAGATTTTTATATAAACCTCTTGGTTATATGTCTAATGCTTGGCCTACTATTTTTCTCCTAACTTTAACTCTTTTATTGATTGGTTATTATATCGACTTAAAAAAAACATGGAAGCGATTCTTCCTTGCATTGTCTTTTGTAATGTTCTTTTCTATTTTATTATCTTTCTCGAGAGGTGCATATATAGCATTATGTATACTTGCTCTAATTTGCATTCTATTAGTACAGACTTTCAAAAAGAGACTAATTTTTTTTTCAATAATCATATCCATAATTGCTATTACTTTTATTTTGTTCCCCCAAGAATTTATAACAACGATACAAATGAATAAGACTATATCTCAACGACAAAGTTTTGATAGCCGTATCCTCGCAAGCAAAGATGCATGGAAAATTATAAAAACAAAGGAGTGCTTTGGTTTCGGAAATGGTTCTTATACTTACGCAATTGATAAAGTTTCTAACCAAGATTTTACGCATGAATACACGTCATATGCTCCAAATATAATAATTCAACTAATGATAGAAAATGGTATAATTGGAACTATATTGTTTTTTTTGCTATTTCTTTGCATTCTAATAGAAAGTTATTGCAATAAACGAAATAAATTCAATTTATTTATTATTATTGCATTAATATGCCTTTTTATAAAAGAGTGTACACTCAGTATTATATTAAATTTTTTTATTGCTTCTTTTATGTTTTATTGTATATTAGCTTTTATACAAGGTGATAATGTTGTAATATTAAAATGTGATAATATAAGCAATAGGATAAAATATATCCTACTGATTATTAGCACTATATTTTATGTTTATGGTGAAAAATGTTTTTTACAACATAGATCAGATGAAATAAATAATCTTAAGAGTATAGATGAATATAAAAATGGGAATTACAAAATAGCTGCATATTATATGGAAAAGACTAGCAAATATATACCTTATTTAGTGAACAGATGTTTGCTTTACATGAATTGTTATGAGCATAAAAAGCAAAGTAAATACTTATTTATAGCAGAACAGTCGTTAAAAATAGCACATAATGAGTCTAAAGGGAATGTGTTCTTATGTTTTCTATATTCCAAATTATTAATATTGAAAGGTCAACAAAGTAAAGCCTATTTAATATTAAAAAAGATAAACAAACTGTATCCTAATAATTTATTTGTTCTAAGAAATTTATTTATAATTACTTATAATTCTAAAAAAACAAAAGAATCATCATACTACCTAAAAAGAATATTGAGTATAGCGCCTAAATTTATAAATAATAATGTAATTAAAGAAATAAAAAAAATAGATTACTCTTTTTATAATAATATAATTACAAGTATATTATCACAAGAACCTTCTTTTAGTGATCCACCTCAGCAGTTGGCTACGTTTGGATATATAGCATATTATTCTGGAAAAGACAATTTAGCAAAGAAATTCTTAAAAAAATCGTTGTTAGAACTTCCTAGTTTATCTACCCCATGGTTATTATTGGGGAATATAATGGAGAATGAAGGGAAACAAGATGAAGCAATAATATTATTTAAAAGATATACTCTACTATTAAATGGCGCCTTTCACATTAATCATTCGGAATTGTTAAATACAGAACAAGATTTTGATGAGAATGAATATATATGGAAAGATTACATATTAAAATTTGACGATTGGTATAAAAGTAAATTATTTATTATTTGATAAAATTTAAATATCGATAAAAATGAGACACTACTATTTTATTTATTCAAGGCTTTTTATCTGTTTATGTATAATTATATGCTGTATAACATCATGTACAGAAAATAAACTAACAGAAGCATTAGATTTTGCAGGAGATAATAGAGGTGAATTGGAAAAAGTTTTAATGCATTATAAGAATGATCCTCTAAAATATAAAGCTGCATGTTTTTTAATTGAAAATATGCCACAGCATTATAGTTATGTAATACCTTATTATGATAAGTGGAAAAAATTAAAAATTAAAGCCGTTTTAGGGAAAAACTTCTCTAAAAAAGATTCACTAAAAGCACAAACCATGACAAAGGAATTAAAAAATCTTAAAATCATGTATGACTCTAAAATTATTACAGCAGATTATCTTATTAAAAATATAGATTTTTCTTTTAAAATATGGAATGAACGTTCATGGAAGAATCTATATTCATTTGATGAATTTTGTCAGTCAATTCTTCCATACCGAATAGACCATGAACCATTGCAATGGTGGAAAGAAGCATATTACAATAAATATTCACATGTTTTGGATTCTCTTTATAATGGAAATGATGTAGTAAAATGTTGTGATGCATTAGTTCGGTATGTGACAACGATAGGATTCCCTAATAATTATAAGATACCAACTGAATTGCCTGCATATGATGCTATTTTTTTGAAAGATTATCGAATAGGGGGGTGCAAAGAATCTTCAGATTATATTATATACATAATGAGAGCATTAGGTATACCAGCGAATTTAGATTTCATATATTACTCGGACAATTATTCATGCACTCATTATTGGAATTCTATCAGATCTCCAAAAGGAATTATAGTGCCATTTTGGGTAGAAGATAATCCTAAAAAAGTAAATGTCCATGTTGGATTAAATGATGATGAGATACGTCCGAAATGGAAAATATATCGAAAGAGCTATAAAATTCAAAAGAAAGATTACCCTTCTGGCTTTAAAGATCATTATTTATTATCTGTATTTAAAGATCCTTCCATTGAAGATGTTACAGCACAATATTATGGTAAAAATAATATAACTATAAATTCTTTCGTTACCGATACACTAGTTTTTCTTACACGGCATTATTTATTGCCTGTTGATGTAGCAAAAGCCATGGATTGGAAAGCTACATTTTATAATATAGCTCCAAATTTAGTATATTTCCTTTATTACTATTCAAAAGATATTGCAGATTCACCAAAAGCGGTATTAACTGCGGCAAACTATCCTTTTATTTTTAATGGGAAACGCCTTTATTATTTTGTTCCAAATGAACAGAAAATAATGAAAATAACTTTAACACGAAAAACAGCACTGAATGGTGAAATTATAAAACATCTTGATAGCATTACAGGATTTAAGATAGAATCAATAAAATCACCTAATAGTTTATGCGGAGTACCTGTTATTAAAATAAAAAATAATATTCGTACAAATTACAATAATTTCATTCTTTCACATTCCATTACCACGCGATATATGAAATGTTCTGTTCCAGCTAATACAAAAATTGAAATAGGAGAACTCACATTTTTCGGAGATACTGAGAATAAAGATACAATCAAATATAGTGTTCTATTTGCTGATAGTTCGTCTGTTCATATGTATGATAATGATCCGCTTTCATATTATGAAAAGAATAAATTTGGAGGTAGTATATGCATTGATTTTCATTCAAACAGAACTATTAAGAAGATACAACTTATACCTCGAAATGATGATAATTTTATTCGTATAGGAGATGAATACGAACTTTTCTATCATATAGGTAAAGGATGGGGATGGAAATCACTTGGAAAGAAAATTGCCACGACTAACAATATTTCTTTTTATGCTCCAGATAATTCGGTGCTATGGCTTAAGGATAATTCTCGAGGAAATGAAGAGCAATTATTTTATTATAAAAATGGGAAGCAGATTTTTTTAAGATGACTTTTTATTTTAAATAACCTGTTGGCGTAATTAAAATGGAGCATATTTAACTCTGTCAATAGGTCGTCTTGCTGGGACACAAAAAATAACATATCGTATCATTCAGGCAAAACATGGGACGAACTGATTTTGGGAGGGTTGCATAATTGAGGCCACTGAAAAAGTCCTCTTTCATCACAAATAATAAATTCGGCATATATCTAATATTAAAATTTGGAATATGCCGATTATTTTGTATCTTGCTGATTATCAAAGGAGTA
>Ga0210129_1000251_pt1 | contig 14370 bp, 15 predicted proteins | sample WestPond_Cattail_2_FD_185582 | JGI IMG/M metagenome (GOLD analysis project Ga0210129, IMG submission 185582) | Wetland microbial communities from the San Francisco Bay, California, USA, that impact long-term carbon sequestration -... | ecosystem: Environmental > Aquatic > Marine > Wetlands ... | reverse complement strand
CCAGCGGCCAGGCGCCCAGATGCACCACGTCCACCGCGTAGCCGGCCTGTGCCAGGTCGTTGGCGAATTCGCAGCCGATCAGGCCGCCGCCCAGAACGGCGATGCGCATTCTGCCATCGATGGCGCGGCGGAAAGCGGCGTAATCAGCGAGGTCGTTCACCGCCAGCGCGTCCGCCGCACCGCTGCCGGAAAGCCCGTGGGCGAACGGGTCGGCGCCCAGCGCGAGCACCAGTTTGTCGTATGCCAGTTCGCCGCAGTCGGTACGGATGCGCTGGCCCTGCGTGTCAATGGACTCGACCCGGGTGCCGGTCAGCACCGTGGCTTCGAGATCGGCTGCCATCTTCTCGGCGCTGGCGCTCGCCAGGGCTGCCGCCGACTTGCCCGCGGTCAGCGCATTCGACAGGTTCGGCTTGGAATAGAACGCCCCGTCATCCGCCGTGATGAGCGTGACCGGCGTGCTCGCGTCGCGCTTGCGGATTTCCTTCAGCAGGGTGTATCCGGCGAGTCCGGAGCCAACGATGATGATGGGCTGCATAAAAAGCTCCTATCCCAATACTGTTTGCTTTGAGCGTGTTCTTTTCGCACCGTTCGCCCTGAGCCTGTCGAAGACTGTCCTGAGTCAGCCGAATGGGGGCTGCCCTCTAGCAGGCCTGTCCTGAGCTCAGCCGAAGGGCTCAGGGCGAACGGAACGGATTCACGGCAATTACATTGACTTGTCCTGTTAATGAGGGCGCACGCAACGCACGCCCCCTTGGGTTAACGACGGTCAGGCGGCTTCGACTTCGACCATCTCGAAGTCCATCTTGCTGACGCCGCAATCCGGGCATTCCCAGCCCTCAGGCACGTCCTCCCAGCGGGTGCCGGGGGCGATGCCGTGTTCCGGGTCGCCTTTCGCTTCGTCGTACACATAACCGCAAACGATACATTGCCAAGCTTTCATTTCTTGTCCTTTCAGTTCAACAGTTTTCGGGTGATCGTTCAGGCCGCAATCGCGTCCCTTTGCGCCTGGTAGTGCTTCGCGTGCTTCTCTTCCACCCTGGCCAGCGCGGCGAAGCGCTTGGCTGCCATTTCAAGCACGCCCTTGAACATCTCGGCGTGTTCCTTCGATTCGGCGATCTGCTCGTCGATCTCGGCCACCGCGGCGTCATGGCCCTCCTGCATCGCCTCGTGGCGGAACTTCGGATACATCTCGGTGTACTCGTGGGTTTCGCCCTCGATCGCGTATTGCAGGCACTTGGCCGGCGTCATCGTCTCGCCGGCGAAGAGCAGTTCGGCGTGGCCGAAGGCGTGCAGCATTTCCTGCGCGGCGGTGTCCTCGAACACCCTGGCGGTGGCTTCGTCGCCGACCTTGCGGCACTGGCGCGCGAACCACATGTACTTGATGTGGGCCATCGATTCGCCGGCGAAAGCGGCTTCGAGGTTCTGGATGGTGGGGGACTTCGTGTTCTGCATGATTCGCTCCTGTTCGGTTGATTTGCAATGTCAATCAAGACAGAAGCGATATTAGAGATCATCGATATATCGATCCAACGGATAGTCTGGATAGAATTCATTGATGAAATCAATCAAATAATCCGGAACGCCATGCGTAGCGGAATGGCCTCCAGGAATACCCCTTTGACCATGGCTTGGCTTAGGAATGGGAATGCACCACCTTGATCGTTAACATCCGCCCGCACATTCAAAATGTGCCGCAAATGCTTTGCGCACTGACTGGCTTCCAACCAGCCATCATTTCCTGACGAAACCGCGCTTCACTTACCGCCCCCCAGGACACGGCCACATGCAACTGCTCGTACCATTTGCGAAACCGGCCCATCGCCGCCACTGGACGCGTTATGGACATGACGAAATTTACCCGGCATCACGCAACTGATGTCTACGCTCGGGCCAAGGCATGCTGACGCTCGACAAGCTGAAGCTTTACCAGCGCTTTGACGGCGACGCCGACGGCTGGGCGCGAATGCGCATGGATGACGATACCGGCATGACCGACGACGAATGGCTGCTCATCGATGAATTGCGACACGGCTTTGCTCTGATCGCCGCAGACCGCGCATCGCCTGCTTTTGCTGCGGCGCTGGAACAACGCCTGCGCGACGTCACCCCCGACGAGGCGACACGCCAAGTGCTGCGCAAGCTGTAATGAACCCAGCCTCTCCTCGCCCGCACCAGAGGTCAAGACAATGTTTTTACAGTTCGGAAAACAGATATGCCAGCAACGCGATGCCGAGCAACACCACCGACAGGTTCATCGCGATGCCCGACCAGGTGCAATAGCGCGCGGGTATTTCGATCGGCTTCAGCGTGGCCAGCACCCGCCGGAACTGCACGATGGAAAACCCGATCACGATCAGCGCCAGCGTGATGAACGCAACCCCGATCCAGAATGAAAAATCTCGCCCCGTGTGGCTGGGCGTCTGCCGCAACATGTGCAGAAACAGGCCGAAGCGTTCGAGTACGAAGCCGAACGCCATCAGGGTGAGGCCGGTACGGTTCCACGCCATGAGTGTGCGTTCGGCGGCAAAGAAGACGCGCGGATCGTTGAGGTCGGACATCAGGCAGGCCCCACTTCGGCAGGCAGGCTGGCTTTGAGCGTAGCTGCCAGACGCTCGAAAGTTTCGGGGAACGGCGCGCGCTTGCGCCACGCCAGGCCGATGGTGCGGCCCGGCGGCGGTGATTTGAAGGGACGGATTTCGATCGCCTTTTTGCTGGTGCGCGGTCCGGCATCCACCGCCAGCGCGGGCAGCAGGGTCAATCCCAGCCCCATGCCCACCATCTGGCGCAGCGTTTCCAGGCTGGTGGCACGCACTTCCTCGCGTCCGCGCGACCCGGTGCCGCAGACATCGAGTGCCTGGTCGCGCAGACAGTGGCCCTCGTCGAGCAGCAGCAGCTTCTCGGCCATGATATCCGCCACCTTCAGCACATCGCGCTTGGCGAGCGCGTGCCCGGCGGGCAGCGCGGCGAAAAACGGCTCGTAAAACAGCGGCTCGACACGCAGGCTGTCGTCGGTCACCGGCAGCGCCAGCAAGCCGGCGTCGAGTTTGCCGTCGAGCAGATGTTCCAGGATTTGCGGCGTCATCTCCTCGCGCAGCAGCAAGCGCAGGCCGGGATGCTTTTTATGCACCAGCGTCAGCGCATGCGGCAGGTAATACGGCCCCAGCGTAGGGATCACACCGAGATGGAGGGTGCGTGCCATCGGGTCCTGCGCGTGCCTGGCGAGTTCGCGGATGCGTTCGGATTCCTCGACGATGCTGCGCGCCGCCGCCAGAATCTCGCGACCGATCGGCGTCGGGGTGACGCGCTTCAGGCTGCGGTCGAACAGGGTGACGCCGAGAAAATCCTCCAGCTTCCTGATCTGCGTCGACAGCGTCGATTGCGTGATGAAGCAGGCTTCGGCGGCGCGCCCGAAATGGCCATGGTCGGCCAGTGCGACCAGGTATTTCAGCTCCTGCAGGGTCATGGAAAACCATTCGTTTTCATCAATGAAAACATTCTAGACTATTCATGAGACAAATTCTCATTCGTGGTCTTAAATGTACTCACTCCGCTGTGGAGGCGACTATCAACTGGAGAGAGCCATGTCAGAAAGCAAATGCCCGTTTGTACACAAAGCCGGGAGCGGTACGTCGAACCACGACTGGTGGCCGAACCAGCTGCACCTCGAAATCCTGCACCAGCACACCCCCGAATCCAGCCCGATGGGGGAAGACTTCAACTACGCCGAAGCATTCAAGAGCCTCGATCTGGCAGTGGTGATGAAAGACCTCACTGCCCTGATGACCGACTCGCAGGACTGGTGGCCGGCGGATTACGGTCACTATGGGCCTTTCTTCATCCGCATGGCCTGGCATAGCGCAGGCACCTACCGCACCGGCGATGGCCGCGGCGGCGCAGGGCACGGCAACCAGCGTTTTGCGCCCCTCAACAGCTGGCCCGACAACGTCAACCTCGACAAGGCGCGCCGGCTGCTGTGGCCGATCAAGCAGAAATACGGCCGGAAAATCTCCTGGGCCGACCTTATCATCCTCGCGGGTAACGTCGCCATGGAATCGATGGGCTTCAAGACCTTCGGCTTCGCCGGCGGACGCGAGGACATCTGGGCGCCGGAAATCGACGTCTACTGGGGCAACGAGCAGAAGTGGCTGGACGACAAGGCACGCTATTCCGGCGAGCGGGACCTCGAAAACCCGCTCGCCGCCGTGCAGATGGGCCTGATCTACGTCAACCCGGAAGGCCCCGGCGGCAACCCGGACCCGCTCGCATCCGGCCGCGACGTGCGCGAGACCTTCGCACGCATGGCGATGAACGACGAAGAGACGGTGGCGCTCACCTGCGGCGGCCACACCTTCGGCAAATGCCACGGTGCCGGCGATGCCAGGCTGGTCGGCCCCGAACCCGAGGCCGCCGGCATCGCCGAGCAGGGCCTGGGCTGGAAGTGCGCGCACAAATCGGGCAAAGGCGGCGACCAGATCGGCAGCGGTCTCGAAGGCTCGTGGACGCCGACGCCGACGAAGTGGGACATGAGCTATCTCGACATGCTGTTCGGCAACGAATGGGAACTGAGCAAGAGCCCGGCGGGCGCGCATCAGTGGACGCCGAAACAGGCGACCGACAGCAACATGGCGCCGGCCGCGCACGACGCGTCGAAGAAGGTGCCGATCATCATGACCGCTGCCGACATGGCGATGCGCATGGACCCGGCCTACGAAAAGATCGCGCGCCGCTTCCACCAGAACCCGGACGAGTTCGCCGACGCCTTCGCCCGCGCCTGGTTCAAGCTGACGCACCGCGACATGGGTCCGCGTTCGCGCTACCTCGGCGCGGAAGTGCCCAAGGAAGAACTGCTCTGGCAAGACCCCATCCCCGCCGTCGATCATCCCCTGATCAATGACCAGGACGCCACCGCGCTCAAGGCCAGGGTATTGGCGTCCGGGCTGTCGGTTTCCGAACTCGTCTCGACCGCCTGGGCCTCGGCCTCGACGTTCCGCGGATCCGACATGCGAGGCGGCGCCAACGGCGCGCGCATCCGGCTTGCGCCGCAAAAGGACTGGGAAGCCAACCAGCCCGCGCAACTGTCCAGGGTGCTGGCCAGGCTTGAAGGCATCCAGGCCGAATTCAACGGCGCGCCACCCGGCGGCAAGAAAGTCTCGCTGGCCGACTTGATTGTTCTCGCGGGTTGCGCCGCAGTCGAAGAAGCCGCCAGGAAGGCCGGCCACACCGTGACGGTGCCCTTCACGCCGGGCCGCATGGACGCCTCGCAGGCGCAGACCGATGTCGAATCCTTCGCCGTTCTCGAACCGATCGCCGACGGCTTTCGCAACTACCAGAAGGGCAAGTACTCCGTTTCGGCCGAGGAACTGCTGCTCGACAAGGCGCAACTGCTGAAGTTGACTGCGCCGGAGATGACGGTGCTGGTGGGCGGCATGCGTGCGCTGAATGCGAATGTCGGACAGTCGCAGCATGGTGTCTTCACCCAGCGGCCGGGGACGCTCAGCAACGACTTCTTCGTCAATTTGCTGGACATGGGCACGGCGTGGAAGCCGTTGTCGAAGGATGAAGAAGTGTTCGAAGGCAGCGACCGCAAGACCGGTGAACGCAAGTGGACCTGCACCCGCGTCGATCTGGTCTTCGGTTCGAATTCCCAGCTGCGGGCGCTGGCGGAAGCCTATGCCTGCTCGGACGCACAGGAAAAATTCGTCCGCGACTTCGTGGCGGCATGGACCAAGGTGATGAATCTGGATCGCTTCGATCTCGGCTGACCGGGACGCCAGGCCCCGGCGGGCTTTTGCAGCACGATTTCAAGACCTGCTGAACGGCCAGTACACGGTAAAGCCGCCAAACGCCCGTCCCCACGCGAGGCGGGCACTTGAATTGATCCCGCAAGTTTTAAGCGAGCCAACATGAAAGCCATTTTGATCAATCCCGAAAATCGATCCATCGAGGCCATCGACATCAGCGGCCGTGACGACCTCGTCAAGCTGATCGGCCACGAGACCCTCGAATCCGATGCGGTCGGAACTGCGGGCGACCGCCTCTATTTCGACGAGGAATGTTTTCTGCGCGGCAGCAGCGGGCGCTTCCAGATCGACACCCTCATTCCGGTGTCGGGCAAGGGCGTGATCGTCGGCACCGCCGCGGATGGCACCACGCTGCGGAATGCAGTGACGGTAATCGAAGCGCTAAAGAGTCGCATCAAATACCTTTGAGCAAACAGGAGGGAAAAACCATGTTCGAAAACTGGCAAAGCAATATGCTCGCCGCGCTGGCCATGCTTGGCGCCGGACTCGAAGGCGTGGGCCTGGAGATGGCATGACGCGGCCCGCCGTTTTCATGCGTCCGACGATTACCGCGGTCCAGCTCCGACAGGCGCGAATAGAGGATCTTGCGGTGCTGAATGGCGTCGTCGAGCGTGCTGCCGCAGCGTACGGCGAGGACGTGCCACTCGGGGTCGGTTAACCGGCAAAAAAGGAAAATGATTCTCATGGAACTTGCAGAGCAATCACAAGCCACCACCTGGCGCGCACCCTGGCTGGCTCAGGCAAATGCCCACCCTTACACCAGCGCAGGTCTGGGGCTGGCGTTGGCAGCTGTCGCCTGGTTGCTGGTCGCCAGCATCCTGCAGCTGGTGTCGGGCGAAGCGGATGCCGCTTTGCGGCTTGGGCTGCTGGGCGGCATGGCGGGGTTCGCGGTGATGATGGTGCTGGATACGGCCTTGGGTTGATTCGATCTTCATGAGAGGCGTTCAGCTTGGCCAAAATCGCTGCCAGGCAGTCCTTTCTCACCGACATCAAATCCTGCGCGCCCGCATGCCGGAAATCATCCCGGCGATGGAGGAAGGACACGCCGACGACACGTAGCCTGCCGGAAGATCTGGATCGCTAGCCTTTGTGGGCAACGCGGTCCGGCAGGCGCGCAACGGTGATGTCGATTCCGAGCGACTTGCCGTTGCGCCAGACTTCGAGCGCGGCGTCATGCCCGGGCGGGGTAGCCGCGACCTGGGGCGGCAGATCGCCCGCATCGATGATGGCCTTGCCGTCATAGCGACGGATCACGTCGCCAGGCTTGAGCCCCGCCACCGCGGCCGGGCTGCCTGGCTCCACGGATGCCACCAGCGCGCCCACCGGTTCATTCAGCTTGAACGACGCGGCGAGTTCCTGGTTCAGTTCCTGGATGCCGACCCCCAGCCAGCCGCGTGTCACCTTGCCTCCCGTTTTTAACTGCGTCGCCACCTGCATCGCCACGTCGATGGGAATGGCGAATGCCACGCCCTGATAGCCGCCATCGCGGCTGTAGATCTGCGCATTGACGCCGACCACACGGCCGGCCAGATCGATCAGCGGGCCGCCCGAGTTGCCAGGATTGATCGGCACGTCCGTCTGCAGAAAGGGGATGTAGGCGTCGCCCGGCAAGCTGCGGCCGATTGCGCTGAGGATCCCCTGCGACGCCGATTGCTCGAATCCGAATGGCGAACCGATGGCAAGCACCCACTGCCCCACGCGCAGGGTATCGGCGTGGCCGATTTTCACCGTCGGCAAGTCCTTGGCGTCGACCTTGATGAGCGCGATGTCGGACAGCGGATCGACGCCGATCACCTGCGCGCTGCGTTCGCGCTTGTCGCTGAATTTCACGCTGATTTCGCTGGCGTTTTCCACCACGTGCGAATTGGTCAGGATGTAGCCCGTCGGCTCGATCACAAATCCGGAACCGACGCTGGTCTGCTCGGCATCAGCCTCCGGTGGCAGGCGGAAGAATGGTTGCAGGCTATCAGGCAATCCGTGCAAAGCCGCGCGTGACGCAAGCTTGCGGGTGACGCTGATATTGACCACGGCGGCCGCGTTCTGCTGTACCAGCGGGGTGAAGTCTGGCAATCCGGCCGGCACCGGTGCGGGGGCGCCCGCAGCCAAAGGCGTCGTCGGCAGCCCGGCAAGCGACTGTGGCGCAAGCCAGGCGTGGGTGGCGCTCCCCAAAGCAAACAGCACGGCTGCCGCGAAGATTCTGACTGTCCAGATCCGGGTTGAATAAGTCATGAGTTCGTCCTTCAAACGTGTATCAAGCGTGACTATGGATCCCCCGGACAGCAGAACAGTTCCCAGCCAACGCGCCTGCGCAACGGATCCGGACGCGGCACCGGCTTGCAGTCCCTACCACGCTCCCGTTGCCATGGGCGAGCGCACGCTATCCTGGCCAGGGCTACAATCACACCCATGGATCTCTCCAGCCTGATTGCACACTATGGTTTGATCACCGTGTTCGCCGGCAGCCTGATCGAGGGCGAGACTGTGCTGCTGCTGGCGGGTTACGCCGCGCATCAAGGCTATCTCGATTTCGCTGCGGTGGTCGCCGTCGCCACCCTGGGCGCAGTGATCGGCGATCAGGTGTGGTTCGTGCTCGGCCGCCGCCAAGGCAACCACCTGATCGCACGCCGACCGTGGCTCGGCGACGAGACCCGCCGGGCACTGCGCCTGATCGAGCGCCACTCGGTAAGAATCCTCCTCGCCATGCGCTTTATCTGGGGCTTGCGCATCGCGCTACCGGTCGCGGTCGGCATGAGCCGCGTTCCGTGGCAGCGCTTTGTGATGCTCAACCTGCTCTCGGCCCTGCTTTGGGCGCCGCTGGTCGCCGGCGTGGGGTACGTGTTCGGCGCCATGCTCGCCCGCCACATCGACGGCCTGCATCGCGTCGAACACTGGGGCATGCTGGCGGTCGTGATGCTGGCACTCATCGTCCGCCTTGTCGCACGGCGGCACCGCCGGGCACCGCGATGAAACTGCTGCTGCCTTTTCCCCACCCCAATCTCCATCCGCTCGCCCGGCTGCGCGCCTGGCACAGCCTGCTCGCCGCGTGCCTGGTCGGTGGTGCGGTTGCACTGTTTACCCAGTCGCGGCTTTGGGAAACCTGGCTGCTATCCGGCTGGCTGGCTGGCAGCCTGGTGTATCTCGTCATTGTGTGGTGGGGCGTCGGACGGCTGGACGCGGCACAGACCCGGCTGCGCGCGTCCAGTCTGGACCCGGGTTCGACGGCACTCTACACCCTGATCATCGCCACCTCGTGGGTAAGCCTGGTCGGCGTCCTGCTGGTGATCGACTCGGCCCAAACTCAGCTTGGCATGGCGCGGTGGATGCATATCCTGCTGGCACTCGCCACCCTGGCCGCAACCTGGCTCATAATCCAGACCGTGTTCGCCCTGCGCTACGCGCGCCGCTATTACATGGAGGGTGCGCACGGCCTGGTTTTCCCCGGCGACGCCGCGCCGACCTACCTCGATTTCGCCTATTTCGCCGCAGTCATCGGCATGACCTCCCAAGTCGCCGACGTCGGGGTCGCGCATCCGGCGATGCGCCGCCTGGTGTTGCTGCACGGTCTGGTGTCGTTCGGCTACAACCTGATGGTGCTGGCGCTGACGATCAACCTCGTCGCCAGTGCGCTCGGCTGACAGGCTGCGGACGCCGGGGCTGATTTCCGACAAGCGCTGCTCAGGGCACTTGCGGCAACGCGGGACCCGTTTCCAGGTCGATGCGGAAGTCCTCGCCCAGCCAGGACCCATCCTGCCATTGCCAGGTGAAGTCCAGAATGCTGTGTCCCTCCAATTGGCGGGCGGCCAGGGTCAGGCCGTGCAGTCCCAGGCCCAGTGACTTGGTGGGCAGATCGTGGATGTCCTGCCAGCCCCCAAACCCCAGATGCAAAGCGGCTGCGCGCGGCAGCAGGATGAGCAGGTCTCGCCCGGCGGCCACGTGGGTGATGCGGGCACCCGGCGTCCAGACCCAGGTGGCGGCATCGGGCCGGCTGCCCGCATAACGCCGCCAGACCGCTGCCGGGCAGTCGAACACCCGCCCCAGGGTGCGCGAGACGGCCAGTTTGACGAATTCGGCATGCGCCCAGGCCAGCGGCATGGCGGAACCGCTCGGGCGGCCCGGCAGCAGTCCGCGTTCCGGCAACGGCGCCGCATCCCACACCTGTTCCGGCAGCAGTCCGCCGGCGCCGGCCATCGCATTCATCGCCGCGAGATAAGGCAGCGGATCCTCCCCCAGCGCCAGGGCATGGTGACCCCGTTCGCCCACCAGCAGCGGCCAGCCACGTCCCAAGCCGGTGCCATCGAAGGCGGCGCCGTCGGCGTGCTCGCCGTAGCCGTCTCCATTGTAGCGGTGCCAGACCGGCCCGCTGGGAGTGTCCGACTTCAGCAGGGCATCCACCAGCTTGAGGCTGTCCAGAACCAAGGGGTCGTCAGCACGGCGCAGACCGAGGCGGACCAGTTGCAGGAAGTCGACGCCCACCTGCGCGGCAGCGTCCATCCCGGAGTCGTCGGCGCGATTCTTGATGGCCAGATGCCGGCGGATTGCTGCGGGGCACGCCAGAATCTCCTTCGGCGCCTCGCGCACATAATGCGCGGCGATGCCATGGGCACGATCGAGCGCACTGTCGCGGGCGACACACCAGTCTTCCAGACGGGCATTCCAGAAATCCGCCAGCAGCAGCGGCAGATCGCGCTCGTCCCCGGGCAGCAGTTCGGCACCGGCCACCAGCGCGGCGATGCAAACGGCCATCGTGAAGGGGTTGACGCCGGCGTCTTCCTCCCAGCGATCCTGCGGGCTGGACGGCCCCTCGCGTGCCAGGAAAGCGAGGGCCCGGCGGGTCAGGTCCACCACCGGCATGCCCCCCAGGGCATACGACTCCACATGGGCTTCAGCCCATAGTGGATCGGAGTCCTTTAGGGCATACGACTCCACATGGGCTTCAGCCCATAGTGGATCGGAGTCCTTTAGGGCACCGTGTTCAGCCAGGCTGGCGGCAAGCAGGACCGGGAAGGCGGTTTCGTCCAACTGGACGCCCGTCCAATAGGGACGGCCACCCAGCCACTGGTTCTGAACCCAGTGGCCGTCGGGGTTCTGGGTGGCGAGGAAATAAGCGAGCACGGCGCGCGCCTCGGCCTCACCCCCCAGTGCCAGCAAGGCCTGTGCGCATTCGGCCAGGTCACGTGGCCACACCAGGTGATACCCCCCCCGCTCTTCGCCCTGGTTGCCCCATGGCACCGACAGGCTGGCCACCATGGCGCCGCTGAAGGTCTTGTCGTAATGGGTCTTCAAGACCTGGGCGGAAAGGCGCAGCTGCTCGCCCAACGCTGCGGGCAGATCGAACGGCGCACAACGCGACTCGCGCGCCGCGTGCCAGTCGGCCCAGGCGACGCGCTGCTGTTCTCCCATGACGGCGAATGGCTCGGCAAGGCTGGACAGGGCAAGGGTGGCGGCGGCCTGCGGCGAGGCCGCCAGGCCCAGTGCCAGGCTGGCCCGCTGTGGCAGAGCGGCCATCAGCGCCACATTGCCGGGGCCCGCCTCGCTCCAGTTCCAGGTCATGCGGCCGTGGCGGGAGAAATCCTGCCAGCCATCGGACGCGCCGACATAACCGGCCGAGGCGGCGCCCAGGGCGTCGCGGAAATCTGCATCCACCCCCAGCAAGGCAAGCGCGAACGGGCCCTGCCGCGCCGACAGCATGCGCCGTCCCCGGTGCGTGCCTGCCCAGGCCCGGTTGTTCCAGCCGGTGCCACCCAGATGGGGCGCGAGCAGCAGGTAGGGGCACAACGCCGAATCGCCCTGCAGCTCCACTTCCAGGCGCAGCACGTCGCGATTCGGGTCGGGACAGATGCGCAGGGTCAGGGTAAAGCGGGGGTGACGATGCACGATGGTCGGCAGCGGCACCCCAGGGCCCGGAGTCGTCAGCGTGTAATCAGCCCGGCGCTTGAGCTCGACCCAGAATCCCGCACCGTCGCCGACGATGAACCCCAGATCGCGGATTTGCGGGATGTCGACGCGCGGGAAATAGACCTCGTTGACGATGCCGTGGCCGAGGGTGAACCAGAGCCGTGACGAACCGATCGCCGTACCGACCAGATCCTTGTCGCTGGAGGTCCAGGTCGGCGCAATACCGGGCGCGCCCGGAGCGCTCTGCAGAAAAACGGCCGAAGGTGGCAAACGCATATGTGCGGTAGGACGCTTCCATCGATCGCCATTTCCCCGGCATGACGAATTTATAGAAGGACCCTAAATGGAACGCGATGCAGGCAATCTAGCAGATCGCCTCAACCCGCGCCTGACATCATGTCCGGGCGGAGACGGGGCCGGGCCGTGCCGCCTGATGGGCGGACGACGGCCCCGCCAGCGCCAGCGTATAAATCCGTTGCAGATCCTCTTCGCTGACATCGACGAAGGTATCGATCTGCGACAACGCGTAGACCAGACTGCTGTGCGGAATCATGCTGTCTTCGGCGGTTTTGGCCACAGCTTGCGGGCGACGCACCCAGCTTTGCGGATAACGCCGCCAGGCGAACGGGTAGTTGAACACCACGGCCACGGCAAACAGCGCAACCACGTTCAGCAGCACCGGGCTGAACACATACCCGTAACCCAGGGCATGCACCGTTTCACCGCCGAGCACGGCATACAGCGCCGTTGCCCCGCCCGGCGGATGCAGGCAGCGCAGGCTGTACATCGCCGCGATCGACAGGGACACTGCCAGCGAGGCCGCCAGCATGGGTTCGTTACCCAGCCAGCGCGCGCAGGTCACGCCGATCACGGCCGACACCAGATTGCCGCCGAACAGCGGCCACGGCTGCGACATCGCGCCGTGCGGCGCGGCGAACAGCAGCACCGCCGCGGAGCCCATCGACGAGGCGACGAAGATGGCGCCATGTACCCCGAGCCAGACATGGCTGACCCACGCCACCGCGAGGATGCCGAGCAGACTGCCGCCAGCCGAAATCCACTGTTCACGCTCGGAGACCGAGTAAGCCAGTTTGCGAACCATTAGCGTGAGCCTCCTGAGTGGATGCACCGGGCGATGCTGCGGGGCGTTGGCCCGATCGGAGCAACGCAAGCACGGGGATTCACCTCAAGCCTCCGCCAGGCTTGCGGCACGGACTGCGACTTCAACCCGTGCTCCAGGCGCGGGGGCGCCGCATGCCGGCAATCTTGCATGCCTGCTTGACATAGCCGTAGGGGAACAGCAGGAACAGGTTCTTTTGCGCATCCCTGCCCATGCGTTCCGCCAGATGCTTGATGACATAGCGGGCATCGGCCGCGACCTGGTGTTCCTCGTAGAAGTCGCGCATGAAACGCAGGACGTCCCAGTGGTCGTCGTTCAGCTGAATGTTTTCGTCCTGCGCCAGGGCCTTGGCGACTTCCTCGTTCCAGTCGCCGGGCTCGACCAGGTAGCCTTCGGCATCGCGTTCGGGCATCACGGCAGCGAGGTCGGTTATTTGTTCCATGGCAGGCTCCTGAAATTTCGATGAGGCTAGTTTAGAGTTCCCTCATATATCCATCCAACGATAAATTTTGCTGTTTAATATCGGAAAACCCGATATATAAAATATGGACACTGAACTCGCCCGTACTTTTCTGATGGTGGCCTCCACCGGCAACTTCGTCGCCGCCGCCAGTCGCCTGCACGTCACGCAATCGACCGTAAGTGCGCGCATCCGCATGCTGGAAACGACGCTTGGCGCACGCCTGTTCCAGCGCGGACGCAACGGCGCCGAGCTCACTGCATCAGGCAAGCGCTTCCTGCGCCACGCCAAGCACCTGGTGCGCACCGTCGAGCAGGCCGTCCACGATGTCGGCCTGCCGCAAGGCTTTCACGACGTGCTGACGCTGTCGGGCCGCATCGCCCTATGGGAAGACTTCCTGCCGCACTGGGTGGCGTGGATGCGCGAGGCCGCGCCGGATGTGTCGCTGCGGCTGGAAATCGGCTTCGAGCCCGACATCATGCAGGGGCTGATCGAAGGCACGGTGGACATTGGCCTGATGTACACGCCGACCTCGCGCCCCGGAATGGTGGTCGAACCGCTGTTCGACGAAACCCTGCTGCTGGTGACCGACGACCTCAAGCGCGGCTGGCCGGACGCGGACTACATTCACATCGACTGGGGACCGGAATTCCATGCCCAGTTCAGCGACCACTACCCCGACGCCCCACCGCCCACCCTGGTCGCCGACATCGGCTGGCTCGGCATGCAGCAACTGCTGACCTACGGCGGCAGCGGCTATTTTCCGCAAAGGCTGGTGCGGCGATATATCGAGGCGGGGCAGTTGTGGCGCGTACCCGATAGCCCGCAGTTCAAGCTGCCGGCGTGGATGGTGTTCCCGCGCGACAGCGATAACGCCACGCTGAAACGGGCGCTTGACGGATTGCGCGAACTGGCTCGCGCTGAACAGGCACAAGACAATTGATTGGGTCGGATTACGCGCCTCGCCGCCAAGTTGTGTCAGGAAAGCGCCGAGGATGATGTGTGCAGATCGAAGCTCGCCATCGCTCTCCCAATTCAGGGAGTGATGCGCGCGCCCGGCCAGGAACGGATTTACAGCGTGATTGCGTCGTGTG
>Ga0210129_1000250_pt1 | contig 14394 bp, 14 predicted proteins | sample WestPond_Cattail_2_FD_185582 | JGI IMG/M metagenome (GOLD analysis project Ga0210129, IMG submission 185582) | Wetland microbial communities from the San Francisco Bay, California, USA, that impact long-term carbon sequestration -... | ecosystem: Environmental > Aquatic > Marine > Wetlands ... | reverse complement strand
AGGGGAGACCCTGACACTCGACGCGGTGGAGGCGGGCAGCCGTTGCTGGCTGGCATTTCGCGGTGGACTGGCAGTGCCACAGGTGATGGGCAGCCACAGCACCTACTTGCCAGCCAGGTTTGGCGGGTATCAGGGGCGAGCGCTACGGGCGGGCGACGTGCTTGAATGGAGCACCCCTGCGGGCGACTTGCATTGGCTGCGTGCGCAGCCTACTTTCGCCTTCGAGCCCGAAGCGCCACTGCGGGGGGTGGCGGGACCCCAGGCCGGCTTATTTGACGATGCCGGGCTGGCGGCGTTTTTCGGTGGCATCTATCGGGTGGATGCAGCATCCGACCGGCGCGGGTTGCGCCTGAGAGGGCCGAAAGTGACGTATGTGAGAAAAGAATTGCCATCGCAGGGGGTTTTGCCCGGAGCGATACAGGTCCCGCCCGATGGTCAGCCGATCATTCTGGGCTGGGATGGGCCGGTGACCGGGGGCTACCCCGTAATTGCCGGGTTGATCTCCGTTGATTGGCCGCGGCTGGCACAGTTGCGGCCAGGCGATGCGGTGCGATTCGCAACCATCGATGCCGAAGCCGCACGTTCTCTAGCTGAATTCTCGACCTGGAGATTCGAGGAGTTGGCATGATCGAATTGAATGCCGATGTCGGCGAAGGCTATGACGACGCCAGCCTGATGCCTTATCTGGCGCGGGTGTCGATTGCCTGTGGCGGCCATGCCGGCGATGCGGTCAGTATGGAAGCCGCACTTCGGCTGGCGGCCAAGTATGGCGTGGCGGTAGGCGCCCACCCAAGCTATCCGGACCGCTTGCAGTTCGGCCGGCGCCCGCTCGATGCATCCGGGAAGGAGGTCGTGTCCTGGGTAACGCAACAGATCGAGACCTTGGCCGAGCATGCCGTGCGACTCGGGCTACGGCTGGTGCACGTCAAACCGCACGGCGCATTGTATAACGTGGCGTCGCACGATGCGGGCGTGGCACGGGCGGTCGCCCAGGCGGTGGCAGCATTGGACCCGGCGCTGGTGTTGGTGGGCTTGTCCGGATCGCAACTGATCGAGGCAGGCCTGGAAGTCGGATTGTCCGTGCTGAACGAGGCTTTTGCAGACCGGCGCTATCAACTGGACGGGCAGTTGGTTTCACGTGAAACCCCGGGTGCTCTGATAACGGACCCTGAAACGGCTGCCCGGCAGGCGCTCGCGTTCGCCCAGGGCGAGGGTGTTGTCACATTGAGTGGCGAAGCCGTCTATATTCGGGCCGATACGCTTTGCCTGCACAGTGATACGCCCGGGGCAATAAAAATCGCCGAGGCGGTTCATGCCGTGCTCAATCGCGGATAATGCTGACCCTCTGCATTTCGTTCCCCGATCATGCCCCTTATCACCTTTGACCGACTTGAACTCGCCTTTGGCCATTGGCCGCTGCTGGACGGCGCTTCGCTGGTCGTCGAGGCGGGGGAGCGCATCGGGCTGATTGGTCGCAATGGCACTGGCAAGTCAAGCCTGCTGAGGATTATCGCCGGAATCAATTCACCGGATGCAGGTGAGGTGTGGCGCAAGCCCGCCCTGAAACTTGCCTATGTGCCGCAGGAGCCGCAGTTTCGGCCCGGACATACGGTGTTCGAGGCGGTGGCCGAGGGCGTCGGCGCGGCGCAGACGCTTCTGGCCGAATACCATGCGGTGGCGCATGCAATGGCGGATGGCGACGAGACGGTGTACGCTGACTTCGAGCGGCTGTCGCATGATCTGGAAGTGGCCGATGCCTGGCGGCTCAACAGCCGGGTAGAGGAAACCCTGCAACGCCTGACCCTGGACCCCGACCGCGCGGTCGATACCCTGTCGGGCGGACTCAAAAAACGTGTTGCGCTGGCACGCGCACTGGTCACCGACCCAGAATTGCTGTTACTGGACGAGCCCACCAACCATCTCGACTTCGCGGCCATCGAATGGCTGGAAAGCCTGCTCAACGACTTCAAGGGCGCGTTGCTGTTCATTACCCATGACCGGCGCTTCCTGGACAACGTCGCCAACCGGATTATCGAGCTCGATCGTGGCCAGTTACGTGAATATCAAGGCAATTTCACCGCATATCAATCCAAAAAGGCCGAACAGCTTGAAATTGAAGCGGTTCACAATCGCAAGTTCGACAAATTCTGGAAGCAGGAGGAAGTCTGGATCCGTAAAGGCGTGCAGGCCAGGCGCTGCCGCGACGAAGGCCGGGTGCGGCGACTTGAAGCCTTGCGGCTGACCCGCGAAGCGCGCATCAGCCAGACCGGGCAGGTCGGCTTTCAGATCGACGCGGGCGACCGCTCCGGCAAGGTGGTGGCCGAGCTCGAGCACGTTACCTACGGCTACGACAATCGCATTCTGATTCGCGACTTTTCAACCACCATCCTGCGTGGCGACAAGCTGGGGCTACTCGGCCCCAACGGCGCCGGCAAAACCACCCTGATCCGGTTGATTCTGGGCGACCTGCAGCCGCAGTCTGGCAAGATCAAACAGGGTACCAAGCTGGAAGTCGCCTATTTCGACCAGTTCCGCAACCAGCTGAACGACAAGGCGACGCTGATCGACACGATTTCGCCGGGCTCCGATTTTGTCGAGATCGGCGGGCAGAAAAAACATGTCATCAGCTATCTGGAAGACTTTCTGTTCCCATCCGAGCGGGCGCGGGCCAAAGTGTCGGCGCTGTCCGGCGGCGAGCGCAACCGGCTTCTGCTGGCGCGGTTGTTTGCGCGCCCGGCAAATTTGCTGGTGCTGGACGAGCCGACCAACGATCTCGACATAGACACCCTGGAATTGCTGGAGCAGCTGTTGCAGGATTACAGCGGCACCGTTCTCATCGTCTCGCACGATCGCACGTTCCTGGACAACGTCGTCACCCAGTCCATAGTGTTCGAGGGCGACGGCAAGCTGACCGAGATCGTCGGCGGTTATGCCGACTGGCTCGACTGGCGGCAACGCCAGCAACGTGCAGCGTCTGAAAGCGCACAGGCAGCGGCGTCAAGAACATCTGCCCCGCCCGCACCGGCGAGGCCTGTACCCAAGAATAAGCTCAGTTATAAGGAAGCGCGCGAACTTGAAGCCCTACCGGCGCAGATGGACGCGCTGGAAGCCGAGCAGGCACAGATCGCCGAACGGCTGGCCGACCCTGCGCTGTATCAGTCCAGCCCGCAAGATGCCGCTGCGCTGCATGCCCGCAGCGAGGCCATCGAGGCCGAATTGCTCGCAGCGCTGGCGCGCTGGGAAGCGTTGGAAGCCAAGTCTGCCGCAGCCTGAGGGGACGCATTTCCATGCATGCAAGGCGCGGAGCCTTGTTTCACGTGAAACCGAAGCAGGCAACAGGTAGAATGGCGACCATCATGAAATTCCCTGAGTCCTTCGATGTCATCGTTGTCGGCGGCGGCCACGCCGGCACCGAGGCCGCGCTCGCGGCCGCGCGTATGGGCGTAAAGACGCTGCTATTGACGCACAACATCGAAACGCTGGGGGCGATGTCGTGCAATCCGTCGATCGGCGGCATCGGCAAGGGACATCTGGTCAAGGAGGTCGATGCGCTGGGCGGGGCGATGGCGCTGGCCACCGACGAAGCGGGGATCCAGTTTCGCACGCTCAACTCCTCCAAGGGCCCGGCAGTACGCGCCACCCGCGCCCAGGCCGACCGCGTGCTGTACAAGGCGGCAATACGCCAGCGGCTGGAAAACCAGCCCAACCTTACACTGTTCCAGCAGGCGGTCGACGATCTGCTGCTCGACGGCGACCGCGTCGTCGGCGTGAAAACCCAGCTTGGCATCGTATTCAGCGGTCGTGCGGTGGTGCTCACCACCGGCACCTTCCTCGCCGGTCTGGTGCACGTCGGGCTGGAAAACTTCCAGGCCGGGCGCATGGGCGATCCGCCAGCGGTGTCGCTCGCCGCACGATTGCGCGAGCTGAATTTGCCGGCTGGCCGGTTGAAGACGGGTACCCCGCCGCGCATTGACGGCCGCACCATTGATTACAGCCAGACCCAGGTGCAATCGGGGGACGACCCGGCACCGGTGTTCTCCTTCATGGGCGATGCGGCGATGCATCCCGCGCAACGACCGTGCTGGATCACGCACACCACGGCGACAACGCACGAGATCATCCGCGGTGGGCTTGACCGCTCGCCGATGTATACCGGCGTGATTGAAGGGGTGGGACCGCGCTATTGTCCGTCGATCGAGGACAAGATCACCCGCTTCGCCGACAAGGCTTCGCATCAGATCTTCCTCGAACCGGAGGGGCTGACGACACACGAGATCTACCCCAACGGCATTTCGACCTCGCTGCCGTTCGACGTGCAGCTCGCCATCGTGCGCTCGATTCCGGGGCTGGAACACGCGCACATCCTGCGCCCTGGCTACGCCATCGAATACGACTACTATGACCCGCGTAACCTCAAGGCCTCGCTCGAAACCAAGTCGATCGCTGGTCTCTTCTTCGCCGGGCAGATCAACGGTACCACCGGCTACGAAGAAGCTGCCGCGCAGGGTCTTCTGGCTGGCATCAATGCGGGACTGCGGGGGTGGGAAAAGGACGCCTGGAGCCCGGGACGGCACGAGGCCTACCTCGGTGTGCTGGTCGACGACCTCATCACCCGCGGCGTCTCCGAGCCCTACCGCATGTTCACCAGCCGCGCCGAATACCGCCTGCAACTGCGCGAGGATAATGCCGACATGCGGCTGTCCGACATCGGCCGCAATCTGGGCGTGGTCGACGACGTGCGCTGGGATGCTTTCAACCGCAAGCGTGACGCGGTTGCGCGCGAAACAGAGCGGCTGAAAGCGACCTGGGTCAACCCGGCCATCCTGCCCGCCGAGGAGGCCACCCGACTGATCGGCCAGCCGATCGAGCGCGAATACAAGCTGTTCGATCTGCTGCGACGGCCCAACCTGAACTACGCGCAGGTGCTCGCGCTGCCGGGCGGCGGCGCAGGGGTGGAGGATGTGCGCGTTGCCGAGCAGGTCGAAATCGCCGCCAAGTACCAAGGCTACATCGACCGCCAGAACGAGGAAGTCGACAAGCTGCGCGAGCAGGAAGCCCTGCGTCTGCCCCACGATCTTGACTACAGTCGGCTCACTGGCCTGTCGATGGAAGCGCGCCAGCGCCTGCAGAAATCGCGGCCCGAAACGCTGGGCCAGGCCTCACGGCTGCAGGGCATCACCCCGGCGGCGATTTCGGTGCTGTTGGTATACGCCAAGCGCGGCTTCAAGCCCGACGAGCAGAAGAAAAGCGCATGACCGCCGAACAACAACTCGCGGCGGGAGCCGCCGCGCTGGGGCTCACATTGCCCGAGGGCGCCGAGGCGAAGCTCCTGGCCTATCTGGCATTGCTGGACAAGTGGAACCGTGTCTACAATCTGACTGCGGTGCGCGACACCGAACGCATGGTCAGCCATCACCTGCTGGATTCGTTGGCGGCGGCGCCTTTCTTTCCAGGTGAAACCGTGCTCGACGTCGGCAGCGGCGGCGGTCTGCCGGGGATTCCGCTGGCAATTGCGCGACCAGACTTGCGGGTGACGCTGATCGACAGCATCGCCAAGAAAACCGCTTTCCTGGTGCAGGCGAAGGCCGAGCTGGGCCTGAAAAACCTGCATGTGATCACCGGACGGGCGGAGGATTTCCGCCCTGAAACAGGATTCGACGTCGTTACCTCGCGTGCGTTTTCCGACCTCAAGGAGTTCGTCACACTGACCCGCCACCTGCTCAAGCCGGGTGGCCGCTGGCTAGCGATGAAGGGCTTGTATCCGCACGAAGAGATCGCTGTGCTGCCGGCGGGCGTGAAAGTGAGCGCTGACCAGGCGTTAGTCGTGCCGGGGCTGCAAGCGAGTCGCCATTTGATAGTTCTGGAGTCGGTTTGATGGCAACAATACTGGCGATGGCCAGCCACCGGGAGGGAAAATGGTGAAAATAGTGGCCATCGCCAACCAGAAAGGCGGTGTCGGCAAGACGACGACGGCGGTGAACCTGGCTGCGAGCCTGGCCGAACTCGGGCAGCGCGTGCTGCTGGCCGACCTTGATCCACAGGGCAACGCGACCATGGGCGCGGGCATCGAAAAGCGCACCGCGCTGCCGACCGTGTACCAGATTCTGCTCAACCAGGTGACGCTGCGCGACGCGCGGATGCGATCCGGACCGGGCCATTTCGACGTCATCCCCGCCAATCGCGAACTCGCGGGCGCGGAAATCGACCTGGTGAATCTGGAGCAGCGCGACTTGCGATTGAAAGTGGCGCTGGCGCAGGTGGCCGACGACTATGACTTCATCCTGATGGATTGCCCGCCTACGCTCAATCTTCTGACCGTCAACGCCTTCGCGGCGGCGGAGTCGGTGCTGATCCCGATGCAGTGTGAGTACTACGCGCTGGAAGGGCTGACCGATCTGGTTGCCACCATCAAGAAGGTCAAGCAACGGCTTAATCCGGATATCCGGATCGAGGGTCTGCTGCGGGTGATGTTCGACCCGCGCAGCACACTGGCGCAACAGGTGTCGGACCAGATCAAGCAGCATTTCGGCGACAAGGTGTACGACACGGTGATTCCGCGCAACGTGCGGTTGGCGGAGGCGCCCAGCCACGGATTGCCGGTGCTGGCCTACGATCGTCAATGCCGGGGTGCAAAAGCGTATATGGAACTGGCCGAGGAAATGCTCAAGCGTACCCAACAGGGCATGAATTCCGGACTCACAGCCAGGGAGAAAACAGATGGCCAAGCTTAAGGGACTGGGGCGCGGGCTCGATGCGCTGCTGGGCGGAGAAGACAACGCCGCGCCGCCGCAGGGTGAGCTGCGCATGATGAATGTGGCGCATCTGGCGCCTGGCAAATACCAGCCGCGCACCCAGATGGACAGCGAATCCCTGCAGGAGCTCGCCGATTCCATCCGCGCGCAGGGACTGATGCAGCCGATCCTGGCGCGCGAAGTCGGAGGCGGCTACGAGATCATCGCCGGCGAGCGGCGCTGGCGTGCGGCGCAATTGGCCGGACTGAACGAAATTCCCGTGCTGGTGCGCGAGGTCGCCGACGATGCGGTGGCGGCGATGGCGCTGATCGAAAACATCCAGCGTGAAGACCTCAACGCCATCGACGAGGCGCACGGCCTGCAGCGTCTGATTCATGAATTCGGCATGACCCACGAAGCGGTGGCGCAGGCGGTCGGCAAGTCACGCGCGGCCGTGTCGAACCTGCTGCGCCTGCTCAACCTGTCGCGTCCCGTGCAGGACATGCTGACCGCTGGACTCATCGAAATGGGCCATGCGCGCGCACTGCTGCCCCTGCATGCGGGGGCACAGCGCGAACTGGCGCATGAGATCGAAACCCGCGGGTTATCGGTACGCGAAGTCGAGCGCCGCGTGGCGCGTCTGAAGGATGTCCCCAGCGCGCCGGCCAAGCAGGCCGTGTCGCGCGATATCCTGCGGCTGGAAGAGGCCGTGTCAGATGCGTTGGGGATGACGGCGCATCTGCAAACCAACAAACAGGGCCGGGGCAGGCTGACCCTGCATTTCGCCAGCGCAGAGGAGCTGGAGGGCTTGTTGCAACGTCTGGGCATCAGGCTGTAAAAGCGCGCGCAACCCTAGCGGCTGCCCATCATTGGCTATGCGAAATGACGACATAGTGGAACGCATCATCAAGCAACTTGATGATTGCATAGACCACACTAATTCTTGTATGATCGCGGGCTAATGTTGTCCGGCACCCATACCGGCACCCGGCGGGTTGCCTTCGCGCAAGCAGGACTCGCTCCGGTGGCGGCGCTGATTGCGGGTATATTTGCGGGGATCGAGGCTGGAATCGCCATGCTGTATGGTGTGCTGGTTGCCCTGGCGGTGAGCACGGTTCTGGTGTGGCGCGAACGGCAATCGATGCAGCACCCCGAGTGGGATCAACATCGCTTGCTCAAGTTGTTCATCCGGACAGGGCTCGAGCGGCTGGTCTTGTTGGTGGGATTGCTGGCGCTGGGCCTCGGGGTGTTACGCTTGGCGCCTTTGCCATTGTTGCTGGGGTTGGCGCTGGCCCAGTTTACCTGGTTGTTGGCTGCGGCGACATTTCATGACGATAAATAGGCTGGGCCGGTTTGGGCGACAGATATTGCCAAGGTTGGTTTTGAATGGGAGCGTGCATCGCGTCCATCCAAAACTCACTTATCGAATTTGATCACTATGGCTACGGAATACGCTTCCTCCGGCGAGTACATCAAGCACCACATGCAGAACCTGACCTATGGTCAGTTGCCGGACGGCACCTGGGGCTTTGCCCATGACGCCGCAGACCTCAAGGCGATGGGCTTCTGGTCGATCAACGTCGACAGCATGCTGTTCTCCATCGGATTGGGTCTGATCTTTCTGTTTCTGTTCCGCATGGCAGCCAAAAAGGCAACCACTGGCGTGCCGTCCGGCTTGCAGAACTTTGTCGAGTGGGTCGTCGAGTTCATCGAGAGCTCGGTGCGCGGCTCTTTCTCGCATCAGAATGCAATGGTCGCACCGCTGGCCATGACGGTCTTCATGTGGGTGTTCCTGATGAACCTGATGGATCTCCTGCCGATTGACTGGCTGCCCTTTGTCGCAACAACGGTGGGCTTGCCGCACATGAAGGTGGTCCCGTCGACCGACCCCAATGTGACGTTTGGCCTGTCGCTGTCGGTCTTCGTCCTGGTGCTGTACTACAGTTTCAAAATGAAAGGCGCGGGCGGCTTCTTCTCCGAACTGGCGTTCCAGCCCTTCCCCAAATTCCTGTTCCCGGCCAACCTGCTGCTGGAAGGCGTCGGCCTCATCGCCAAGCCGCTTTCGCTGTCACTGCGTCTGTTCGGCAACATGTACGCCGGTGAAATGATCTTCATCCTGATTGCGCTGATGTTCGGCGGCGGCTGGCTTCTCGGCTTGTTTGGCGGAGTCCTGCAATGGGCGTGGGCGGTATTCCACATTCTCATTATCACGTTGCAGGCATTCATCTTCATGACGCTGACCATCGTGTATCTGGACATGGCGCATGCTGAGCATCACTAATTTTGCTTGCATTGACTGACTGGTTTCTTGTTTTCAACTTTGATTTTTACTTTTCTTAGGAGCAACAAATGGAAATGACTCAAGCCGTGCTGTTTATCGCTGGTGCCCTGATGATGGGTCTGGGCGCACTCGGTGCATCCGTCGGTATCGGCATCCTGGGTGGCCGCTTCCTCGAAGGCGCTGCGCGTCAGCCCGAGCTGATCCCGATGCTGCGCACCCAGTTCTTCATCGTCATGGGTCTGGTCGACGCCGTGCCGATGATCGCCGTCGGTCTGGCCATGTACGTTCTGTTTGCCGTTGCCGGTTAATTCACGGGTTGCTACGGAACTTGTCTAACCCCCGTCATTTAAAGGTGCGGATATGAATTTCAACGCAACTTTGATCGGCCAGTCCATCACGTTCATTTTCTTCGTGTGGTTCTGCATGAAGTACATATGGCCGCCGATCATGAACGCGCTCGAAACGCGCAAGAAACAAATCGCCGACGGCCTGGCCGCGGGTGATCGCGGCAAGCATGAACTGGAACTGGCTGCCAAAAAGGCCGGCGAAAATATGCGTGAAGCCAAGGTGCAAGCGGCCGAAGTGATTGCCCAGGCTGAAAAGCGCGCGGCGCAAATCGTCGAGGAAGCGAAAATGGCCGCCAAGGAAGAAGGCGATCGCCAGCTGGCCGCGGCCCAAGCCAACATCGAACAGGAAGCCAATCGTGCGCGCGAGAGCTTGCGCGAGCAGGTGGCCGCATTGGCCGTAGCCGGTGCGGAGAAAATCCTGCGCCGCGAAGTCAACGCGCAAACCCACGCTGACCTGCTGGGCCAGCTGAAAGCCGAGCTGTAAACCATGAGCGAACTGTCTACCCTGGCGCGTCCTTATGCCGAAGCGGTGTTCCGCATGGCGCAGGGCGAAAAAGACCTGGCAGGCTGGTCCGCTCGCGTGCAATCGCTGGCGATGATCGTCTCGGATGTCCAGGTGGCACGCCTGATCGTCGATCCTGCGGTGCCGGCGGATCGCGTGGCCGGCCTGATCATCGAGGTGGCCGGTGCCGACCTCGGCGAGCGCGGTGCCAATTTCGTCAAGGTGTTGGCCGAGAACGACCGTTTGTCGCTGCTGCCGGAAATCAGGACGCAGTTCGAGACCCTGAAGGCCACCGCCGACGGTGTCCTTGAGGCGATGATCACCAGCGCACAGGAACTGACACAGGCGCAGATCGACGATCTGGTGGCAGGGCTGAAGGCCAAGTTCAGCCGCGCGGTGAACGTGCAGGTGGCCCTTGATCCCGAACTGATCGGCGGCGCGGTCATTGCCATTGGCGACCAGGTAATCGACGGTTCGGTCAAAGGGCGGCTGCAGCGAATGACGTTTGCCCTGCAAGGCTAATCGAAACCATACATTTATCGGAACCTCACGGTTCGGAGAACAGACATGCAATTGAATCCAAGCGAAATCAGCGAACTGATCAAAGCCAAGATCGAAAACCTCGGCGCGTCGAGCGAACTGCGCACCCAGGGCACGATCGTGTCCGTCACCGACGGTATCGTCCGCATTCATGGTTTGTCCGACGTGATGTCGGGTGAAATGATCGAAATGCCGGGCAACACCTTCGGCGTGGCGTTGAACCTTGAGCGCGACTCAGTCGGCGCGGTGATCCTGGGCGACTACGAACACATCACGGAAGGCGACGTCGCCAAGTGCACCGGCCGCATTCTGGAAGTGCCGGTCGGCCGCGGTCTGCTTGGCCGTGTGGTCAACTCGCTGGGCCAGCCGATCGACGGCAAGGGCCCCATCGCCGCCGACACCACCATGCCGATCGAGCGCATCGCCCCGGGCGTGATCGAGCGCAAATCGGTCGACCAGCCGGTGCAGACCGGTCTCAAGGCGATCGACGCCATGGTGCCGATCGGCCGCGGCCAGCGCGAACTGATCATCGGCGACCGCCAGACCGGCAAGACCGCGGTCGCGATCGATGCCATCATCAACCAGAAGGGCACCGGCGTGAAGTGTATCTACGTCGCGATCGGCCAGAAGGCCTCGTCGGTGGCCAACGTGGTGCGCAAGCTGGAAGAGCACGGCGCGATGGATCACACCATCGTCGTTGCCGCGACCGCGTCCGACGCCGCCGCCATGCAGTACATCGCCCCGTATTCCGGCTGTACCATGGGCGAATTTTTCCGCGACATCGGCGAAGATGCGCTAATCATTTATGATGATCTGACCAAGCAGGCTTGGGCCTATCGTCAGGTGTCCCTGCTGCTGCGCCGCCCGCCGGGCCGCGAAGCCTATCCGGGCGACGTCTTCTACCTGCACTCGCGTCTGCTCGAGCGTGCCGCCCGTGTCAACGCCGACTACGTCGAAAAGATCACCAACGGCGCCGTCAAGGGCAGGACCGGTTCGCTGACCGCGCTGCCGATCATCGAAACTCAGGCCGGCGACGTGTCCGCCTTCGTGCCGACCAACGTGATCTCGATTACCGACGGCCAGATCTTCCTCGAAACCGACCTCTTCAACGCCGGTATCCGTCCCGCGATCAACGCCGGTCTGTCGGTGTCCCGCGTCGGCGGCGCCGCGCAGACCAAGGTGATCAAGAAGCTCGGCGGCGGTGTCCGTCTGGCCCTGGCGCAGTATCGCGAACTTGCGGCCTTCGCCCAGTTCGCATCCGACCTGGATGCGGCGACCCTGAAACAGCTCGAGCGCGGCCGTCGCGTCACCGAGCTGATGAAACAGGCGCAATACTCGCCGATGTCGGTGTCGCAGATGGCGCTGTCCCTGTTCGCTGTCAGCAAGGGCTATATGGATGACGTCGAAGTCAGCAAGATTCTGCCGTTCGAGTCCGCGCTGATTGCGTTCATGAAGTCCAAGTACGCCAGCATCATGGACACCATCGAAACCAGCGGAAACCTGGATGAGGCCACCGAAAAGCCCCTCACCGCCGCGGTGGAAGAGTTCAAGAAAACCGGCGTCTATTGATAGACCGCGCTGATTAGAAGCCGCTGGTTTAAGGAGAAACAATGGCAGCCGGAAAAGAGATACGGACCAAGATCAAGAGCGTGGAAAGCACGCGCAAGATCACCAAGGCCATGGAAATGGTCGCTGCATCCAAAATGCGCAAGGCGCAGGACTGCATGAAGGCCGCGCGCCCGTATGCCGAGAAAATCGCCCGCGTGGCGACGCACCTGGCTTACGCCCACCCGGAATACAAGCATCCGTTCGTGATTGCGCGCGACCAGGTCAAGCGCGTCGGACTCATCGTCATCAGTTCCGACAAGGGCTTGTGCGGCGGCCTCAATACCAACACATTCCGCGTGGTGCTGAACCAGTTGAAGCAGTGGCGTGCGGCGGGCGTCGAAGTGGATGTCACCGCACTCGGCAACAAGGGGCTGGGCTTCGTGCAGCGACTGGGGTCGAATGTCGTGTCGCAATTCACCGGCATGGGCGACACCCCGCACATGGAAAAACTGATCGGCCCGGTCAAGGTCATGCTGGACGCGTATCTTGATGGCAGGATCGACGCGCTCTACATTGTTTACAACCGCTTCATCAACACGATGAAACAGGAGCCGACGCTGACCCAGTTGCTGCCGCTGGCGCAGATGGAAAGCATTGAAGAAGCCAGCTTGAAAACACACTGGGACTACATCTACGAGCCCGATGCCAAACCGGTGGTCGACGCCATGCTGCTGCGCTATATCGAGTCGCTGGTGTATCAGGCCGTGGCCGAGAACATCGCTAGCGAACAGTCGGCGCGGATGGTGGCGATGAAGGCGGCGACGGACAATGCCAAGGACGTCATCGACGAGCTGAAGCTGGTTTACAACAAAACACGTCAGGCCGCGATTACCAAGGAACTGTCCGAAATCGTCGCCGGTGCGGCTGCGGTTTGATTGCTTTACAGACAATGCAGCAACAGAATTCAATTGATTAGGCCAAGATTTAATTTTATTAGGAAGGCAACATGAGCAACGGAAAAATTGTTCAGATCATCGGCGCCGTGGTGGACGTGGAGTTTTCACGTGATTCCATGCCCAGGGTCTTCGAAGCATTGAAAATGCAGTCTCCCGAGCTGACCCTGGAAGTTCAGCAGCAGTTGGGCGACGGCGTGGTGCGTGCGATTGCGATGGGCTTGACCGATGGTTTGCGCCGCGGAATGGAGGTGCTTGCCACCGGCAACCCGATTCTGGTGCCGGTGGGCCAGGCAACCTTGGGTCGCATCATGAACGTCTTGGGTGCCCCCATCGACGAAATGGGCCCGGTCAACACCGACACCCACATGCCGATTCACCGCAAGCCACCGGCCTATGCCGACCAGGCCGCGTCGGTGGAAATCCTCGAAACCGGCATCAAGGTCATCGACCTGATCATGCCGATCGCCAAGGGCGGCAAGGTCGGCCTGTTCGGCGGTGCCGGTGTGGGCAAGACCGTGACGCTGATGGAACTGATCCGCAACATCGCCGTGGCGCACTCGGGCTTTTCCGTGTTTGCCGGTGTCGGCGAGCGTACGCGGGAAGGCAACGACTTCTATCATGAGATGAAGGAAAGCGGTGTGCTGGACAAGGTGGCGCTGGTCTACGGCCAGATGAACGAACCGCCGGGCAACCGTCTCCGCGTCGCGCTGACCGGCCTGACCATGGCCGAATACTTCCGTGACGAAGGCCGCGACGTGTTGCTGTTCGTCGACAACATCTACCGTTACACCCTGGCCGGTACTGAAGTGTCCGCACTGCTGGGCCGGATGCCGTCCGCCGTGGGTTACCAGCCGACGCTGGCCGACGAGATGGGCCGTCTGCAGGAACGCATCACCTCCACCCGCACCGGCTCGATCACCTCGTTCCAGGCCGTGTATGTGCCGGCGGATGACTTGACCGACCCGTCGCCTGCGACCACCTTCGCCCACCTCGACGCTACCCTGGTGCTGTCGCGCCAGGTCGCTGAACTGGGCATTTACCCGGCGGTGGATCCGCTCGACTCGACCTCGCGGATTCTCGATCCGCACGTTGTCGGCGACGAGCATTACGGCGTCGCCCGCGCGGTGCAGGGCACCCTGCAAAAGTACAAGGAACTGCGCGACATCATCGCCATTCTGGGGATGGACGAACTGTCACCGGAAGACAAGCTGGCTGTTTCCCGTGCACGGAAAATTCAGCGCTTCCTGTCGCAGCCCTTCTTCGTCGCCGAAGTGTTCACCGGCTCACCGGGCAAGTACGTCTCGCTGAAGGAAACCATCGCCGGCTTCAAGGCGATCGTCGAAGGCGAGTACGACCACCTGCCCGAACAGGCCTTCTACATGGTAGGCGGCATCGAAGAAGCCGTCGAAAAGGCAAAGACCATTCAGTAAGGCGTGAGGCGAGAGGAGTGATGCGTCGATGTTGGGTCGCCACGCTCCTCACTCCTTAC
>Ga0210129_1000249_pt1 | contig 14403 bp, 5 predicted proteins | sample WestPond_Cattail_2_FD_185582 | JGI IMG/M metagenome (GOLD analysis project Ga0210129, IMG submission 185582) | Wetland microbial communities from the San Francisco Bay, California, USA, that impact long-term carbon sequestration -... | ecosystem: Environmental > Aquatic > Marine > Wetlands ... | reverse complement strand
GGGGCTTACTTTTCAAAAAAAATAGTTCAGACTACCATTACATTGGTTATCTGAACCACTTTTTTATGCTTTTAAGGTTTTACCGGACACCAATAATTTTTATTATTAGGATGAAGCAAATTATATACTGACTATCTCCGGATTATGTCTATTTGTCCATCTTTCATTTTAGCCTCAACAATGCGATTATTGGAGGCATGTAAACGGAAATGAACATTCCATGTATTTGGCCAAGCGGGGAATAGCAAAAGGTGTCCGTCTTCTGATTCTTGCAAAAGCATTTCCTGTAAACCTATCATGGCTGAACCACCTCTATTATGATCGGGTGCCCAATCATAACCCTTCTCCCAAAAGGCGGGAAAACGATAAGGTCCGGAATGCAATTTTTGTTTTGTTAAGCGCGCGGCTTCATCTGTAAGACCCAAACATGCAGCCCAAATGTTATATTGTTTCCAACCTACATAGGATTTATTGTTTACGGCTACCTGGTCTTTTAAATATGTGTTGCGGGCAATATTCAGTCCGCTACGCCCCACTCCATAGATTCGCCACGGAAATACAGGATATAATTGCGGTGTTTCCACATTTTGTATTCGTTCCCAAGTTACGGCCGGAGCAATACATGTGTCTCCTTTGATAACTCGCAATGGAATGTCAGGTATCCGGCTTAACATAAGTGAGTCTTTCCCCCACGTTTGCAATACCGATTTCAGTGCAGCAATTGTTGACGACGGATTATATGCCATCTTAAATGTTTCACAGCCGGATGCCGGGTAAAGTATGAGTTTACCGTTCCCATCAAATTCCTTTATCCCGCGATGCTGCGCCAAATATCTGTAATGAGTATCGAAGAAGTGGACACTTTCGTTGATAAGCGGCTCATACTTGGTTATATCAACACCGCCGTAATTATGTGCATCAAGTATCATTTGGCAAAATTCAAGAACCGTATCCCATGTGTACTCCAGCCAGGCATTATATTCAACTCCATTATCAAACCAAGCGGGGCGTTTAGAACCATATTCGGCAGGATTAGGCAGTCCGAAGTTCTCTATCTGTTCTGCGAAACAAGCGCCGCCATGTCCCCAATAAGTTTTAGTGCGTACAATGGCAGATAATAACATTCGGAGATACGTGTCGAATTCTGATTGCATCATATCATAGTCGCCACTCTTCAACATAGGCCAATAGACAAGCCGTTGATTTTGAGCAGTCATTGTCCCTCCTCCCCAATTGCGGTAATCGGGAGTGAAACGATATGCCGAATCTACATACACAGGGTCGAAGGTGAAAAGTCCTCCGTTGAACTTTGTCGGCCACTTGCCATAAGCATTGCATCCAAGCATATAGCGGAACAGGGTGTAATTGCGTGCTATTTCCGCAGCTTCTCCATCAGCTTCAATGAAACTCCGCTGCCAATAATCATGCCACCAACGGGCAGACCGTTCACGGCTTTTTGCAGCATTTATTTTCATACTGTCAACCGAATGTTGCCAAGTGGCAACCGGTTCTTGTCCCGAATGCATGGCTATGGCGACGACAGTATTTTTTATCGGGTGCCGTGATTGGTAATTCCATGCCTGATAATCGGTAGATGCATAAACGCCTTTACTTGTAGCTGTATATTGCAAATCTGGCGTCAACAGTTTACCGCCGAATACCAGTCCGCCAATAGGGTTATACAACAAAGACTTAACTGTATCAAGCGACTCACGATGTACGGTGTAATCAAATACTGTGTTTTGTCCGTTATCGTGAAAAAACGTAATTGATGAGCGGTTTGGAAAGACAGAATCATGTTGCGTATGACAATTCTTCGGCAATAACCATTTGTATGAACATTGTTGCGCTTCGGCTTTGGTTATCAGTCGATCTTTGTATCGCCAGCTCTCATAACTTAATGATACGGTTTCACGTTTGGCATTTTTTATCTCAACATATACAATCGGAGAATAAACGTCAGCCCATATACTTATGGTTGTTCCCCCCGCTTTTATTTCTACCGAACCGTCTTTCAAATGAAGAATCTGCTTAAAATCTTTTGCGCCGAGAAATGGATTCGGAAAAAGGCGAATGCGAAAACGTCCGGCTTTCAACAATGTATTGTTTTCATCAAACATTCCGCTACGCGACAAATAAAACAATACATCACCACGCTCCACCCATACATTCATACCTATATCTCCACCACCACACGGCATTGAGCCGGATGAATTAGCACTTGGAGAAGTCCATACATAATCGCCAGGCACGTAATCGCCTGCAAAGGCAAACGACACGACGAACAACAACAGGCACGAAATAATCAGACGCTTCATAGGCACAACACTTATTACCAATTATCCGAGCGGAAAGACGAAACCGGCAATCCGTCGCAATATAAATCTCCGTCTACATAATTATGAAATGCATAACGCACTGCTACGGGATTTTTCACTTCATCGCTCTTGACATACATCTTGCTGCGTTCAATCCATGTTTTGGCAGGATGAAACACTTTATCGGCACCGGCAACCTCAAACAGTTTGGAGGAGAAACCGTCTTTACCCGTAATCCACATATAGGCACGGTCAAAGTTAACTATTACGGTATCATTTTTAAACTCTGCATTCTTAAAATAAGCGCTTTCTGAAGTAATACCCTGTATTCCATAAGTTTTATTCAGTGCCAATAAAGCAAGACGCTCACCGGCTATTTGTTTTTTACGGGAATGTATACCAAATTCCAGCCCGGCATCAAGCAATACGGCCATACCTGTATTCTTTACCCGCAATTCCACTTTTGATTGTTGTTCGCGCAGGTATGCTGAATTATAATCACCGCCGATAAGGCTGTAATCATACGGTGCTATCTGGCAATAATAAAACGGAAAATCTCCTTGTTTCCACTCCTTGCGCCATCCATCAATCAATGTTGAAAACATATCTGCGTATGTTTTCCAACGCGGACAATTATCTTCGCCCTGATACCATATCACGCCACGCATAGCGATCCCTATTAACGGATGAAGCATGCCATTGTATAAAACAGTAGGAGTACGATTCTTTGATTTTATACTTTGAGGAGAAGTAGGGATTTTTGCATCAGGAAAAGCCTTCAACCAATCTGATTGCATCCAGGCTTCACAAGCCGAGCCACCCCATGCGGCTACTATTAATCCTACCGGAACGTTCAATTCACGGCGAAGCTCACGTCCGAAATAATAAGCTGTTGCACTGAATTCGCGAACGGATGCAGGTGTTGCCTCATCCCATTTTCCATTAAGTGTGTCAACAGGCATAAAAGTTGAATTGCGCTTTACGGTGAAAAGGCGTAATTCGGCATCGGTACTGTGCAATACATCCATATTGGCATTATCCACAGGTTGATTTTTAAAGCCTTTCATCGGCATCTCCATGTTACTCTGTCCGGAACATACCCATAGCTCACCTATCAATACATTACTTATGCGAGTTATCTTACCATCATTGAATGTCAATGAATAAGGACCTCCTGCAGCAGGTGTCTTTACCGAGAAATGCCATTTACCTTGATTATCGGCTTTCGTAGTATAAACACTTTTGTTCCATCCTACATTAATCTTAATCACAGACGACGGTGTGGCTGTACCCCACAAGTTAGCTGTAGTTTGCTGCTGCATAACCATACCGTTCGAAAATATTGCCGGCAGTTTTACTTCGGCAACAGCAACTGTGGTTACTGCAAAAAAAGTTGCAAAAAAAGCAACACGAAATCCAAAGTTTCTCATATCTTATTGTTTTATTTTTTCTTATCTTTCAGATTATATTTCAATGTAACAGGTCCCAATAATCCTGCAGGGAGCAACAAAGTATTCTCTTTGCGACGGTAAGTGGCGTTTGTCCATATACCTGCAAATGGAGGTGTGCCCAAATCACTACCTAATAAAGCATTAGCCCATGTGTTTACAACGCTTATTCTCAATTCATTATTCCCAGGTTTAATAGCTTTTGAAATATCCACACTATAAGGATATGTCCATACCGTACCGCAATCCGTTCCATTTACGAAAACCGTAGCTATGTTTTCCAATCTGCCTAAATTCAAATCAATACTATACCGCTTTATTTTGGCATCATTAATAAAATGGGTAACATAAAAGGCATGGCCTGAATAATACTTGGCAGAATTATCTTTTTCCTTGCTCCAATCAAAAAGCGTATCGCTCTGCATAACCTTGCCTGTATTCTCAAAAGTCACTTGCCAACCTTTATTGTTCAATGGCTTGGTAAAAGCCGGAGTGGTTTCGGGAGCTGTAGCAATAATGTTCTCGTAGAAGATAACGAATACCGAACCGTTAGGCGGGAGTGTTATTGTCTTTTCCGTTCTATTGTTACTTATTGTTGCGCAAGTATCTGCAAATGTTCCGTCCAAAGGGTTATACAACACGGTTTTACGTCCTGTTTGCCTGAATGAAGCTGTAAACGTTCTCTCCTTTGCCTGTTGATTCGAAAGAAAATATATGTCTGATTTTTCTCCCTTATAATATCCGCTGCGATGGTTATATGCTATATCTTCAGGTAAAATCACATCAGGTTGTACTCCGACAGACGATAAATTATCTTGTCTCCACGGTTCGGAAATAACTACAACACCAGCCTTTTCCATAGCGCTTATTTTATCCTTAACCTCTGGCGACAATTCCAAACGGTCAGGATTCATTGGACGTGCTTGCGGTATCACAAATACCCGGTATGATGCTCCACCCGGTAAAATAATGCAACCGTCTTTAATAGTTGCCTGCAACAGCGCATCTTTGTTTAATGAATCATATGCGTAACCATGTAACGGATTTATCCATTTTTCAGGCAGAGCCATATTGGCACTATGCGTAACACCTACAGGACTTACGGTTTGCGGTTGACCTTCATTTTTTAATCTTTTCTCTTCACTTTTCACACGTTCTTCACCGAATAATCCGGGTAAAGAAGTTACCAATCTATCGGGTAACACAGCCCGGCGCGGCATCTCCTCACCGGTATATACTGCAATATCAGCAACAGGTGTACCATATTGCAACAAAGATTGACAGTGCTTAATGTAGTCTACAAAACTGTGCATCTCAAGCCACCATGTCTGGTCTCGTTGGAAGAATGTTCCTATACCGTCAAGAGTCATACCCGGTTTCTTATCCGGCAATGGATTATGAACATTTACATGGAAAAATATCTTATTAATGCCCAATGCAAAGTTTATGTCAAGCAATGCCTTATAAATGGCTGGATGTTCGTCCCATGTGCCACGCAGCTCGGTGAAACTTTCCGATTGGATAATCTTTTTACCGTAAACATGTGCCCCGCAAATTGCATCGAGCATGTCATTAGGTTTGTCGTGTGTTGGGCTGTTGTACCAAAACTCACCCATAGGCAAATCAGCCCATTTGTAATGCAGCATACCGTCGCTCACCATAGTAGGTGCGACAGATTCTGCTGAAAATATACATCCGTGTTTTTTGCTCAAAGCTGATACTTCACGAAAGAAAACGTCCGACACCAATTCAGCAATGGTTATACGTACATCGCGAAGAACTTTTTCCGACTGGTCTGCGCTCGCCATAGGCACTCCTGCATAAACAGGCAACCAAGGCAACAAATCATATCCCCTACGTTTTTTGAATTCTTCTGCAAAACGTGCTCCCCAGTTTTGACTGCCACATTCCCAACTGTCGACATGAAAATGCGTCAGCACACGATGTGCCACAGTCGAATCAAGATGATTATATATTGCTCCAAGCCAATTGTCAAATTGTCTGTCAATGGCTTCTTTATTGAATTTGTCGCATTCCAATCCTCGTGCTCCGCCACCTGTTGCATTTGTATGACCGGTGGAAGTATGTCCCATTCGAATAATATGCCACATTCCTTTCGGCAATTTTACGTTTAAATCATTACCGCATAGTTGCCTTGTAAGATTAATAAATTTTTGAGACGGTATATAAGTAACACTACTATCAGCCTTTGCCGAAGACACACGCCAAACCAAACCTGATTTACCCTCATATTGATTAATGACCGATTCCGGACTCAAGATTATATTTGCCACTCTTAACGTAGGTTTCCATTTTGCAGCATCCAAGTCTTCACTACCTGGTTCGCTACCTTCAGGCGACCAATCAAATCTAAAGAATCTTGCAGTAGTTTCGGGAATAGAATACGTAGCATCGGCATCGGTATTCTGCCAACCTTGCCGAGCAGGTTGCAATTGCATTATATAACGATAGTCGGTACCGTTATCGGAGGCATATATCTTGAAGCGTTGCGCCTGATAATTATTTCCTCCAGTTACTATTTTTACATTTCTGCATGTAAACGATTTATTATAAGATATAACAATAGAACAAGGCATATTAGTTTTTACAGGAAAAGACTGAGAAACATTAGGATTTTGAGCGTCTTGTTTATTCATAGCAGGATAAGCATATAATGCTATATCCGCGTAATACCCTTGGTAACTATCTGGTTTATTCAACCGCATTCGTAACTTACCTCCATTAACGACAGTATCAGTCCATACCACCTTTTGCATTGATTCTGCCGGAGTAATCCACGGGCCACCGGCCAAAGAAAAGCCGTCGGCAAAATGTAGACCTGCTTTCAAGCCCAAGCTATCGGCAACATGGAACGTCCAATCTATTTTATTCCACCACGAAGGCGACAATTGCTGAGCGTCACCATGATATTCCTTACCTTCATTAACGCCCTTAATAAACATAAGATAAAAGCCCCCCAACCCTGCATCATGCATGGCGGCTAAATCCTTTGTAATTCCTTCTTTAGACACTGCGCCATACATCCAATACCAAAAAGTCCACGGCTTGGCATCTTCCGACGGATGATTGAGTGCACTTATCCATGATGAATCTTGAGCGGATGCCAACAAGGGAATCAAAAAGAAAAATAATATAAAAACATACTTCTTCATATCATTCAAAACTAAATGAAACTTCACCTTGATATGTGCCTTTTACCCAATGCGGTTGTGATGAAGGGCCGATTAAATCGGTAGTATTTACTTTATTACGAACAGGAGGTATCACTTGCAACAAGCTGATACCGGTTTGTGGAAAGGTATAAAGCATTTCGTCCCTGCCGTCACGAGGTTGATAAACACCTACATAATCTTTGTCAGTACCGGGTTTTATATGAATGGAACCTTCTTTGGTTTGTAAATCCATCCATTGTACTCCTGCAAAGTATCCTTTAAATTCAGGATAATCAAAGCTCTCACCGGGTATCGGATCATTATATTTGTTATTCCAAATACCTAATTGAGGCCCTTGCAACCTGTTTTGCCAAACACGATAAGGACCGCAACCCAACCAACATTTGCTCAGCACATCTGACTCCGGATAATCGAACATCACACCCATCAAGTCAACAACTCCATTAAAATTATATTTATAACACAAACGAACTCCACCATCGGGAGCAATGCGCCATTCAGCTTTGTCAAAAGATCCCAACTTGTAATTTGCGGTAAGAACCAACGTGTCATTGGTGGCTTTCGTTTGAGAAAAACCTGCAAACTCACCATAGTCTTCATACGGTGTATAAGTAGTTTTCTTCTTTTCAGCCTGTGGATCATCATGATTGTAAAATTGGTCGAACGAACGGTCGGCACGACGAACGGCCACAAACCGTGGACCGTCAGTAAAATGAATAGTCCTGTTACCGATATTAACAGCGCTCAACCTGCCGCTGTTCTTTGAAAACGAATATGTGCATTTACCTGCCGCCACATATAGTAAACTGTCGTTTCCTTCTTTCAAAACAGGAACACTCTTGTCTTCCATCGCAGTCGCATTATCTTTTACGTTTGATAATTTATATACCCAAGTAAAGAGTTCTTTGCCATAAGGGTCAATTGGTGTAATTGATAATGCATTTGCCGGCGTGGATATAACAGGTATATTCAATATACCTTCCGAATTTGGTGCAATATTAAGACCGTTAACTTCACCTTGTTTAATTATGGTTGTTTCCCTTTTAGAATAAGAGAGATAACTATATTTAAAAAGACAATGGTTCAAAGAAAGAAAACAATAACGGTTCTCCACTTTCAGTTGACCGTTAAACGGCGCGGTAAAAAATACTTGCACCGGGCACCACACTTGACGGATCGTATAATAGCTTCCCTCCTTTTCATGATGAGGACCGACTATTCCGTCAGGAGCATAACTTCCCTGGCAATCTATTATACCGCCTAAATCGGTACGAACAACGCCTTCATCAACCAGACTCCAAATGAAACCTCCGGCACAACGCGGAGCCTTGCGCATAAGTTCCCAATAATCATATAATCCTGCACCTGCTCCACCGTCGTACAAACCATGTAAAAATTCGGTAGGCATAAATATATCATGACCGCGCAAGTATTCTTCCGTTTCACCATAAGAACGATAATGCATCGTTTCATATCCTCCGAAATTGCCTTGCGGGTGAACAACGGGACGGTTTTGTATGTCCCACTTGCCGAATTCACCGTCGAGCTCCGTGTTCCAACCCTTTTCGTTTCCATTGCTCCACCATGTGACACACGGATGATTAACATCTCGTGTAACCATTTCATAAACCAATTTCTTACCGTTAATGGTTTCATGATGTCCATGCCAACCACTTAATTCATTCATGACATATAAGCCCAAACTGTCGCATGCATCCAGAAACTCAGGGTCGGCAGGATAATGGGAAAGACGTACAGCATTCATATTCATGCTCTTTATCAACAATACATCCTCAATATTTTTTGCCTTGCTCAATGTACGCCCGCTCTCTGGACGGAAACTGTGACGGTTTACTCCACGTATATTCACTTTCACGCCATTAATATACAATCCGTCATGCAACCGTGTTTCTATAGTTCTGAATCCGAATTTATCCTTTTCGATATGCAATGCCTCGCCCGACTTATCAAGTAACGTAAAAGCAACATGATACATATTGGGAGTCTCGGCTGTCCATAAAGCAGGATGCGATACCTGAAAAGAAATATCAGCATGATCACTTCCCGGACGAACATCCGTTACATTTTCTCCGATACTTTTACCTGTGTTATCACTAATTACCGTTTTTATCGAAGCTCCTTCAAGAACATGATTCAACAGGCAATATGCGTTAAACGTGCCGTCGGCCTTGGCGTCAGTGGCCGTGCGTTCAATATTAACAGCAGGTTTAGCTACGATAAACACAGGACGGAATATGCCGCCGAAATTCCAATAATCAGCTCTGCGTTCAGCCAAATTCACACCTGCATTCGTACTTTCCTTACTCACCGTCACCTCAAGCACATTCTCTTTCTTGCCGAAGAACACACGGTCACTGACATCATAAATAAAACGATAAAAAGCTCCCTGATGCATGGAACCTGCTTTGCGACCGTTTATCTTAACTTCTGTATCGGTCATTGATGCCTCAAACACCAAATCAATATGGTGGTTAGCCCAACGTTCAGGCAATGTAAACTTATACTTATAAAGCCCCTTTTCATTGGCAACGCCTTCCGGAAAATCTTTACCGTAAAACTTCATTCCATATTGATATGTGCCGAAGCCTTGCAATTCCCAGCATGAAGGTACACCTATCTTAGTCCAATAACCGGAATGATTACCTCCAGTACAAAAGAAATCCCATTTCACCATATCATCGCAGCCATGACCACTAAGATACAATCTTTCAGTTTGTATGTCGCTTTGCGCAGCAATGCCTAAAAACGAAGCAAAGCAAAGCATAAACATCATCAGTCTTTTTATCATAATAATTTATTTTACAGGTATAAAACGAACATGCAACTCATACGGACGCTGTGGAATAGAATACTTTTTCAGTACTCCCGGACCGCAACTACTGTTGCCCAAGCCTAAAACGGCGGCATCCAAACTAAGATAGACACATGGTTCGGCATGCAAATCACAATCATGTGAAGTATGATAAATCTGTTGAACCGAATAAGGCAAAGCAGAAAAAGAAAATGTACTGTCGACACATGTTACTTTCCATCCTTTTCCGGAAGAATCAAGTAATTCCACCTCGGCAACATCTTCGTGATTACCGCTATCCTGCGGACGAGGATAATGTACGTACTGCTTGGAAACAGAACTATTCCAACTGCCTATAAAGCAATCATCTTTCCTGTCAGGATATGAGTCCCACGGTCCGCGTCCATACCACGAAAGGTGTTGCAGTGATTTATCCATAATAAACATGTTGCCCAATCGCGGTAATGCGGGTAATAAACCTTCAGGAATGTATCTTGCTCTAAAATCAATCAAGCCTTTGCCATAAACGGTATAGTTATATCTTACCACTATATTACCTTTGGCATAAATATACTTTTGAGTTGTCGTAACCTTCACCGAACCATCTCCTTGACGTACCGCTTTTATAGGTTCAACAACTGTAGAGTCGGGTGAATCCAAACGATTATTCTTCCAATCTTTTGCCAACCAACTGCCAAAACCGGTATCATTGTCGGTAGGCGCTCTGAATGCCTGAAATCTTACTTGCTTAAACCAATCTACAGCAGCTTGTTCATCCACTTTAGCCGAATATTTCGGTAAACCGGTTGCAAAAGCCTCAACCATTCGGTCATTTAATGCAAATTGTTCGGCATACACTTCATAACCTGCTTTTGCCCATACTTCATCATTTCGTAACACAAAACTAACACGCAAACGAACATCGGCATTCGAATGATACTTTAAGGAAGGTGAAGTAACGTATACCGTATCTCCGGGCGCTGTATCAGGCAAAACCAATTCTCCTGTTTTTACAGGTTTACCATTTTCGGTTACCGTCCACAAGCAGCGGTAAGTACCAAAAGGCAGATGCCCGTTACGATTTATTATCTGCAACTGATTGCCTTTCAAATCGGCAGCAATAGGTGAATATATTTGTTTTATTTCCCAATATTTCGGCGTAGGTTGACGATCTGATGTTACCAACCCCTTAATACAAAAAGCTTTTGAATTTGGATAATCACCGAAATCACCTCCATAAGCGGTTTCTATCTTTCCATCTTTTCTTTTCTTAAAGATGCCTTCATCAGCCCATTCCCAAATAAATCCGCCAAGTAAACGGGGATTACTGTAAATCTCATCCCAATATTCTTTCATATTACCCAATGCATTACCCATAGCATGTGCATACTCACTTGTCAATACGGGGCGATTGTCATTTGTCTTACGTGCAATGCTTAACAGACGTTCCCATCGCGCATTTTCCGGACGTTCGTCTTTATTGTCCGCTATATCGGGATTTAAATATTCATCTTGTGTGCGAGGATAAAAACGGCTGATTACGTCCACAGTATTCGGATCTTTATCATCTTTTCCCTGCGCACCTTCATAATGTACAAAACGAGTAGGGTCAAACTCATGTATCCAACCTGACATCGCTGCGAAATTAACCCCATATCCTGCCTCATTGCCTAAAGACCAAAACACAACAGACGGGTGGTTACGGTCACGCAATACCAATCGTTGTGCCCTGTCTATGAAGGCAGCTGCCCACGAAGGGTCAGAAGCCAATGTACCACGCAATCCGTGTTCTTCCAAATCAGCCTCATCCAACACGTATATGCCATACTTGTCACATAAGTCGTACCATAAAGGATTATTTGGATAATGGCATGTACGTACGGCATTAATATTTGCTCTCTTCATCAAAAGAATATCTTGCAACATTCTCTCTTTAGTCATTACTTTGCCGGTTACAGGATCCATTTCATGACGGTTAACGCCGCGCAAACGTACTTGCTTGCCATTAACTAAGAACTTACCGCCTTTTATTTCAAGTTTACGAAATCCAACTTTTGTATCAATGTTTTCCATTACAGAACCTAATGAATCCACTAATTGCAATCTAAGCGTATACAAATAAGGAGTCTCAGCCGTCCATTTATGCGGATTGTTCAATTTAGCCTGAAGCCATCCCCATGCAGGTTCACCTCGTTGAGGATTACGCTCATTCATTATCGCCGCTTTGTGATCCAAATCAAGTACCGGTACAACATCTTGTGTCAATGGTGCAGAGAACACAGATTTGCCACTTTCATCATACAGCTGTGCTTTCAATTTATAACCTTCACCGCGTTGACCTTTTGTAACTGCTATTTGGGGATCTATCACAAGAGTAGCATCTTTGTACAGGCTATCCAATAATGTTCGTACACCCAAATCGCTTATACGAATTTTCGGCGTACAATAAAGATAGACACTTCTATGAATGCCTCCGAACCGCCACATGTCCTGATCCTCAATATAACTGCCGTCACTGAACTTATAAACTTCCACTGCTATTTGGTTTACCCCATTATGCAAATACGGTGTGATACGAAATTCGCTCGGTTCCATACTACCTTGGCTATAACCAACCTTCACTCCATTTATCCATACATAGAATGCACTAGATACAGAACCGAAGTGTAAAAAAACTTCTTGCCCATTCCATGAACCGGGCAATATGAACGAACGACGGTAAGAACCGACCGGATCACGTTCAATATATGTAGTGAACCTCTTATCCGGTGTGTCAAGTACGTACGGAGGATCTATTTTAAAAATATAACCAGAACTTACATAAACAGGTGTACCATAACCATTCATTTCCCAGTCGCCCGGGACTTTAAACGATGACCATTTGGAATCATCAAAATCAGTACGATAAAAGTCTTTTGAGCGGGTATCAGGCGTTGGTGTCCAATGGAACTTCCAACTTCCGTCAAGTGATAATGTACAATCACCGGGCGTATTTTTATAAGGCTCGTATTCGGCACGTGCCGGCTCACGATTAATCTGCAATACAGACTGGTTCTCCCAATCCGGTTGTTGCGCCTTTGCCGAAATTACAACAAAGAAAATGAATATAAAAGTTATATATCTCATTCCACTGTTAGATTTTCAAAACTTAATCCTTCCATATTATCAGATGCCAACACAACTTTATATTGTCCGGCATTAATAAACGAACCGGTTGTGATACTGGTGTTTTTCCACTTATTCTTAAGAGTGTTTTCAAATGTAATCATATCATCCTTTAATACGATACCTTTTGCATCAATTATTTTTACACTGATTTTCTTCGGTACATTATTCAGATTCTTATATTTGAATCGCAAAGTATACACCTTGGCTATACCTACATGGAAAGACCATTCTTCGGAACAGCGTTTTTCATTATTACGTATTTCCTTACCTTTTACAATCAGACTATTCGACGTTAACGTGTGGGCGGGTAGTAAACTATCCGGAGTCTTAACCAATACATCTTTATCAAAATCACTCCATTTGAAATTTGGCTGCTGAGGCATAGCCATAGCTTTGCCATCTTTTGTAGCAACTGCTATGGCGCATATCATAGCTTGACCTGCATAGACATGCGGGAAACTTATCTTCAATTCACCACCGTCCGAATGTACGCCGACAACTTTCTTAAAGGCATGGCAATAACCGGCTTCAGACCATAAGTCCAAATGATGGATAACTACTTTATCATTTATCGCTACATCAAAGAGGCGAAGTCCTCCGCAATCGGTCGTTTCACTTCCACCAACACCATACCACGGTTCCATAAAGTAAAGCTCCACTCTATAATCACCTTTACTTACAGGGAAATTATAATATAAATCATGCCGTCCGAAACGTAAAGTTTGGAACAACGGCCAATCTTTTGTTCCCTTAACGGGGTCGGAATAAGCTGTGCACTGACTTGCCTGATAAGGATTCGTTCCCTTAAAATGTGAAGCCCATGAGTTAGACCACTGTTCTGCGTCCTGCATCCAATTCTGTCCGTAACTGTCAGTATAATTGTCACCGCCGCAATTCACTCTATAAATATACTTATAACCTTTATAACCTTTGAGCAAAGGAGTATTGTCGGAATATAAATTCCCAAAACCTGGAGATTTAGGTAATCCCCTTAACACAATACGATCCGTCGCTACGACTTTCCCTTTATAATAGGCTTCCGCAAGTAAAATATTATATTTTATATCAGCTTGCTTCCAAATGAAGTGTGTGCCTATGCCATTATTTATTTTCGCACCAAGATATTGAGAATGATTCTCCGAATTATATAACAACACCGAATCACAATTACTGTATACATTAATATCCGCGTTTTGCCTGCCGGAAATAAAACGATCAGGCCATGTATGCGAAACGATATAAACCATAGGTTCCTTTTCAGGACTAACATAATTTGATTTGTACATATAATAGGCATCAGTAGGTTGTTCCCACGGTGTCAATAATCCTTTATTGTTATACGGTCCGATTTTATCTATACATCGAAGAGCCTCATCCGGTTGTACACGTCCGGGATTATCATGACTGTTCAACACCCATAAGAAATGTCCGCAAACACTGTCCTTTACTGATTCGGCCAAACG
>Ga0210129_1000247_pt1 | contig 14457 bp, 15 predicted proteins | sample WestPond_Cattail_2_FD_185582 | JGI IMG/M metagenome (GOLD analysis project Ga0210129, IMG submission 185582) | Wetland microbial communities from the San Francisco Bay, California, USA, that impact long-term carbon sequestration -... | ecosystem: Environmental > Aquatic > Marine > Wetlands ... | reverse complement strand
CAAACAGGTCTACGCTGCTATGGAGGAGTGATGCACGAATACGCCATCGCTTATGACCTCTACGCGACTACCCGTAAGACTGCGATTGAGAACAAAGCCAGTCAGATAAAAAAAGTACACGTTGAAGTGGGAAAGATGGCGATGGTGAATCCTGAACAGGTAGTTTTTCTCTTTAATACGATCAAGGAAGACGATCCTCTTTTCTCTAACACTGTTCTCGATTGCAGCGAGATGCCGCCCCAGACCCGGTGTGCCTGCGGGTATTCCGGTGTTGAAATATTTGTCTGCCCCGGATGCGGAGCGCTTCCTGAACTTGTTAAAGGCAGGGAGATTCTGGTCACCAGCATCGAAATCGAGGTGGAGGATTAAATGAAGGTCACCCTGATGCATGGAGCCGGCGGAGAAGTCATGGGAGAACTCCTGCAGACGCTCACAAAGTTCAAACACAACAACGCTGGTGGGATCGGACTTGAATCACTTGATGATGGAGCAGTTATCCCGTTCAATGGCGTGAACCTCGTGTTTACTACTGACTCTCATGTGGTGCGCCCCATTTTTTTCCCGGGCGGTGATATCGGAAGAATTGCGGTCTGTGGGACCATCAATGATCTGGCGATGATGGGAGCGCGACCGATAGCACTATCGTGCGGCATGATTATTGAGGAAGGATTTGAAATTGACGATCTCGTCCGGATTGTTGCATCAATGGACGATGCTCTTGGTGAAGCTGGTGCAAACCTTGTAACCGGAGACACAAAAGTGATGGAGAGGGGAGCACTGGACGGGATCACGATCAATACAGCCGGTATTGGTGTTGCAAAGATCATTGTGCGGGACAACGGTCTTGTGCCCGGTGATTCGATTATTGTTTCCGGAACACTTGGCGATCACGGTATTGCGATTATGGCACACCGTGAGGGATTTGATCTTGGTGAGCAGATCAAATCCGATGTTGCTCCACTCTGGGGAATGATGGAAAAGGTTCTCGATGCCGGTACTATCCATGCAATGAAAGACCCTACCCGAGGAGGCTTTGCAAGTACCATGAATGAGATGGCAAGAAAAAGCAGGGTAGGTATCCGAATCAGAGAGGAGAAACTACCTATCCGGAAAAGCGTCAGGAGTGCAGCAGGGATGCTCGGTATAGATCCGCTCGAGGTCGCAAATGAAGGAAAGGTTGTTATGGGAGTTCCGTCTTCCAGTGTGGATGCGATCCTTGCAGCCCTTCGAACGCATAAATATGGTAAGGATGCAGCTGTTGTCGGTACGGTGACAAAAGGCGCTCACGTTATCATGGAAACAACAATTGGCGGTGAACGATTCATTGAACCGCCAATAGGTGACCCGGTTCCACGGGTCTGTTGACCGGATATTTTTTTAAACCATTTCTCTACGCCGGGGAAGAGATTTGAACTCTTGAGGTGCAGGGCACCAGTAGCTTTCAAGGCTACCGCCTTCCCGGACTAGACTACCCCGGCAATGCTCCATATGTTGGGTGTCCGATATAAAAAAGGCTTCTTTATCAGTGATATGAAAAGGAGTTTTTCAATTAGGGTCTTTTGACTATCAGGAACGCTATCCCCAGCGAAACTACACCGAGAAATGGCAGGAGTGGAGACTTGGGGGTTTCCGTTGGTGTTTGTGGGACATTCGCTGCAAACGGGGCCGGCACGGTCGGGCTTACAACAATGGATAGGGCATTTTCAGCATACAAGAAAACCTCGCTGTTCACTGAGGTCTTCATCGGATACACCTTGATATACACCGTTTTTCCCTTTCCCAGAACCTGGACTTTTTCAGGATACTGTTCGCCTTCGTTATTTACGATATTGATAGTTCCCCTGTCATCGACATATTCCATAACCCAGTCAATGGATGAAGAGGTATGAATGTTGACTTTTCCATTCCCGGTCTTTATGGCAAAATACACGGGATTATCCCTCGAGGATTTCGCGTGAGCAGAAACAATGGACACTGTTGTAGATGTCGGACTCGCTCCCAATGTCTGGAATTGCTGACTTGTGACGGTAATAATACGTTTTCCAATATATCCTCTGGCATCAGTGAAGCTCACTTCATACTCTCCGGGTTCTGTTATGGGCACATCAATTGCAAAAGTCCCCTGGTAGTCAGTATTTATAAAACGTGGCCCGAAAACAACATCATCAGAAGGCCCCGTAACTTCTATCTGGACTCCGGAATTTTCATCACCTTTTATCATTCCTGCAATAGTCATCTTGCCGTTAAAATTCTGGGTGGTAGAAGAGCTGAGATCGATATCATCAGAGCGATCAAAAAGGTACACGACTCGCATGTTAACGGACTCACCCGCACCATTGGTCGGCACTTCAACTTTGTACATCCCGGTTTTTAATCCGGTAGTATCAAAGACCGCACGGAACGTGCGATCTGACTGGACATAGACGATCTTGCGTTTAATCTCGGTCGTCGTTGTCAGCTGGTAATAGAGCACTACATCAATGGGTGTACCTATGCCAAACGTGGTCGTCCCATTCACAATGAGGGGTTTTCCTACCGGTAGGGAGTCTGGAGCATCGATATTTACCTGATAAGCAGAACCAATTCCCGATAGAAAGAGAAGTCCCATCACCAGCAGGACGATCTTTTTCATCTATATAGGTTCAACTATTATGATGTTAATGATTTCTGAACTACAGGAAAAACCTCTCGCAAGCTGGCGGGGACAAGAGCGGTACGGTAATGAATTGCTCAATTGCCTCACTATCATCTTTAAAAGTGCAGGTTGTTCATGGTCAAAATGCAGGATGTGCGGTTACCGGCACGAACGATATTCTACTGAACTATCTTCTGAATCCCTGCTCAACCATCTGCGTGCACAGCTTGCATGGGTTCATACACAATATAAACCTGATGAGTATCGTATGGTGAAGATCTTTACGTCAGGAAGTTTTTTTGACCCGCATGAAATACCTTCCGAATTTCTTTCTGATATAGCAACTTCGTTTAAAGGAAAACTGGTCATCGCAGAAACCCGCCCCGAATTTATACACGGTGATGTCATCTTGTCATTCATCGAACTGCTGGATGACGGCAGCTGGAAGACACCGCTTTATTGTGCGATCGGTCTTGAAACAAGCAACGACATGATCCGGGAAAAGTGCGTTAATAAGGGTTTTACGTTCCTGGACTTCGAAAAAGCTGCAGCAACAGCTCACTCTTCGGGCGCCGGGGTAAAAGCTTACCTCCTCTTTAAACCTCTTTTTTTAACCGAGAGCGAAGCGGTAGCTGATATGAAAAACTCAATCCGGGAAACAGCAGTTCATGCAGATATGATCTCAATGAACCCCTGCACAGTCCAGCGCAACACCGAGCTGGATTACTACTGGAAACAGGGAGCATATCGCCCCCCTTATCTTTGGAGCGTCCTTTCAATCCTTGCAGATTCCCCAGTTCATATAACCTGTGATCCCCTTGGCGGGGGTCAGAAACGGGGACCTCACAATTGCGGAGTGTGCGATTACGAGATTGTCAAAGGAATCCGGGACTACTCATTGAATGCTGACGATGATCTTATCACTGCGCTGCTCCAGACCAGCTGCGACTGTAAGCAGGAATGGGAATGTGTCCTATCTTCAGAAAAATCATACTGTATGCCACTTACCCGGTGAGAAAATCGTAAAAAAATTATTTTTTTGCACGACTGCTCTGGATCTCGAGTTGTTTTACCAGGAGCGGGAGGAATGTACCTGCATCTGAGACGATGCCGATAGCCTGCATGGTTCCGCGATCCATCAGTTTCGTGAGTGAAGTCGGATTAATATCGACACATACCGTTTTCACATGTGATGGCAGGCAGTTCCCGACAGCGATAGAGTGAAGAAGGGTTGCAATCATTAAAACCATACTGCATCCTTCGATATGGACTCTCATTGCATCCTGCGCCTCCATCACATCGGTGATGACATCGGGCAGCGGACCATCATCACGGATTGAACCTGCAAGGACGAAGGGGATATTTTTCCTGACACATTCATACATGATTCCACTGGTTATTACACCGTTTTCTACCGCTTTTTTGATGGAACCTGCCCGCATGATCTCGCTGATTGCGTAAAGATGATGCTTATGACCCCCCATTATGGGTTTTCCTGTTGAGATATCCATCCCCAGGGACGTACCGTACAGATTGTACTCGATATCGTGCGTTGCCAGGGCGTTTCCCGCAAAAAGCACATCGATATAACCTTTACGGATCATTTCCGCAAGTGCTTTGTCTGCTCCAGTGTGAATAATGGCCGGCCCCCCAACGATTGCAATTCTGCCACCCTTGCTGCGGACATCAAGTATCTCTCTTGCAATCTGCGCAATCAGGGTCTCACTCGGGCGTTCAGGAGAGACTGTGCCATGCATAAACTCAAAGGTGCTGCTCTCCCGGGGGCGTTCAGGATACCTGACACTGACTCCCTGCTCACCTACAACCACCAAATCCCCCTTCCGTATTTTTCCCAGGGCCACGGCCACTGCACGCTTCTTTGAAGGATCCACAACAATCAGGAAATCCATTTCTATAGATTCGACAGGGAGCCATTCTCCTCCATATTTTACCTGAGTCGGGTGGTTGCTTGTTGTGTAGAATCCCTTGGGGACGACGCTATCAGCTTCTGCAGGAACCAGATATGCGTCTTTTACTTCGAGTGGTCGGGCACCCAGCCGGTGGAGTTCTGAAAGGATGGACAGAAGTTTTTCCCTGCTTGACGCAGCTATGCGAAGCCGTGCATAGCTCGGGTCGGTTTTTTCCTTACCGATATCGAAAACGAGGATCTCGAAATTACCCCCCATATCCATGATTCTGTCGAAGAGCTGCGTCATGATACCTGAATCGATTATATGACCAGCGAGCTCGATCTCCTGCGATTCCACCATACTACAGAGATCTTGGGTGATGCCCCTTAATATGCGTTCCTGCCAAATATGACTGGAATGCGCTTATTTTGAGTACTGGGGCACAGATTGGGATGTTTGATAACGTTATCGGGGATAAATGAGGAAATTTCAGAGGTAAATATGATATGAAATACAAAGCATGGTGAGATGACGCTGGCACCTGAGCCTGTCCCCCAAACTACGCCCGCTCCAGTAGCAGGGGGTGTAATTCCTGATCAAGGGTAAATCGTATTTTGGGAAGCCAAGACGGATGATTTTCAATACTCTTGATTATTCGGCTTATTTTTGAGCATTTATCCGGATCTGAAATTTCATAAAAAAGATTGTTGTTTTATAAACTTTTCAGCTATGGCAAGATCATCCCGGGTGTTTACATTCAGGGCAAGGCCGGGTTCCCTGAGGAGAACCTGGAGTTCTTCCTGGGGTTGTAAAATAAGATCGCCACGGAGAATGTTTATACCGGCAGGGCACGCTTCAATCCCTTTGACCTTTTCGCTGTAGGACATATCACCTCTGCACGATTGAACAAGGTCTGCAGGTACCCAGGCTGAGCAGGCATCTTTTCCCGACATATGATATGTATGGGCAATCTGACGGATAACGTTTGCAGTAATGCAGGGAATGTCAGATACACAGACAAACAGCGGGTGTTTTTCGTCAAGGGTTTCTACTGCGCTGATCATATCCTCAATGTATCCCCTGCCTTCAGGTTTACAGAATGCTATACCTTGTGCCCTGCACCAGTTCATGGTCATTGGTGTCTTAGGGGATCCAGCCACAACCGGGTCAAACCCGCAAGCACAAAAAGCATCAATCACATAGGAAATCATTGGCCTTCCGCACAGTGATATCAGGGGTTTTTCACCCATGTTGAGGCGGTTGCCCGAACCTCCTGCCATAATCAGTGCATACATGTGGAAAGTGCCTCAAGAAGAACCTGGTTTTCTTCCCGTGTTCGTACGGCAACACGAATACAGGTTGGTAATTCAAATGATGTACAATCACGAACAAGAACCCCATAGCGGGCAAGAGCGGCACACAAAGAAGTGACATTCCTTCCGTATTCAACCAGGATATAATTAGCTGAAGATGCATTGCATCTCATACCCAGAGCGTTAATCTTATCTGCAAGCCAGTCACGTTCCCTGGTGATGGCAGCCCGCGATGTTGCGAGTTCCCCTATATGTTTAAACGCTTCCGTCGCGTACGCCTCGGCAAACGCATTTACGCTCCATGGAGGCCGGGTGATCTCAATTTTATCAATAATGTCCGGATCTCCAAAACCGTACCCGAAGCGGATACCAGGCACAGAAAAACTTTTGGTAAGCGAATGGAGCACAAAGAGATTCGGATCCTGCACATCCGCCATACTTTGTGCAGGATCAGATAATTCGATGAACGCTTCATCGCAGAAGAGGAGGCCTCCTGATTTCATGCCCTCGAGATGCTTCTTCATGTCACTTTTTTTCTGTAATCTGCCGGTCGGATTATTCGGGTTACATATAAACGAAACATCAGCTTTGTGCGGATTTTCAACTCTGCAGGCCCCGGTCAGACGTGCAGATAATGCGTACTCCCCAAAAGTGGGGGATTCTGTAAAAAACGTTTTATCCTTTCCCTTAAGCGCAACCGAACAGAACACCCTAATCAGCTCGATCGATCCATTACCAACACAAATTTCCTTTTCAGTGCGATTGAATGTAGAAGCGATCTGTTTTTTTAATTCTGTGTAACGGTCATCGGGATAATACGCAAGGATAGCAGGATCGCAATGCCACTCAAACATGGGAGGAAAGGGATTGATGCTCGCGCTGAAATCCAGCACATTTTTTTTGGTATTTTCGCGCTGTCGCTTTCCGTTGCCTCCATGAACTTCGCGTTTGGGAAAGACAATCACAACAAAATCCCTTTTTTTCCTGAAATACTTGGATTGATTGTTTTAAAAAGTGTTGTGTGAAGGAAACAATAGCAAAGAAGAAGGTTTTTATACATTAATGTGTAATTTTGGAGTATCTGGTTAAGTCAGACACAAGGGTTCTCTTTGTCTGACATATGAATGACAAATGACAGACATATGTCAGAAATGTGAGATACAACGATGATGCAAAGAATCACGCTCCGGTTACCTGAACAGCAAATCAATCTGCTCCAGCTGATGGTGGACTCAGGGGAATTTCCCAATGTATCAGAAGCTGTCCGGGCAGCAGTCCGTGAACTTGTTGAAAAGCGTGCAAGTCGTGTCATGAAGGATAATGACCAGGTTTCATTCAAGGTATGAGAGGGTAGACATGCAAAGCATAATTAACGATGCGTTGAAAAACGCCGAACTTGAAAAAGAGCTGAACAAACCAAGTTCAGCAAATGCAATGGAAGACGACTTTGTCGGCCAGCCGAGAATCGTTATTGTCGGTTGCGGTGGTGCTGGCAACAATACCGTGAACCGCATTCATCATATGGGTGTTTCCGGTGCCGAGACTATTGCTATCAACACGGACAAACAGCACCTGGATATGATCCAGGCGGACAAACGTATCCTTATTGGCAAATCCCTGACAAAAGGACTCGGTGCCGGTGGATATCCGGATGTCGGTAAACGCGCAGCTGAGATGGCACGTCCGACACTTGAAGCAGTCCTTGAATCCGCAGATCTGGTTTTCATCACTGCTGGGATGGGAGGGGGTACCGGCACTGGTTCCGCACCTGTAGTTGCATCAATTGCAAAGGAGCAGGGAGCGATTGTTGTCGGCATGGTAAGCTACCCGTTCCAGGTTGAAAAAGCGCGGTTGATCCGTGCTGAAGAAGGTCTTGAGGCACTTGCATCAGCTTCAGACTCAGTTATTGTCCTTGATAACAACCGGTTAAAGAACTTCGTCCCAAACCTGCCGCTGGGTCAGGCATTTTCCGTAATGGACCAACTCATCGGAGAAACCGTTAAGGGTATTTCAGAGACGATCACTGAACCATCGCTGATTAACATTGACTATGCCGATGTACGTGCGATCATGTCAAAAGGCGGTGTCGCAGTCATGCTTGTCGGTGAAAGCAAACAGCAGAATAAAGCAGAAAGCGTTGTTCGTGAGTGTCTGAGCAACCCGATGCTGGACATTGACTATCGCGGCGCAACCGGAAGCCTGATCCACATAACAGGAGGCACTGACCTTACGCTCCAGGATGCTGAAGAGGTTGCAACCTCACTTACGTACGAGCTTGATCCCCATGCCGATGTAATCTGGGGCGCTCGTGTCAGGAATGATATGGAAGGTAAAATCCGTGTCCTTGCCATCATGACCGGTGTCAAGAGCGCGCAGATCCTCGGAACCCGCCAGTCGTACAAGACAATGATTGCCGATATCGAGAACAAGCGCTCAAACCCGAAAGCAGTTGAGATGCCCCAGAACAGAAAAAGCAGCCGGGACCAGCCCAGTGGCGGCGGAGTCCTGGAATGGGTCGGTTAACTACTCACCACGAATTTAAAAAAAAGTAATCGAAGTAAAGAAAACGTTCCCGATAACCATCCCTATAGCAGTTCAGGAATTGGGGTGGTTAATGCGAACCAGAACCAACAACAGGTTGGCTGATTCGGAAAAGATAAAAGGAGTTAAGGGTACTCCTTATCGCAAACCCCTTTTTGTAGAGTTTCTTTAAATCTGATAACTTTCACGCCCGGATATCTTTCTCCCTTTGAGCCCTGGTAATAGCATTGTTCTGAGAGGTAAGGAGCAGCAAAATATGATAATAGGGTTCAGCTCTTACCCGCAACGAAAAATCTCCTTTACGATTTTTAAAAAGGCTGTAATTTTTGAATTTTGTTTTATTTTCCTTGCCGTATCCCATGTACGTATTACTTCCTCGGCAATAACGGCGAAATGCTTAATAATCCTCCGCTCCTTTAAAATATAGTACATTCGACCAGTCCTTTGCTGGGAGGATGGGGACGATACCATGTATGTGATTCTGGTTCGTCCCGGTATCGGGAGTTGAACATCATGAATAGAGTGTTGAACAAAGACTTCACTATGGGGTCTTATCTGAATTCTGCGCTGATATCTTTTTCAGATGTTTTTCACCCTGCATCCTGTATGCAGAGTTATCACGTAAGAGAATCAAAAGGGTCAAGACGAACCTCTTTTGCATTGTTTTTTATCTCCTGCATGGTTCCTCTGCCTCCCGCGCCGGAGAATCGATGGAGGAGTAGTAACGCATGTTGAATGACCTGATGGAAAAAAGAAAGAAAATTCTTGTTGAATCTGAAGAACACAAAAACCGACGCAACGAACTCAATACCGCTGCCAGCAAGTTCGCCCGTGAACGTAATACTCTCAACAATCAGACACGGGAGTTTGTGGAAGAGGCACAAAAGAACAAAGATCTCCGGGATAAATACAACCAGGATGTCCTTGACTTAAAAGCGCAGCGCAATGAGTTAAATGACAAAGCAAATGTCCTTTTTGAAGAGATCGAAGGATTCAAAAAAGAGCACGGTACGCTTAAGAACCGTGGTGTGAAGGAACTCCAGAAACAGATTGAATTCATGGAGTACCGGCAGCAGACCGAAGTCTTCACAACTGATAAAGAGCGGGAACTCATTGAAAAGATCAAGCAGATGATGGCCCAGGTTCGGGAGCAGGAAGCCGAGCTCGAGCAGAACAAGGATATGCGCGCTAAGATAACAGAAGCTCGCGATTTTCGAAAACTAGCATCTGATCTTCATGCAAAGGTTACTGAGTTTGCCGAACTTGCACAGAAACACCACGATCTCATGGTTGAATCCTACAGAAAAGCAGACAAATCACGTGAAGCAGCGGATACTGCACACAAAAGTTTTGTCGAGGCTCAGGAATCTGCAGATTCCGAACATAAATTCTTTATCGCCTGCCAGAAAGAACTTCGTGATTACGACAAGGTAATTTCCGGCCTCCGTAAGAAGACAAAGAAGGTTAAGGTTACAAAAGAACAAAAAGCTGTACGCAAAGAAGCAGAGAGTCTCTTTAAGAACTTCAGGGCAGGAGAAAAACTCACTACCGATGATATATTGCTCCTCCAGCGCTCAAAACTTATCTGATCCCCTTTTTTTACCGTCAGTAATAATTTAATAGGTTCACCGCAATTTTATACTAATAATGACGTTGGGTCGTACACTAGTACTCAGTGTTGATCGGGATGATGATATTGGGTGGAAGGCAAAAGTTGAAAGCCCGGCCATCGGTCGTGCAGCCTGCCTGAAGGCTGCAAATACATTAGCTCTGGCAGACCCTGAGGATTCTGACGTCAATGCAATATTTTCAGCAGTCAAGATCTACGATGAGCTGACTGAGAAAGGGGAGGAGACTGCAATAGCGGTGATCGCTGGCAACCATCTCCATATGATTGAAGGGGATCGGAGGATCGCAACCTCCCTTGAACAGGTAATCAAAGAGACTCAGGCTACGAATTGCATTCTTGTAACTGATGGTGCAGAAGACGAGTATGTGATTCCCATCATCCAGTCCCAGATTCCGGTTTCAAGCATCCGCAGGGTCATAGTAAACCAGATGCCCAATCTTGAAGGCACCTATTATATTCTTAAAAAATTTCTCGATGACCCGAAAATCTCCCGAATGATATTTATCCCCCTTGGCCTTGCAATGCTCCTGTATGCGATCGCATACCTGCTGGATGCCCCGGGAATTGCAACGATTATTGTGGTGGGTGTAATCGGGGGGTACCTGCTGTATAAGGGATTCGGGTTTGATGAGATTGTTCACAGTATCATCGATGCTCTCCGATTATCACTCTCACGAGGGCGGTTTTCGTTTGTAACCTATACTACAACTATTCTTCTTATTATCATTGGATTTACGGTAGGTTTTATTAATGTACTGAAATTTTACTCTTCTGACGCTAGTTTAGGACTTCTTCTTTACCTGATGACCTTTATTTATGGTTCAATTGAATGGTTTATCATTGCTGGACTTGTAACATCCGTTGGTGTTATCATAGATGTTTACGCAAATGAACGAGAGGCACTTGGAAAGGTGATAGTCTTTCCCTTTTTTGTTATTGCCGTCGGTTTCATCCTCTATGCTGCCAGCGTTTATATCATCTCGGTAAGTGGTGTTCCCGATTTTCCCCTCACACCGGATGAATCAGCGAAAAATATTCTTTATTCTACCATTATTGGAGTTATTTCCGCGATCATCGGTGTCGTCACCCAGTTTTTTGTCAATAGAAAGATGGCGGAACTTCGTAAGCAGGAAATAATTGAAGTCATATAGAAAAATTTACCCGGTACATTTTTGCTTTATTGTGTTGTCCTTATCATTTTATGAATACACGGCAATGGAAAAAAGGTATTCTGATACCACATGAACTACAAGGATCGAATGGAAAAAGGGATCCCTTGCACACTGGTACCACTTTCCCTGAACGGAATTGATTGTTCTTCTTGCGTAAATTTCTATTTCAATGACATAGAAGGAACAAGCAGGTTATTTCGATCAGTGGTATCCTGAAAAACTTAGATCTATAGAATTCCATGTACCGGATCCCTTTCAGATTTCATTTGGTATAAATGAATAATCTGGTTGCCCACTCGCTTACTGGTGGGATGAATAACAAAGATGCTGAATTCTTTCTTTATTGGCGAATGGGTTTTTATTGGTAAAATGCATTTTTCATTTTAGTAAAAAATAAATTACCGGTATCTTTTTTTTATTAAACTCTCATCGTTTTCCGGTGGGGGAAATACTTTGACTAGTTGTCGTAAAATATCCCATTCCTCCGGGAAATTGTTTGGTCATCGTGAAGTTTCGGGTTACCTGTGGTGTCTTCACAGAAAGCACGGGAATTACCACATTGAAATCGTGGGATGGGTACCAGAATATCCCGTTACCGTATGATAATGCAGCATCTTCAACGGTGAAATCGGCGCTGGAGAGATCGATACGGTTCATCTGGGCGTCCTGGTAATTGAGAATCTTCATCAGCTTGTTCTTAAGATCCTGTTTACCCAGAATAAAAAAGATGAAACGCGTCCCTTCATCCACTTTATAGTTCACGTGGATGTCAGCACTTCCATCGTTGAGTTTGATCTGAACATCCTGTACCGTTATGTAACTGTAGCGATCGGCATTTGCAGCCATAACAGGAACCGTCATGCTGAGCGTAAAAAAAATCAGCAGCACGACAGCATAAGCTCGCATAGAATAGTACATACAGCAATTCCACTTAAATCGTTTTGGGTTATAACACCGGATAATTTGCCGTATTTTCCCCGTCTGTTCTTGAAATAGTAAAAACGATTTAAAAAAAATTATTTGTTATTGGCCAGAACAATTTCGATGGAGGAGACATTCGTCTTCCCAGAATCCGTGTCAATAACCTCGGTTGATGTAATAATCTCTTTTTTTGTTACACCTTCTAAGAACCGGTTAAGGGCAATCTCTGCTGTGTCAACTGCCCGGGAGATTGCCTTTCCTCTTGCTTTGATGGCTACTTCTTCTGCTCCATTGTTAAACTGGGTGATGACGGCCAGCACGTAATTCATTACGGGCTTGTTACCGACGAATACTGTGTTCTCTTTTGGTTGCATCCTTTTGTTCCCCGTGTCAGAGATATTTTTTCTTGGTAATCAGTTCTGCATTCAGTACACTTGCACCAGCTGCTCCCCGAATGGTGTTATGCCCCATTGCAACAAAACGGATCCCCTCCCGAAGCCTGCCTACTGAAACTGTCATACCGTTCCCCCGCATCCGGTCCAGGCGAGGTTGCGGGCGATCCTTCTCTCCTTCAAAGAAATGAATTGATTCTTCCGGTTGTGTGGGAAGCCCTTTGATGGGGGGTTTGTATTCACGGAAAGTTTTTTTCAGTTTTTCCACCGGTTCTTTGATATCGATCCAGATTGCCATGCTATGGCCGTCAATTACCGGAACACGGTGACAACTGGCACTTACCTTAAATGAGGCATTCGCCACCTTGTTACCCTTCATGGTACCCATGATCTTAAGGGTTTCGGTCTCCATCTTCTCCTCTTCCTGACCGATATAGGGAATAACGTTATCATAGATTGACATCGCTGCAACCCCGGCAAACCCGGCACCTGATATAGCCTGCATCGTCGCCACCCGAATATCAGTAAATTTGAATTTCCTCAGGGGGGCGAGTGCAGTCACCATAACGATAGTAGAGCAGTTGGGGTTGGTCACGATAAACCCGTCCCTGCCGGAATCACGCTGGACATCTATAAGCCCTAGATGTTCAGGGTTCACTTCCGGAACAACGAGAGGAATCGTAGGTTCCATCCGGTGGGAACTTGCGTTGCTGCAGACTGCCATTCCCGCATCGGCAAATGTATTCTCTACACCTGTTGCGATATCTGCAGGAAGAGCAGAGAAAACCAAATCAACATCCTTCATTGCTTTTGGTGATGTGGGGACCACTTTAATTTTAGCGATTTTTTCGGGAAATGGCGTTTCAAGACGCCAGTTCACAATCTTGCCATAAGGCTTTCCAGCACTGCGTTCAGAGGCGGCAAGTGTCGATAAGTTGAACCATGGATGATCTGCTAACAGTTCAACAAATCGTTGGCCCACCGCACCCGTAGCTCCGAGCACTCCAACATTGATCATGTGTGTCAGGTCCTGTGTATAATGTTTCCCGTTGGAATATGACGGGTTATGAAATCCCATTTCTCCTGTGATAATAAAAACGTTGTTTTTTACATTTTTGTCATCGGGACAAATTGCTTCGATTGCAGAACCTGCAAAAACCTGGTTATAATGGTAAAATTCAATTTTAAGACACACCTTCCGATTAATTCCAGCGAATGGGAAGGTATGAGATTCTTTGTGTAACCAAAAAATGGCTGAAAATAAAGGAGATTTTTCCTGATGAAAAAAATATCAGGCCTATTCCATATGAATCGCTTCAGAGGGGCAGATATCAACACAGGTTTCGCAATCTACACACATGTCCTTATCGACTTTCGCCTTTTCGTTCTCTATTGCTATTGCCGATGCCGGGCACTCACTGACACAGGTCTCACACCCGGTGCATTTATCCTTGTCTACTACAGCTACCATGACCATTCACTCCACGATTATTGCTTCAGAGGGACAGATATCAACACAGGTCTGGCAGTCTACGCACAAGTCCTTGTCCACTTTAGCTTTTTCATTCTCTAGTTCGATTGCTGATGCAGGACATTCATCCACACAGGTTTCGCATCCGGTACATTTACTGATGTCAATGATTGCAACCAAATTCGTCACTCCATCGTATATGTTGCACAAAAGATAAAAAATAGGTTTCGATAGTACTCTGCAATTAAGCTGAGAGAGTCGACATTTTTTTGTTTTCCGCTGTGCTATAAACGATGGATAATTTTTTTTATTCCATAAAGATGGTGATTTCACAACGACGTTACACAACGCATAATGGAAAAAATCTTAAAATCACACGGTATTTTATACGGGATTAATGAAAAAATTATTTTCCCAGACCGAGCACGTTATTCATACCATATATACCGGGCTTTTTACCGACCACCCAGCG
>Ga0210129_1000246_pt1 | contig 14458 bp, 14 predicted proteins | sample WestPond_Cattail_2_FD_185582 | JGI IMG/M metagenome (GOLD analysis project Ga0210129, IMG submission 185582) | Wetland microbial communities from the San Francisco Bay, California, USA, that impact long-term carbon sequestration -... | ecosystem: Environmental > Aquatic > Marine > Wetlands ... | reverse complement strand
GCGGGTTTGATGGTCGGTGACATTGCGGCTGCTCGATCAGAGAAGTTTAATTTATGCGAATGATAACGATTCGCAATAAAATATGCAAGTGCCAGGTCAAGGGATTTCCCGGGATGGCGAGACGCTAGTGCGGGGTGAAGGTGCTGCGCACCAAGGGCTGCGCTACCAGCACTTCAGGCTGCAGCGTGACGTGACGAATGTCATGTTGCGCAACCATCGCAAGCTGCGCCGCTGCGAGAATCTGCGGCCAGTCTGCCAGATTGCGTATTTCCAGATGCGCCGACAGCGCGACACTGCCGGACGAAAGCGTCCACACGTGCAGATCGTGTACGCGCAACACCCCGTCGAGCTCAGCCAGATCCTGGCCAATGGATTTCAGCCGGAGGTGGCCGGGGACGCCTTCCATCAGAACATCCACGACTTCACGCAGCAGCCGCAATGCCGAGACCAGAATCAGCACCGCCACCAGCAGAGACAGCAGGGGGTCGATCGGCGTCCAGCCGGTGGTGACGATGACGATGCCAGCGGTGATTGCAGCCACCGAGCCGAGGGCGTCGCCCAGCACATGCAGCAGCGCGGCGCGGCTGTTGAGCGTGTGTTCGCCGCGGCTCAAGATCCATGCGACGAGCAGATTGATGCCCAGGCCGATGATGGCGACGCCGATGACGGTTCTGCCGGCGATTGCGTGCGGCGCGCTGAAGCGATCGATGGCCTCATGCACGATGTAGCCGAGCAGGACCAGCATCAACAGGCTGTTGAACAGCGCGGCCAGCACTTCGGCACGCACCAGGCCATAGGAATGGCGGGTGCTGGGCGGGCGGCGTGCCAGCCAGGCGGCGGCGGCCGCCAGTCCGAGCGCGGATGAATCGGTGAACATGTGGGCCGCATCGGACAGGAGCGCGAGCGAACCCGACCACCAGCCGGCCAAAGCCTCGATCCCGGCGAACGAGAGCGTCAGCAGCAGGGCGACGACCAGCTTGCCATGGGCCCCGTCATGCGCCGTGTGCTGGTGGGAGTGGAAGGTGTCGTGGCTATGCGCATGGGTGCCGTGATCGTGATGATTATGAGCGTGCACAGTAATCAGTCGGGTCGATCTGCAGGTTGAGGTCCGCGCTATCCTGTCCCAAGCCCGCGATGTGGTGCAGCGCATTGGCGTAGCGCGCCGATTCGCGCAGCGCGGTCATGGTCGGCGGGTGCGGATGGCCGTGCATGCGCGCCAGTCGCGCCCGGGAAGGGGCCGGCCAGTCCACTCTCAGATTGGCCAAGACTTCGTCTGCCAGATCGGACCGGTTGCATACCAGCGCCATGTCGCAGCCAGCTTCGAGGGCAGCCGTCACGCGCGCGACCACCCCGCCGGCCACGGCAGCACCTGCCATGCAAAGGTCGTCGCTGAACACTGCGCCGTCAAACGCCAGTTGATGACGCAGCAACTTTTGCAGCCATACGCGCGAAAACCCGGCCGGCCTGTCATCGACATTCGGGTAGATCACATGCGCCGGCATGATTGCCGCCAGTCCGGCCTCGATCATCAGGCGGAACGGCACCAGATCGGCGATGGCGATATCGGCCAGGGTGCGTGGGTCAACCGGGATGTCAACATGCGAATCCGCCACCACAAAGCCGTGTCCGGGGAAATGCTTGCCGCAGGCAGCCATGCCGGCGTCCTTCATGCCCAGCATCATGGCCTGGCCCAGTTCGAACACGGCGTGCGGGTCGGCGTGGAAGGCGCGGTCGCCGATGACCGAGGAAGCGCCATAGTCCAGGTCGAGAACAGGCGCAAAGCTGAAGTCGACACCGTAGGCGCGCAGTTCGCTCGCCAGCACGTAACCCGTTTCGCGGGCCAGTTCCCGGGCGCGTTGCGGATGCTCGTTCCAGATTTCGCCGAAGGTGCGCATCGGCGGCAGGCGGGTAAAGCCTTCGCGGAAGCGCTGCACCCGGCCGCCCTCGTGGTCGACGCCGATCAGCAGGGGTGCGGGCTTGAGCGAATGAATCTCGGCGGTCAGCGCGGCCAGTTGGGCCGGATCACGATAATTGCGGCTGAACAGGATCACCCCGCCGACGAGCGGGTGGCTGAGGCGCCGCCTGTCATCGTCAGTGAGTTCGGTGCCCGCCACGTCGAGCATCAGGGGGCCAAGCGTCACGATGGGTTCTCCGCTGCAGAATGGGGGGAACTGGATTGCTCCAGTACGACAAATGCCAGCACAAGGTTTCCCTCGTCCGACAATGAAACATGATGCGCCGTGATGTTGCGGGCCACCAGCCAGGCGGCGAGTTCGGGTGCGCATTCAATCAGCGGCTTGCCGTGCGCGTCGCGCAGCACGGCGATGTTGCGCAGGGTCACCGGGGCGCGCAGTCCGGTACCCGTCGCCTTGGCAAATGCTTCCTTGGCAGCGAAACATTTGGCCAGAAAACGCGCCGGATCGGGGCTGGCATAGTAGCCGGCATGCTCGGCGGGGGCGAGGATGCGGTCGGCATAGTGTTCGCCAAAGCGCACCAGGCCGTGGCGGATGCGCTCCGCGTCCAGCAGATCGGTGCCGATGCCATGGATCACAACGTTACCTTTACGGGCAAACCCGCCGCTCGAATTTTCTCGGCGAAATCATTCAGCCATTCGGCAGGCAGCGGCGCAAGCCGGCGCGCCTGCGGCTGCATCGAAGGCCGCGCCAGGCCGTAGAGCAAAACGCCCTGCACCGGAATCCGTTGCTGGCGGATGCGGGCCACCGCGGCCAGATAAGCGGTCTGCTCGATTTCCGACGGGGGTGTGCCATCCAGCGCGAACACACAGGTTTGCAGCCAGGTCGGGCACAGGCTCGCAGCCAGGCGCAGGCGCTCGAACTGCCTGTCCGGGGTGATGCGAGTCTGGTTGATGGTGCGCATCCCGCTCGCGGTCGCGCTGTCGAACTTGAACCATACCTCGCCGTTCAATCCCGCCATTTTTCCAAGGCCGGCCCGCACGCGCGGCCGATCGATCAGACTGCCGTTGGTGATCAGCACCAGTTTGATCCTGCCGGCCAGATCGAAATCCGCCAATACCCGGCCGATCAGTTCGATGACCTGCGGAAAGACCCTGGCACTGGTCGGCTCGCCGTTACCCGACAGCGCAATGTCATTCAGCCGTCGAACCCCTGCGGGTACGCGCGTTTGCATGAAATCGTCGTGCACGATGCGGGTAAGCATCGCGCGCAGTTCATTCTCAAGTTGAACCAGATCAATATCCGGTGCCGCTCCGCGCGTCAGGTTAGGCACCTGGCAATACACGCATGCCCAGTTGCAGGCGGAGTTGGGGTTGAGGTTGACCCCTACCGATACCCCGGCCGCACGACGCGAAACGACCGGATAGACATAAGTCATCTCCGCGTTGTCACGGTCGTGGTTGCTGGGGGTGAGGGGCGAGATTTGAGCCATTCTTTAATTTTCTCATCAAGTCTGGCTTGCACAACAAAAAACGCCCGACTGGGCGTTTTGATCATTCTGGGGGAAGAGAGCCGTGTTCCCCAGCCCCGCCCGATTCTGCATAGACTGGTTCAGCAGGCTGCATTCATTTCGCCGGATGCAGGCTGGTTGGCGGAAGCGGTGAGATTCGAACTCACGGATGGCTTGCACCATCGCCGGTTTTCAAGACCGGTGCCTTAAACCGCTCGGCCACGCTTCCAGTATTTTTGCCGAGGTGCGCCCGCCGGTTCTGGTTCCGGCCGCCGTTTGCGCGGATTGACGCGCTTGCGCAAGTCGGCCTGCACCAGCCGACTGCTGCGCAGTTCGGCCAAGACCGGTGCCTTCAACCACTCGGCCACAGCTCCACGGCGCGCATTGTAGCGGGTTCACACGGGTTTGTGCGGGGCGAAGGACGACGCCCCATTCATGCTGCCAGCGTTGACGTGGCTTCAACAGAAAGTGACGGTATTTCATGAGCCATCCTTAACCGGACAACTTGACACTTCCACGCAAACCAATAAACGCCTGAAGTTTGGGCTAGATCGCGAAGGGAAGGGGGTTGGCATAAATGGTGCTGGTCAGGAGCTACCTGAATCCAAATGACACGGCCATGAGCGATTTATTCGAAATGCTGAATGCGATTACCCGCCGCAGAAAAGTCGAGGTGGGCTCGCCGTTTGTTTCCGTGAAGGCGACCGAAAAGTGGCTGAAAAACATGGCTGCGGATTCGGACTACGATGCGCATCATGCGCTGGTCGAGGGGCTGGAGCGTTTCAATGCGGAAAATGAAACGTCTACGCTCGTTCGCATGAAGGTGCTGCTGAAACTGGAGGAGGCCGGTCTGCCTTTGCAACTGCGCGTCATTGAACAGTATGTGCGCAATCAGTCCACTTTCCGTTTGGCCCGCCAGGCTTTGTGGCGAGAGTCCTGGGTATTCTGGTCGCTGCTGGCAGAAGCCTGGCTGGTGATGCTGAAACAGGCTTATCGGGGTCAGGCAAGCGAAGAACTCAAACCCCTTGTTGCCGAAATTGCCACCCGTGCGCTGCGCTATGCCGGTCTGGTCATGCGCTGGGACTATCATTTGGCACGCAACCCGGCATCTTCGGCCTGGCGCCGCGTGCACAAGATTTACCGGTTGGTCGAGCGTGACGGATATGCGACGCAGGAAGTCCTGATAAATAACCGCCCCACCCATTGCGCACGCGAGTACACGCTGGTGGTGCTGATGGGGCTGATTCATCCAATGGGTTACCGAGCTCAGGAAATCGAATCCATCGCACAGATTATCGAGGGCTACGAGCCCTTGCCCCTTCCTGCAATGGTGCCACAGCGGGAAGTGCATACGCATGGGGTCGACCTCTCCCTGTCGGAGGGCGCCAGCATGCTGGACGGAGAATGCGTACAAGGACGGCGCTTGCGCTACTTTGCCTTGCGGCCGCTGGTCGACCACCTGAAGTCACTCGATCAGAATTCGGCTGCGGAGGCGGAGAACGGGCTTACGCGCCAGATGGCGAGCCTGATCGAGCGCGGCGGCGTCAGCCGAAACCGACCGCGTACCCATCGATTCGGGCGGGTGTGGGTCGCGGCTGGGATCGACAAAATCCTGACGGTGCTGGCAAAGCCCGAAGCCGGAAAGAATCGTCTGGCTCTGGAACCCTGGATGCTGCGCGATGAAAGTCCGGAGGGCATGGGGTTTGCTTTGTCCGAGGTGCAGATGCTGCCGCATGGCAGCCTGGTGGCGGTGGGTTGGGACCCGGCGGAAAATGTCTGGCAATTGCTGGCCATACGCTGGAATCGCGAAGAAGGTGGGCAGCATCTGGTTGGCACACAACGTCTGTCTCGTCATCCGAAGCGGGTGGAAATCTATTTCGAGGAGGGAATGCCGAATACCACACAGGAAAAGACCTGGGCGGTATTCCTGCCGATGACCCACACCGAAAATGGCACGAGCAATCTGTTGGTTCCACGGACGCATTACAAGCTGGGCGCATCGATGATGCTGCGCGATGGCGACATCCTTTATCGCTTGCGACTGGGCGCAGTGCAGGAAAGTCACGAAGGCTGGCTGCGCGTGTCCATGGATGTGGTCGGGCGGGAACAGCTCGCCGTCGCTGCCTGATTCGGATACAGGGTTGGGGATTCAGCGTGAGCGGATATCGCCGAAATGGAAATCGAATGATCCGCTGCGGCGGTCGCTGAAATACTGTTGCAGCGTCGCGTGCACGGTGCGGAACGCGATTTCATTCCAGGGTATCTCCGCTTCGGTGAACAAGCGGGTTTCCAGCGATTCGATACCGGGCTGAAAATCCAGATCGAGCAGCTGGGCACGGAACATCAAATACACCTGATTGATATGCGGCAGGTTGTACAAGGTATAGAGCCCGCCCACTTCGATGCGCGCGCCGGCTTCTTCCCGGGTTTCGCGTGCCGCGCCTTCGAGCGTGGTTTCGCCGTTCTCCATGAAGCCGGCAGGCAGCGTCCACAGCCCGTATTTCGGTTCGATGGCGCGCCGGCACAGCAGCACCTTGTCCTCCCACTCCGGAATGCAACCGACCACCATTTTGGGATTCTGATAATGGATGGTGCCGCAATCGGGGCACACATGGCGCGGCAGGTGATCGCCGGCCGGTACACGCAGCACCACGGTACTGCCACACTCGCTGCAAAAATTCATGCTGCATCCATCTTGGTCGGGATCAACGCAAGGTAACAAAATCCCCACACATCAATCAAGGGCGAAGCTGGAACCCAAACCCGCGAGCGATTATCATTTGTAGCCATTTTTCCGTTGTTCTGATTGTCCATGCGTCCTTCCCATATCGAAACCATCCTCGACCGCGAATTCGAAAGTGCAGCTGACGGCCACCACACGCCAGTGATGCTATGGGGCCCCCCAGGCGTCGGCAAGTCGCAGATTGTCGCCAAAATCGCCCAGCAGCACGGCGTGCCGCTGATCGACATCCGTCTGTCGCAGATGGAACCGACCGACCTGCGCGGCATCCCGTTCCGCAGCGGTCAACTGGTCGAATGGTCGATCCCTTCGGTGCTGCCGGATGCCGTGCGGCATGGTCCTTCAGGCATCCTGTTTCTGGATGAGATCACCTCGGCGCCGCCGACGGTATCGGCGGCAGCCTACCAATTGATCCTTGATCGACGTTTGGGCGAATATGCCGTACCCGATGGCTGGGTGATCTTTGCTGCGGGCAACCGCCAGGGAGACCGCGGCGTGACCTACGCGATGCCGGCACCTCTGGCCAATCGCTTTACCCACTATGAAGTCGAGGTGAATCTCGACGACTGGGTGGACTGGGCGCACAGCGAGGAGATCGACCCGCGCGTCATCGCTTTCCTGCGTTTCCGTCCCGATCTGTTGTTCAGCTTCGATCCTGCGCATACCCCCATTGCCTTCCCCAGCCCGCGCTCGTGGGAATACGCCCACCGTGCACTGCAGAAATTCGACCAGAGCAAACTGCTGGCCGATGCGCTAATAGCCTGCGTGGGCCAATCGGCCGGGCTAGAACTGAAAACCTTCGTCGACAACATGGCACAGATGCCGGACATCGACGCCATCATCGCCGGCGAGGTCGCGGAAGTGCCCGAAGGCATCGACCTGCAATACGGGGTGGCCGCGGCGCTGGTGAGGAAGGCGCTGCAGGCCGCCGACAGCGGCAATGCGGCAGCGGTCTACGGAAACATCCTCAAATACGCGCAACGCTTTCCACAGCGCGAGATGGGCGTGATGCTGGTGTCCGATCTGCACCGCGCGGTGGGGCGGCCGTTATTCGCCGTGCCGGCGTTCGCCGAATGGGCCAACAGCATCACCGATCTGGTTTTGTACGAGCACTGATTGATTTATGGCCGACCAGCCTGACGCCTCACTTCAGCCGATCCTCACCAAACTCGCCGCCGCGCGTACCCGCCTCATCATGGAGCGCCCGTTTCTCGGCGCGCTGGTGATGCACCTGCCGCTGAAAGTCGGCGGTGACTGGTGCACCACCACCGGCACCGATGCGCAGGCGTTTTATTTCAATCCCAAGTTTGTCGACAATCTCACTCTGGCGCAGACGCAGTTCATCCTGGCGCACGAAGCGATGCACTGCGCCATGGGCCATCCCCATCGCCGCAACCATCGCGTCAAGCGGCGCTGGGACGTGGCCTGCGATCACGCCGTCAACCTGATATTGATCGAGGAGGGCTTGAAGCCGCCGCTGCACGGCATCCTCGCCGACCAGAATTTCATAACGCTGTCGGCGGAGGAAATCTATCCCCTGATTCCTGAGGACACCCCGGAGGAGTCCTTCGACCAGCACCTGTTCGACAACGACAACGAATCTGGCGCCAGTCCCGACGAAAACCAGCGCCAGGACAACCCCGATGCCGGCGAATCGGGTGGCCAGGGCAAGGAAGGCCAGAGCGAAGCCGAGGAAAAAGAGGGCAGTGGCAGCCAGGCTTCGCAGAAGCCCAACGAGTTGTCCCCGAGCGAGCGCGAGGAACTCGCCGAGCAATGGAAGAACCGCCTCGCCGCCGCCGCCCAGGCCGCGCGCCAGGCGGGGAAACTATCCCAATCGATGCTGCGCTGGGTCGACGGCCTGCTGGCGCCCAGCCTGCCGTGGCGCGCGCTGCTGGCGCGCTTCTTCGCGGTGAACCAGCGTGACGATTACTCGTGGCGCCGGCCTTCGCGACGCGAAGGCGACGCGCTGTTGCCGCGGCTGTCGAGCGAAGGGCTGGAAGTCATTGCGGCGATCGACACCAGCGGCTCGATCAGCGACGAGGAGTTGCACGAATTCGTCACCGAACTCGATGCGCTCAAAGGCCAGGTTCGCGCCAAAGTGACGCTGCTGGCCTGCGACAACCACGTGGCGGCCGACGCGCCGTGGGAATATGAACCCTGGGACACCATGCAGCTTCCCACGGGGATCGAAGGGGGCGGCGGCACCGATTTTCGCCCGGTATTCGACTGGGTCGAGCACGAAAACCGCAGCCCCAACATGCTGGTGTACTTCACTGACGCTGAAGGCGATTTTCCCAAGCTGCCTCCGAATTACCCGGTGATCTGGCTGGTCAAGGGCAAGGGCGTCGTGCCGTGGGGCGAACGGGTACAACTCAATTGAGCGCGATCCATCTCCAGCCCGGCCGCGTGCGCAGTTTCCTGTTCGAACAACTGGATATACGTGGAGCCTGGGTGCAGCTTGGCCCGGCCTGGCGCGAGATGACGGCGGGGCGCGATTACGCAGAGCCCGTTCTCGAGCTCCTGGGGCAATTGGCGGTGGTGACCACGCTGATCACAGCCAATCTCAAGCAGGCGGGACGCCTCACCTTTCAGTTGCGCGGTGAAGGGGCGGTTTCGCTGCTGGTGATGGATTGCGATGAACAATTACGCCTGCGCGGCATGGCGCGCGCAGCCCCGGATTTATCAGCGGGCAATGTCCCTGCTCTGCTCGGTGAGGGTGCGCTGACCCTCACCCTGGATACTGCCGACATGCGCCAGCCCTACCAGAGCCATGTGCCGCTGCAGGGCGAGACCATTGCCGCCGTATTCGAGCATTACCTTGCGCAGTCGGAACAGTCGCCTACCCGTCTGTGGTTGGCAGCCAACCAGGATTCCGCGGCGGGCCTGTTTCTGCAGGCATTGCCCGGCGCAGGGATGCGCGATGCAGACGGCTGGAACCGGGTGCAGATCCTGGCCGACACCGTGCGGCCAGACGAATTGCTCGATCTCGGATCGATCAAGCTGATCGAACGCCTGTTCCCGGAAGAGGACGTGCGCGTGTATGACCCCCGTCCAGTCAGTTACTACTGCCCGTATGATCCCGCCAAAATCTTTTCCATGTTGCAAAGCGTAGGTCAGGCAGAATGTAGGGCGATCATCGCCGAGCAGGGTGAAATCCGGGTGCACGACGATATCTGCAACCATGAGTATGTGCTGGATGCGGCGGCCGTGGCCGCGCTTTTTACCCCATAGGCACACAAGCAAATGAAAGGATGCACGATGCGAACGGGATGGATGCTGTGGGGGATGCTGGCCATGTCGGCCGCTGTGCACGCCGAGGATGGGCGCGCCGGTGTTGGACGCTACGAGTCACTTCCACTGGCTGGCGCGGAGGGCAGCAAGGGAGGGGGGCGGGCGTTTATTCTCGATACCCGCGATGGCCATGTCTGGATCTGGAGCGAAAACGAACTCATCACCGCGCCCGATGGCCGCCGCCGCTATGGATCCGGTTTTATCTATCAGGGCAAATTGCCTCTGGGTGTTCAGCCGGGTGAGTTCGTCGAAATGCCCAGAAAACAATGAGTCGAAAGCGATTTGTTGCAATTGTGATACATCCGGGCAGCAGCAAATCAATTTTTTAGTAGATAGTGGTTTTCTTTTACCGTTTTGTTAGAATTCTGCGCGTCGGCTGGATTACACGTCCCGGACCGATCTCTGGTGTGGGTTTTTATATTTGTACGTAAAGGGAAATCAAATGAAATATTCCGTCCTCTTGGCAGCACTGCTGGCCGTTTCCATGACCGCTTGTGGCAAGAAAGAAGAAGCCGCTGCTCCTGTTGAGCCGCCGGCTGCTGCCGCTCCTGCTCCGATGGAAGCTGCTCCCGCTCCTGCTGCTGACGCTGCTGCTCCTGCTGCTCCCGCTGACGCTGCTGCTCCTGCTGCTGACGCTGCTGCTCCTGCCCCGGCCGCTCCTGCCAAGTAATTTCTGGCTCAGGAACGAAAAACCGGCCCTCGGGCCGGTTTTTTTATGTCTGCAGAAAACGATCGAGCCGCGACATCGCCTCGATGAGGCGCGGCAGGGGCTGGGTGTAGGAAAACCGCATGTGGCGGGATGCGAGATGTGATCCAAAATCAATTCCGGGCGTTGCGGCGATGCCAGCAAGTTCGAGCAATTGACGGGCGAAAGCATGACTATCGGAAGCAAACCGGCTGCAATCGGCATATAGATAGAATGCGCCCTGCGGGGTGACCGGAATAACAAAACCACGCTCGCGCAAGGCGGGCAGAAGAAAATCGCGACGGATCCGCAACTCGGCCTTGCGTGCTTCGAGTTCATTCAGGGTGGCGGGCAGGAAGGCGGCCAGTGCTGCATGCTGGGCCGGGGTGGGAGCCGCCAGAAACAGGTTCTGCGCCAGTCGCTCCAGCGCTGCCATGGCCCAGGCGGGCGCGGCCAGCCAGCCCAGCCGCCAGCCCGTCATCAGGAAATATTTGGAGAAGCTGTTGATGACGAACACGTCGTCCCAGCACGCGGCGGTGTGTTCGGTGCCGTCGTAGGTCAGTGCCAGATAGATTTCATCGACAATCAGGGCGATGCCATGTGTGCGGCACCAGTCGTGGATGCGTGTGAGTTCGTCCGGCGAAACCGTGGTTCCGGTGGGATTGGAGGGACTGGCGATCAGCACGGCGCGGGTGGCGGGGGAGGCGTGCCGCTCGATTGTTTCCAGGGTGAGTTGGAAGCTGCTGCCGGCGTCGACCGGGATCGTAACTGCGCGGGCGTTGCAAAATTCTGCGAAATGGCGATTGCAGGGGTAGCCGGGGTCGGCCATCAGCACCTCGTCGCCGGGTCCGGCCAGCAGGCCCAGCACCAGCAGCAGGGCGCCGGATGCACCGGGAGTGACTATGATCCGCGCCGGGTCAACCTTGGCCTGCCAGCGTGCGGCATAAAACCCGGCAATCGCCTCGCGCAGGGCGGGCAGGCCGAGTGCACCGGTGTAATGCGTGTGCCCGGCGCGCAGGGCAGCGATGCCGGCTTCGACGATGGGGGCAGGTGTGGCGAAGTCGGGCTCGCCGATTTCAAGATGGATGATGTCGCGCCCGGCAGCTTCAAGGGCCTGCGCTTGCGCCAGGATGGCCATGACGTGGAATGGGGCAATGGCATCGACGCGTGCAGCGGAGTAAGGTTTAGCCGTGTTCATGGGTCTCCAGCCGAACCAGCGGGTGCTGGCGATAGAACTGCTGCAGCTGCCGGTAAATGGCAGGGTACTCGCTAACTAGCTGACGTGGCATCTCGAAGAACACCTCGGTCAGGACGGCAAAAAACTCGGCGGGATCGGTGGCAGCGTAAGGATCGATGACCGTGTCTTCACCCGCATCGACGCGGCCGCACAGATCAGCATACGCTGCGCTGAAATCGCGTGCCCAGGCCGCGGCATTCATGCCCTGATGCAGCGGCGGAAAACCGTTCGCGTCGCCGTTCAGCATGTCTAGCTTGTGCGCAAACTCATGCAGCACGACGTTGATTCCTGAGCCATGACCGCTCTCTGCGACATCGGCAATCGACAGCACGAGCGGACCCCCGTGCCACGATTCGCCTGCCAGGATGTCGCGTGAATGATGGACGACACCGGCCTCGTCCATTTCCTCGCGCTGCCGCAGGAATTCATCCGGATAGAGAATGATTTCGTTCCAGCCGCGGTAGCTGTTTTCGGCAAGGTTCAGCGTCAGCAGGCAGGCCTGCAAGGCGATGGCAAGGCGGGTCGCATCGTCGACCTCAGCGCCGCCCGCAGCGGAAAATGTTTTGGAGTGGATGAACAGGCTGGCGGCTTCACGCAGCCGCTCACACTCGGAACCATCGAGGCCACGCAGAATCGGCAGGCCGGCGAGGGCTGTGTCGAAGGCATGCTGCGGAATGGCATGCTGTTCCAGAATACGGGTACGTCGCCAGCGGCCAAACCAGCTCATGCCGTTGTCACTCGTCGATATCGAGCAGGCGCGTGCTGGCGGCTTCGGGGTGGTCGAGCTCGACCCGCTCGATCTGCTGGAACCGGCGGCTGATCTTGTCGCTGGAAATGCGCACCTCGCTTACGTCCTTGTTGGCCTGCTCGATGTGGGACGCAAGCTTCTTCATGCGCTCGTCGAAGCGAGCGAAATCCTTCGCAAGTTTCGCCAGTTCATCCTTGATCACGTGCGCCATGCGCCGCGTCTCGGAATCGCGGATCACCGCACGTGCGGTGTTGAGCACTGCCATCAGCGTGGTCGGCGAGGTAAGCCAGACGCGCTTTTTCTGCGCATGCTCGACCAAGTCGGGATGGTAGGCGTGGATCTCCGCGAATACCGCTTCGGCCGGCAGGAACATCACCGCGCCGTCGGAGGTTTCGCCCTCGACGATGTATTTGGTGGCGATGTCGTCGACGTGTTTCCGCACATCCGCCTTGAACTGCCGCCGCGCGGCGTCGCGCTCGGCTGGCGCCAGGCTGTCGTCGAACATGCGGCTGTAGTTTTCCAGCGGGAACTTGGAGTCGACGCACACCGTGCCGGTCGGCTCGGGCAGAATCAGCACGCAGTCGACGCGTGCGCCGCTCTTCAAGGTATGTTGAAACGCGTAGGCATCGGGCGGCAGGCTGTTCCGCACCAGCGCTTCCAGCTGGACCTCGCCGAACGCGCCGCGCGAGCGCTTGTCGCCCAATATCTCCTGCAGCGAGACAACGTTGGACGCCAGCCCTTCGATCTTTTTCTGCGCCTCGTCGATCACCGCCAGCCGCGACATCACCGAGGTGAAGGTTTCGTTGGTCTTCTTGAAGCCTTCGTCGAGCCGCTCGGCCACCTTGCCGGAGATTTCATTCAGGCGACCATCGACCGTCTGCGAGAGTTGCTGCACGCGCTCGTTGAACTGGGTGGTCATGCCCTTCAGCGTGTCCTGCAGCAGGCTTTGCTCGGCGCGGCCCTGCTCGATCAGCTTTTCCAGCATGGCGGTCTGGAACTGGCCGAACTGGCCGGTGACAGTTTCGCGCGTTTCCGCCAGCCGCTCGGTCTGTGCAATCTGCAAGGCAGCCAACTGGGTTTGCATGCGGTCGGACTGCTGCGACAAGCCTGCGTGCAGGTCGGTCAGCACCGCGCGGTGGCGGGCCTCCATGTCCTGTGCCAGCAGCACGGGCAGCCCGGATTGTTGCCGTCGCAGTGCGCCAAAGCGCAACAGCAGGAAAACGGTCATGAGGATGAGAGTGGCCAAGCCGACGAGGAGGCCGATTTCGACAGGATGCATGGCGCGGATTTTACCCGCGCCGCGCATAAAAAACCCGGCTCGAAGCCGGGTTCATGCCACGCTCGCGCCGGCACAAGGCCGGGGCGGGTTCAGGCGGCTGCGCGGTTCGCGCGCTTGCGCTCGTGTTCCTGCAGGTGGCGCTTGCGAATGCGGATCGATTTCGGCGTGATTTCGACCAGTTCGTCGTCGTCGATGAATTCCACCGCGGATTCAAGCGTCAGCTTGATCGGGGTGGTCAGGCGCACGGCTTCGTCGGTGCCGGAAGCACGCACGTTGGTGAGCTGCTTGCCCTTGATCGGGTTGACCACCAGGTCGTTGTCGCGGCTGTGGATGCCGATGATCATGCCTTCGTACAGCTTGTCGCCGGGCGCGACGAACATGCGACCGCGATCCTCCAGTTTCCACAACGCATAGGCCACTGCTTCACCATTGTCCTGAGACACCAGCACGCCGTTGTGGCGACCGGGCAGGTCGGCTTTCACCGGGCCATAGTCATCGAATACGTGGCTCATCAGGCCGGTGCCGCGCGTCATCGTCATGAAGTCGCTCTGGAAGCCGATCAGGCCGCGCGCCGGAATGTGGTATTCGAGGCGGGTGCGGCCGTTGCCGTCGGATTCCATGTTGGTGAGCTCGCCACGGCGGCGGCCGATTTCTTCCATCACCGCGCCCTGGGTGTCGTCTTCCAGGTCGATACTGAGGTTTTCATACGGCTCGCATTTTTCGCCGTTGATTTCCTTGTACACCACACGCGGCTTGCCGACGGCCAGCTCGAAACCTTCGCGGCGCATGTTCTCCAGCAGGATGGTGAGGTGCAGTTCGCCGCGGCCGGAGACGCGGAATACGTCGGCGTCGCCGGTTTCGTCGACGCGCAGCGCGACGTTGACCAGCAGCTCCTTGGCCAGGCGGTCGCGGATCTGGCGACTGGTGACGAACTTGCCTTCGGTGCCGGCCAGCGGCGACGTGTTCACCATGAAGTCCATGTTCAGCGTCGGTTCATCCACCGGCAATACCGGCAAGCCGACCGGATTCTCCTTGTCGCAAATGGTGACGCCGAT
>Ga0210129_1000245_pt1 | contig 14489 bp, 10 predicted proteins | sample WestPond_Cattail_2_FD_185582 | JGI IMG/M metagenome (GOLD analysis project Ga0210129, IMG submission 185582) | Wetland microbial communities from the San Francisco Bay, California, USA, that impact long-term carbon sequestration -... | ecosystem: Environmental > Aquatic > Marine > Wetlands ... | reverse complement strand
GTGTTCATACGCACCTACCCCGTACGCTATGCCGCAGTATGCGGCCTGCTGCTGGCCGTGGTCGGCCTGGCCTCGGGCAACGCAGTCTACGGCAGTGGCTACGACGAAGCCAAGCACCTGCTCGAAGGTTCCGGCGAAGTATCGGCGGCCTACGGTTTGTGGAAGATGCTGGCGACCTTTGTGTCCTTCGTCAGCGGCATCCCCGGCGGACTGTTCGCACCCAGTCTGTCGGCAGGCGCGGGCATTGGCCAGGCGGTGGCAAATCTGGTGGCCCAGGCGGATCCGGGCGCACTCATCGTGATCGGCATGGCCGCGTATTTCGCCGGGGTGGTGCAGGCGCCGATCACCGCGTTCGTGATCGTCATGGAAATGACCGACAACCACGACATGGTGGTGCCGCTCATGCTGGCCACGCTGCTGGCCACCGCCGTGTCCCGCATGATCTGTCCAAGGCCACTCTACAAGGCGCTGGCGAACAACTATCTGGCGCGCGTGCGGCCTTCTGCCTGAGCGGAACGAACCGGACGCAAAAAAAGGACCGGCCGAAGCCAGTCCTTTTTCGATATTCGGGTGGTGGGCAGTACAGGGTTTGAACCTGTGACCCCCGCCGTGTGAAGGCGATGCTCTACCGCTGAGCTAACTGCCCCGAAGCGGCGCGAATTAAACCACAACCGGGCGGGCAAGGTCAATTTCAGGGCGGTCTATCCGGTAAAATGGCGCCTTTTCCGCCCGGCCCTGCCATGATCCGCACCCGCTTCGCCCCCTCCCCCACTGGTTATCTGCATATCGGCGGCGCGCGCACCGCACTGTTCTCGTGGGCGTTCGCGCGTCATCATGGCGGCCAGTTCATCCTGCGCATTGAGGACACTGACATCGCGCGCTCCACCCCCGAGGCGGTGCAGGCGATTCTCGACGGCATGGCCTGGCTGGATCTGAATCACGACGAGGGTCCGTTCTACCAGACCAAGCGCCTGTATCGCTACAAGGAAGTCATTGAACAGATGCTGGCCAACGGCCAGGCCTACCTCTGTTACTGCAGCCCGGAAGAACTCGACGAGATGCGCGAAGCGCAGCGCGTGCGCGGCGAAAAGCCACGCTACGACGGCCGCTGGCGCCCCGAACCCGGCAAGACCCTGCCGGTGCCGCCAGGCGGCGTGCAACCGGTGGTCCGCTTCAGAAACCCGACCGAGGGCAACGTGGCGTGGAAGGATCTCGTGAAGGGCACCATCGAGTTTGCCAACGCCGAACTCGACGACCTCATCATCGCGCGCGCCGACGGCACACCCACTTACAACTTCTGCGTGGTGGTGGACGACTGGGACATGCAGATCAGCCACGTCATCCGCGGCGACGACCACGTCAACAACACGCCGCGCCAGATCAACATCCTCAAGGCGCTGGGCGCGACGGTGCCGCAATATGCCCACCTGTCGATGATTTTGGGCGACGACGGTACCAAACTTTCCAAGCGCCACGGCGCGGTGTCGGTGATGCAGTATTTCGAGGAAGGCTACCTGCCGGAAGCGGTCATCAACTATCTGGCACGGCTCGGCTGGTCGCACGGCGACGCCGAGCTATTCAGCCGCGAACAGTTCGTGCAGTGGTTCGACCTCGACCACATCACGCCGTCGGCCGCGCAGTTCAACACCGAAAAGCTGCGCTGGATCAACCAGCAAACCATCAAGGCGGCCGACGATGCGCGGCTGGCCGGCCTCACGCGTCCCTTCCTCGTGCGCAACGGCGCCAACCCGGACGACGGCCCCGACCTCGCCGCGGTGTGTGCATTGGTCAAGGAACGCGCCGCCACCATCGAGGAACTGGCCGACGCCGCAACCCTGTTCTATCGCACCCTGCACCCCACGCCCGAACTGCTCGCTCAGCACGTCACCCCGGAAGTGCTTCCCGCCCTGGCCGACCTGGCGGCGCGCCTGGAAACACTGATTTGGGAGCGCAGCGCCATCAGCGCGGCGTTCAAGGAAACGCTCACCGCCCACGGCCTCAAAATGCCCAAGCTGGCGATGCCGGTGCGCGTGCTGGTGACCGGCGAATCGCAGACTCCGGCGATCGACGCCACGCTGGAACTGATCGGCAAGGACAAGGTGGTTTCACGCCTCAAAGCGGCGCTGTAGGCCGCCACATGGGCGAGCGATTCCGCTATAATGCGCGCTGTTTTTCGCCGGCGTAGCTCAGTTGGTAGAGCAGCGCATTCGTAATGCGAAGGTCGTCAGTTCGATTCCGATCGCCGGCACCAGTAAACAAGCGGCCTCCAGCGATGGGGGCCGTTTTCATTTGCAGCGTGGGGCTGATAGAGGCCAGGCCTTGGGGCAATTGTCCGATTCGTTCCAGCAGGATGTGTGCAACAAAAAGCCCGGACTTGTGCCAGGTCGGTGATTGATGGTCGCCAGGAAACAAACAGACGCGCCAGTATCGATGGAGCGTGACTTAATCCGCACAGGTGATACCTTCGTGCAACAGAGGTCAGGAACGGCCTCAAAGCCAAGACCCGACAGACGACTCCCGGGCGTATTCATGAGCCCAATTCAGAACGCACAAGATGGATACCGAGAACATGAACTGGCTTGAGCGTGCGACAAACATCCTCGGTGCCAGCCTACAGGGTGCATGACCATGCAACACGGCGCGCAAATTCATGTCCTGATGCTGCCTGATTCCCGGACCAACAACCCCTATCAGGAACTCTTGGCTCGCGCTCTGGAGCAGGAAGGCATGGCGGTCGAATTCCCCCAGGGCTACCGCCGCATTCTGCCGATCACACGTGCAGTCATGGATTGCCGGCACCGGCCGGATGTGATCCATTTACATTGGCTGTCCCGTTATGCGAGGGGAGGCAATCTGTTCACGGCCTTTCTGTATCGGGCGCAGTTGCTGCTGGATCTCTCGCTGGCGCGCATGCTCGGCCCACGCCTGGTCTGGACCATACACAACCTCATGCCGCATGAATGCAGGTGGCCGCGTCTGGACAGCTGGCTGAGGCGCAGCGTGATCAGGTTGACGGACCGGGCCATCGTGCATTCACAAGGTGCGCAGGCCGAGTTTTGTCGCGAATACAGTTGCCGGCCTGAAAAGATCGCAATCATCCCGCATGGCCATTACCGCGACTTCTATGGCTCGCCGCTGGAAAGATGCAGGGCGCGGGAAATGCTGTCACTGCCGCAGGATTGCCGGCTGTTTCTGTTCTTCGGGATGATCAGGCCATACAAGGGCGTGGACCGTTTGCTAAGCCTGTGGAAGACGTCCCCGCATGATGCGATGCTGCTGGTTGCCGGAAAACCAAAAAATGAGGCCATGCGCGAACAGGTCAGCGCGCAAGGCCAGCAACCAGACGTGCGGCTGATGCTGCGCCGGATCGACGACAGGGAAATCCCGCTGCTTTTCAGCGCGGCAGACGTGGCCGTGTTCCCGTTCAGGGACAGTCTCACCTCGGGGAGCGTTGCGCTCGCGATGAGCTACGATGTGCCCGTCATCGCTCCCCGTCTGCCAGGCATTGCAGGAATTCTGGAGGGTGCGGATGATCTGCTATACGACCCCAATCAAGCCGATGGGCTGAAGCAGGCCGTCCTCAAGTCAGGCGGCATGGAACTGCAGCCGCTACGCGAGAGAACCAGACATGCATGCGACAGGCTTTCGTGGCAATTGATTGCGCGAAGGACAAATGATTGCTACAAGATCGCCACAGAACAATAAATAACAGACTGCCAGCGTAAGAAGTCTGAATGGATCTCATGGCAAGAACCCTCTCCTGTTTGCGGGAAAGAACCAGAAATATTTTGATTATTCAGTTGTTGACGAATCTGGTTTCGATCCTTATCCCCTGCCACAACGCAGCACGCTGGGTCAGGCAGGCCATCCATGCGGGCTTTGCTGAATGTATTGCCAAGGTCGTCAGCCCGATTCCGATCGCCGCTAGCAGTTGTAAAAAAACGCCGCTCATCGAGCGGCATTTTATTTGGCATTCGGCACGTGCCACAGTGTGTCAGTGGCCAGCTTCGGTCCGTCAGGCTGATCATCGCTTGCGTGGAGAAGAAGGCGGGTACACCCACTTTGGTGAATTGCAGCCTTCGGCTCCCGCAGAAGCATTCCTTCTATCTCCTGGATCAGTCGCCTGTGGGACCATTGTGGCAGTCATAACATCCCACCGGCTGTCCGGCGGAGTATGACTTGGAACGGCCATCGCCGATGCTGAAGGTTCTGTTGGCCTTCACCGTGGCAAGCGGGCTGCCGCGATAATCGGCACCATGGCAGTAAGCGCAAGTGGACTGAATCCCCTTCGCACGGTCGTGATGCTCCTTCACCCAGGTCTGGCCGAGGGTGTGCATGCCATGGGGCCCGCCACTGGTCGTCAACGGCACTGACTTGTGGCAAGCGATGCACTCGCTCACGGTTCCCGCATGACCTTGCAAATCCTGGGACTGAAGGTTGTCGTTGTAGTGGTTGCTCGGTAGATTGGGATCGACGGGGGTGCCGGAGTATTCGGCATGGGTGGCACCGTGACAGGCTTCGCACTGCAGCCCGCCATGTCCCTTGCTCATGCGATAGAGCGAGAAACCCGCAAGCGGGGTGTTGGCGTTGGTCGCAAACCGTGTATCCGTCGGTTTCCTCAGAGCGCCATTCAAAAGTGCGGAGGTCTGTCGCTGGCCATCGGCGTGACAAGCCTGGCAGTTCGGCTGATCCAGCCAGCCAACGCGTCCGCTGGCGCCCACATTGCTCATCTTGCCGTGGCAGCTTTGGCACTGCATGTCGGCCCCGCTCATGGCGCCGCGCAGGCACTTCGTCGTTGAGCCTGGATGGCATTGATAGCAGGCGCTGCGGTTGCTGGTATCGTCCAGCTTCATGCCGTTTGTGGGATCGGTGACGATCGAATGCGTCGCGTGCATGGATTCGGTCAGCGGCTTGACTCCAGACACACCCGTACCCGGCAGGGCGTTGGAAGCATGGCAGGACGCGCACAGGGTGGGGGTTCCGTTGATGGCCTTGCTGTAAAGGGTTGTGCCTGATTTCTGGTCATGCAGCCGCAGGATGTTGAGCCGATATTCCCGTTCGGGGGATTCTCCGGAAACCCAGCCGACCGCCGGCTTGGCCGCATCGCTCGAATTGGAGGCATGGCAGCTCTTGCAGCTCATCTCGTCGGAAACGGGCAGGACCACCCGAGCCGATGCCAACTGCTTGCCCGTGCTGTCGCGTGCCACGACCTTGACCAGCGGGTAGGTGTTTTTGTTGCGGGCATCGTCATAAGGCGTGATGGGGATGCCATCAGCCTTGAACATCTGTGCGGTCGAATCGAAGCTCATGGGCTGTGGAGTATCCGAAGCCATACGGTTGCCTGTCAGGCCCACGTCGTCAGCCAGGTCGACCCCGAACAGCGACTTCACATGCATCCAGAAGTTGGTCTTGGTGGACGAAATGCTGTTCTTTGAACCATCGGGATCCGCCTCGGCGACATAGGTCAGACTGACACCCGAAGTGACCACCTTGCCGGTGCTGTTGTTGACCACTTGGGCATGCAGGTTGTTGTAGGGTGGCAGGATGGAGAAAACCGAATAGTCGGCATCCATGCAGTGCATGCCGAGATCGTTCCAGGCCACGAGGGTAAAGCTGGCGGTGGTTTGACCGCCCGTTGTCGAGGTCACGGTCACGGGAACGACTACGGATTTTTTCGTGTCCCGGACGGTGAGTGTAGCCCCCCCTGCCGCACGGCCGGTAACCGTAATGGTATTGCCCGAAATGGCCGCCGAAATCTTGCTTGAGTCCGAGTTCGTCAGGGTTATGGCGCCGCTCGCATTGCTGACCACAAGCTTGGCGGCCTGTCCTGCAGGTATCGTTAGCGCAGCGGGCGATACGCTCATCGCGGCTTTGACAGTGACCGCCACGGTCTTGGTGCCGCTCTTGTCCTTCACCGACAAGGTCGCGCTGCCCACCGCTTTCGCCGTCACCTGGATCGCATTGCTCACCAATACGGCAGAAACGACCGCGGTGTTCGAGTTCGAGAGGGTGGGCGTGCCTTTGACATTGGATAGAGAAACGGTCGCTTTCTCTCCTGGAATCAGCGTCAGCGACGTGGTCGACAAAGTCGCGGCATAGGCGGCGAACAGAACGAATGGCAGGATCAGGAATATCGTCCAACCATGTTTTCTAAAAAGGCCCATTATTTCCATCCTTGAAGGTTTGCTAAGTAAGAATCCAGTACATCGAACAGAGGCATGCACCCTGGCTTTCGACAGGGTGTTGCCATCAATTGTCTTGTTTACGGCTCAATCCCCGCCGTTTGGCCCATTGTGGCAGTCATAGCAACCGACCTGCTGGCCTGCGCTGTAGGTCCTGGATTTGTTCTCGACCTTGAAACTGCGCGCCATGGACGTTTTGGACAGGAAGCCACCTTTGTAATCGCTGCCATGACATACCGCGCAGGCTGCAGCGTTATGTTCTGCGACGTTGCCATGTTGGGACACCCAGCTCTGACCCACCGTGTGCAAGCCGTGCGGACCGCCCGTCGTCGTGGTCGGCACCGTACTGTGGCAGACGGAGCACTCGGCGATGGTGCCGATGTGACCCTGCAAGGCAATGCTCTGCACGTTGTCGTTGGCGTGCGAGCTCGGATACTCGGCATGGGTCGAGCCGTGGCAGGCCTCGCATTGCAGGTTGCCGTGGCCCTTGCTGAAGCGGTAGAGCGAAATACCGCTCGCCGGGGTGTTGGGGTTGCTGGCAAATCGGTTGTCCAGAACCGTGCGCAGCAGACCATTGCCGGCGAAGACCGAGGTGTAGCGCACGAATTTACCGCTCGAATCCTTGTCATGGCATTGCTGGCAGCCTGGCTCGTCCAGCCAGCCCTCACGCCCTGCCTTGCCGACCTGGCTCATGTTGCCGTGGCAGCTTTGGCAGTCGATGGCATTGCTGCCGTCGGCTTTCTTGGCATTGCCCATCACGCCACGCAGGCACTTGGTCTGCGAACCCGGATGGCACAGGTAGCAGGATTCGCGGTTGGAGAGATCATCCAGAGCCAGATTGCTGGTTGGGTCCTTCACCGTGGCATGTTTGGCGTGCAGGGCCTCGGTCAGCGGCTTGATGCCGGCCTTGGCGGGTGTACCCAGGGCATTGGATTTGTGACAGGCGGCGCACAGTGCCGGCTGGCCGCTCTCGGCGGAGGCGAGCAGCGTGCCATGAGTGTAGGTCGACGACATGCCAGCCGTGGCGATGGCGTTCGGAAACTTCTCGTCATGCAGGCGCAGGATGTTCTTCTTCCAGTCCTTCTCCGGATCGCTGTCGTTGACCCAGCCCGCGGCCGGCTTGGCGGCATTGCCGCTGGTCGAGGCATGGCAGGACTTGCAGCTCATCTCGTCGGAGACTGGCAGCACCACCTTGGTGGAAGCCAGCACGGTGCTGCCCTGCTTTGCCACCACCTTGACCATTGGATAGAAGTTCTTCACGCCCTTGTCGTCGTAAGGCGTGACGGGGATGCCCTCCGCCTCCCACCAGTCATGCGTGCCGTTGTAGCTCATGGCGGCCGGGGTCAGGGACGGGGTCGGATTGCTCGGACCGCCCGGAGTCAGGTTGAGGCCGTGGTTCGGGGCCGGATTGGCGCCGAACAGGACCTGCACCCAGGACCAGAAGTTGGTCTTGGCGGCACTGCTGGTATTGATGGAACCCGTGGTGTCCGCCACCGCCTCATAGCTTAGGGTCACGCCAGAGGTCACCTGTTTGTTGCTGGTCGCGGCGCGGTTGATCAGGTGGGCGTGCAGGTTGTTGTAGGGCGGCAGGATGGAGAATACCGAGTAGTCCTTGCCGTCGACGCAGTGCATGCCGAGGTCGTTCCAGGCGACCAGGGTATAGCTACCGGATGAGCTGGTCGTTGACGTCGGAGGTGGCGTGTAGCCGAACCCTTCGTTCGAGCCATCGTTCTGATGCGCCTGGAAGTGGGCAACAGCCTCACTCCCGCTGACTTTGTAGTCGCCAATCAATCCGGTAATGGATGCGTCACTGTCCGTCTGTACGTTTACCTGGGTCTGGGCTTGCAGGGTATCCCGCACGCTCGCTTCGATCTGTATGCCATTGTCCAGATTGCCGTCCGAATCGAGGGACTGAAGGGTGCGCAGCATGCGCACCAGACCTGAATTGCTCACATCGACTGGTCCACCCGTGATGCTGAGCGGCGTGATTCTGTGTTTATCGGGCACAGCCGAGCCCAGGTACAGCTTGCCAATATGGAAGCTGACGCTCTCGCCATCCTTGTAGGTGAAATTGCCGTAGGCGTCGGTAATGCCGCTGCCGCTCGGCGATTCAAACTCCAGCCCGCTCACAGGCGAATCGATGAAGGTGCCCACCAGACTGCTGCTGGTGCTGGTGCTCTCGCTTCCTCCACCCCCCCCACAGCCGGCCAGGGCCAGTGCGGCCGCAAGCGCTGCAATTTTGATCGCTGTCTTCATTGTTCTCTCCTTGCAGTGCCTTTGCTATTGCCGGCCGGAAGCTGTTAACCCGACCCCGGCCATGGCTCGGTATGCCATATGAAACCGAATGCCTGACCATGATATTAGCGTGGAATTTATTCCCACGCAAGAAAATTGCTCTATACTTATGGAAAATCGTAATTGATGGATAGCCATGGGACGCCCACCGAGCCATCTGCAAACCAGCAAATCCTCGGACCAGCCATTGCCGCAGACCGATGACGCGATGCGCGCGTTGCGCAGCATCCTGGCGCCACTGGTCAGGCTCCTGCTGGCGACGGGCGTCGAATACACCCGCCTGTCGGCCGAACTGAAACCCCTGTTCATCGAGCAGGCGCGCATGGAACTGCTCCGGTCCGGACGCAAGGACACCGATTCGGCCATCAGCCTGCTCAGCGGCGTGCATCGCAAGGACGTGCGCAAGTGGCGCGAGTCCGGTCTGGCCGACAGCATTTCCAAGGAAGTGTCGCTGAGCACCCAGCTCTTTGCTCGTTGGGCGCATGATCCCCAATATCTCGACCGCAGGCGCCGGCCCAAGCCCCTGCCGCGGCTGGGCCCTGCCTCTTCCTTCGACAGCCTGGCCCACTCGGTCACCCAGGATGTGCGTCCTTACACCATCCTTGCTGAATTGCTGCGACTGGGACTGGTCCAGATCGAACTGCGCCGGGGCCGGGAGTATGTCGTGCCGAACCGGGAGGGCTTCATCCCGCCGCCGGGCTCGCTGGAATTGATCGAACTGTTCGGCAACAATCTGGCCGGTCACGCCGCCGCAGCAGTGGACAACCTGCTCGGCAGCGCGCCGAAGCTGGAACAGAGCGTGTTCGCCGAGGGCATCACGGCAGAGTCTGCCGCGCTTCTGGGCGAACTGGCCCGCAAACTATGGAGCCAGGCACGTTCCGAGATGATTGCCCAGGCCAGCCGCTGCTTCGAGCAGGACCGGGACAGGCCCGATGCCTCCCGTCGCATGCGCTTCGGCGTTTATTACTGGGACGAATCCGTGACGCCGGATTCGGACGAATCTTTCGCGAGGAAACCATAAAGTGAAGACGATTGAAACCTGGCGATATTTGCTCGTGTTCTTGGCGGGCATGCTGCTCGCAGCATGCGGCGAGGGATTCACAGTATCCGGCGGTGTCGGAACCGGCGGCACCGGCATCACAACGGGCACGGTCACCGGGTTCGGCAGCCTGGTGGTAGAAGGGGACAGCTACAGCAGTTCCACCGCCGAGTATTGGGAAGGCGACGACAAGGACGAGGCGGTGCCGGTCAGCTCGCTTTCCGTTGCGCTCGGCCAACAGGTACAGATGCTGACAGACGACCAGGGCAACCCGACCACGGTGCTGGTCGAACCCACCCTGATCGGTGCGGCCAGCAATGTGTCCGGCGGAGGCATGAAGGTGAATGGCGTGACCGTTCGCGTCAACACCAATGTGTCGGCCGGGCCGCGCACCTACTACGCAGGCCTGTCCGGCATGAGCGCGGTCGAACCCGGCATGAAGGTCGAGGTTCACGGCCTGTATGGCGTGGATGTGAATGGCCCGTACGTCCAGGCGACGCGGATCGCGCAACTGCCCGCCGCATCCACCGTCACCCGCATCACGGGGGTGGTGACCAACCTGAATCCCGGGGCCGGCACCTTCCGGATCGGCTCGATGACCATCCTGTACAACGCCTCGACGTCTCAGTTGCCGGAGGGCATCCCTCTGACTAATGGCCAACTGGTCAACGTCTGGAGCCCGGATACCCCGAGCGGCGACCAACTGACCGCGGCGGTGATCCGGGTTCGCAGCCTGCAGGGGATCAGCGGCCAAGCCGTCGTTTCCGGCCTGGTCACTGCCCTCGGCGGCAGCCAGTTCAGCGTATCTGGCATCGTCGTCGACGCCAGCGCGCCGAGCCTGACCACGGTCGTGCAGTCGCTCAAGCAGGGAGACTATGTCGTGGTCAGCGGCCAGGCTGACGCCGGTACGGGCAAGCTGATCGCGGCCAGCATCCGTACCACCTCAAGCCTGTCGACCGTGGTGGAATTGAAAGGTACCGTCACCGACTTCGTGAATTCCGCCAGTTTTCTGGTTCGCGGGGTCGCCGTGGATGCATCGAAGGCAACGATCGACGGCGGTCCATTGGCAAACGGCGCATACGTCGAGGTACATGGCCATATCCAGGGCAATGTGGTTCTCGCAAGCTCGGTGGAAGTCCATGCCAGCACGCCGGAGAATGCGACGGTCGAATACGACGGCATCGTCAGCGCCCTCGTCGGCAAGAGCTTCATCCTGACCCTGGCGGATGGCACGGCGTACAACGTGACGCTGAGCGACAACGTCGGCTACAAGAACGGTACGGCGAGCCAGCTGGCCAATGGCGCGAGGATCGAGGTCGAGGCGACCCAGACTGCAACCGGCCTCATCGCCTACGCCATCGAATTCAAGGATCTGGCTGCCTCTTCGGATGATCAGGTTTACGAGACCAGCGGCATCGCCTACGACGTCACGGCGACCAGTTTCAGAGTCAACGACCTGACCATCCAGATCAACGGCGTCGATGTCACCGGCCTGGCAGATGGCATCGATGTTGAGGTGCACTTCATCTCTTCAGGTGGCCTCTACCTCGCCCAGGAAATCAGTATTGAGGACTAGGATCGGTGTGCATCTGCTGAATTGACCTCAGTCATTATTGACCTGGATATAGCCAAATGGCTGCTTATGATCCCGTTCCACAACAGCACACGTGCCCGTCTGACAGGCCGCTTCTGTTCCAGACGGACGGTGGCCGATCCCAAAGAAACGCCGTTCATTGAGCGGCGCTTCAGTTTGCTTTAACTGAACGAGTAGTTTCCTTCAGGCCAGCCAGTTCTCGATTTTCTTGCGATCCGGCACGCCGCCCGCATGCACCACCTTGCCGTCGATCACCACGCCCGGCGTGGACATCACGCCATACCCCAGGATGGCGGCCATATCCTCGACCTTCTCGAGTTTCACGGCCACACCACGCGCCAGGGCGATTTCTTCGATCAGCTTCAGCGTCGTCCTGCAGTTGGCGCAACCGCTGCCCAATACCTTGATGTCTTTCATGGAAGTCTCCTGTTCAGCAGCACGACTTGCCCGATGACGTGGGCGTGCAGCACGCAACGCCCAACTCCACCACAGCGATCTTGGCGAAGGGGTCGGCCGGTTTCATGCAAGCCGCGTAGGCTGCATCAAACTTGGCATCCATCTTCTGCGCCGCCTCGTCGCGAATATGGCGCGCGATTTCGATCACCGCGTCGATCTGTTCGCGGCTCACGCCGTATTGCTTCAACCGGTCGATCTGGCACAAGCCATGGTTCGGATGGCTAGAGGCGATGTTGGCCGCCAGCGAGACCAGGGCGACGATGGATGGGTGCAGGTCGGTACTCATAAAACGCCTTTCAAGGAATTGAACAGCAAGCCCACGGTGACAAACGCGACGCTGAGATACGCCGCGAACAGCGCCAGCAGGGGCACTTTCACGACCTTCCTCAGGATGATCATTTCCGGCAGCGACAGGGCCGTCACTGCCATCATGAATGCCAGCACCGTGCCGATCGGGACGCCTTTGCCCAGCAGCACTTCGGCGATGGGAATGATGCCCACCGCGTCGGAATACAGGGGCACGCCGACCAGCACCGCACCGACGACCGAGAGCACGCCGCCGTCGCCGGCGATGCGCGCCACGAAATCGGCCGGCACGTAGCCGTGGATGAAGGCGCCGACGCCCACACCGATGAGGATGAACTTCCAGATGCGGCCGACGATTTCCTTTACCTGGCTCACCGCATAGTCATGCCGTGCACGCAGCGAATTGTCCTCTTCCAACTGGGCAGCTTCGCCCATGCGAATTTTCCACACGTAGTCCTCGACCCAGCGCTCCGGCTTGAAGCGTTCCAGCACGATACCGCCGATCAACGCCACGCTGAGGCCGGTCACGACATACAGCACGGTGAATTTCCAGCCGATGACCGATGCCAGCACCACCACCGCCACTTCGTTGATCATCGGGCTGGCGATCAGGAACGACAGCGTCACGCCAAGCGGGATGCCGGCTTCGACAAAGCCGATGAAGAGCGGGATCGACGAGCACGAGCAGAACGGCGTCACCGCACCCAGACCCACCGCCATGAAGCGGCTTTGCAGGTTGCCGCGGTTGCGGATGAACGCGCGCACCGTTTCCGGCTTCAGCAGCGCGCGCAGCAGGCCCATGACGTAGATCACCAGGGTCAGCAGCACCAGGATTTTCGCCACGTCCATGACGAAGAAATGCAGCGCAGCGCCAAGTGGACTGTCCGGCGTCAGGCCGGCCAGGTCGAAAACCACCAGGCTGGCGAACGCGTCGAACATTACTGTGATTCGTACTCGGTGAACGCGCGGCTCATGTTGGGCCGGTGGAGGTCTTCATAGTTGTACAAATGTGCGAACTGAGGCATGTCCTGATAGCGGTCCAGCGTGGCAGTCAGCGGCTCCATCTCCTTGGCAGCGCCCCCCACCTTGTCTGCGAGGAAGTCATAGTAGTCGCCGGTCTCGCGCTGCGCTTGCGCCAGATCGCACACCCGGCCATGGCCAGGGACGATGTGTGCAGGTTTCAGCGCAGCCATTGCATGAAAGGCCTTGCGGCTGTGCTTCACGCTGGACCATGGCAGCACGCCCAGCAGGCGGTCCACAAAAACCAGGTCACCGCTGAACATCACGTCGCGCCTGGGCAGCCAGACCCAGGCGTCGCCCGGAAAATGGGCATCCGTGTAGGTTAGCGTGAGCGTCTCGCCGCCCAGGTCCAGCGTGACGGAATCGCCCGCGAGAGTTTTCGGCGCAGGCAGCGGCTTCGTGCCCTGCATGCGCTCGCCGAGAAAGCGCTTCATCCCGTCAAGGTGCTGTCCCGCGTATTCGGCCTGGGTGGCGGCGGTGCGGGCGAGCGCGATCACTTCGGCGCCCTTGCCGGCGAAATAGTCGTTGCCGAGCCAGCGATGGTCCTGGCTGCCGGTGTTGACGACCCAGGTCACCGGCTTGTCGGTGACCTGGGCGATGGCGGCGGCGATTCTCTCGGCGCCGAGACGGCTGGCGCCGGAGTCGATCAGGATCACCCCCTTGGGCGTGACGATGAAACCGAAGTTGGCGTTGAGGCCGTCGTTGTCGGCGCTACGCTGGCCGAGCGGGCCGACGATGGCGTAGACGTTGTCGGTCACCCGTTCTGCCTTGGGTTGATAGTCGGCGCGCGCGGTCAGCGTGAAAAGTCCGATTACTGCGGCAATCAGAATTAACGAATGGCGTTTCAGCATGATGTTTTCCCTATTTCGAAACCAGACCGGATTCATACCAGTCCTTGCTTTGATTGACGATCTGCACCACCAGCAGCATCACCGGAACCTCGATCAGCACGCCGACCACAGTCGCGAGCGCCGCGCCCGACTGGAAGCCGAACAAGGCGATCGCCGCCGCCACCGCCAGCTCGAAAAAGTTGGATGCGCCGATCAGTGCCGACGGACAGGCGACGCTGTGTTTTTCGCCCACTACGCGATTGAGCCAGTAGGCCAGCGCCGAGTTGAAGAACACCTGGATCAGGATGGGCACGGCCAGGAGCGCGATGATCAGCGGCTGCGCGATGATCGCCTCGCCCTGAAAGGCGAACAGCAGCACCAAGGTGGCGAGCAGCGCGAGGATGGAGGCGTGGCCGAGCTGGGTCATGGTCGCATCGAACGCGACCTGCCCGCGCTTCAACAACAGCTTGCGCCAGATCTGCGCGAGGATCACCGGGATGACGATGTACAGCACCACCGAGGTGAACAGCGTGTCCCACGGCACCACGATGGCCGACAGCCCGAGCAGCAGACCGACGATGGGCGCGAAGGCGAAGATCATGATGGTGTCGTTGAGCGCCACCTGCGACAGGGTGAAATACGGATCGCCGCCGGTAAGCCGGCTCCACACGAACACCATCGCGGTGCAGGGCGCGGCGGCCAGCAGGATGAGGCCGGCGACGTAGCTGTCGAGCTGCTCCGCCGGCAGATAGGGCGCAAATACATGG
>Ga0210129_1000244_pt1 | contig 14520 bp, 9 predicted proteins | sample WestPond_Cattail_2_FD_185582 | JGI IMG/M metagenome (GOLD analysis project Ga0210129, IMG submission 185582) | Wetland microbial communities from the San Francisco Bay, California, USA, that impact long-term carbon sequestration -... | ecosystem: Environmental > Aquatic > Marine > Wetlands ... | reverse complement strand
GGGCAGCATATTGGCCCCGCCCTTTCTGCCTGAGTCATTCGACTCGATAGTGGCCATCGGCTGCCTTCATCACACCGGCGATTTAAGACAGGCTATTGAAGAGTGCTGGAAATTATTGCGTCCAGGTGGCACTCTGATTTTTATGGTCTATTACGCCTACTCCTACCGTAGATTTCGTATGGCGCCGCTGGCAACGATCAAGACTTTGGCAAAGGAGGCAACTGGATACCGAGGGGTTGTCGGCAGGGGTTCCGAGCGCCAACGTGCCGCATACGATTCGGGATCAAGTGGCGCTGGTGCACCTCATACAGATTGGATTTCGGCCCGTTCCTTGCGCAAGTATTGCGAAATGTTTTCGAAGTTTTCCGCGCGCGTAGAAAATATTGACCAAGAACCTCCATTCCAGTTTTTCCCACGTGAAAAGCTACTTAAGAGCCGTTGGCCAAGTATTGTGGGTTTGGATTTATATGCCACTGCTACAAAATAAGCGGTAGGCAAGCTCTCTCATATGCTGAACATTCTGCATCTCTATAATTCTTCTCAGACGTATACTAATACTGTGTACGAGCATATCTCGAGCTTCTGCAAATATTCTCGGCATCAACATTTTTATCATCATCTATCGCCGACTGGTGAATTGAACTTGAATTTGAGTGGCTTTGACGCAATGGCCATTCATTTTTCAATACGCCTTCCATTTGATGAGCTGTCCGCATCTGCTGTCAAAGCGATATCAAGTTTTGCAGGCTTGAAGATTTTGTTCATTCAAGATGAATACGATAACGTTCATCGGACTTGGCATTGGATTAAAACGCTAGGGCTGCAGCTGGTCTTTACGGTTGTTCCAAAGAAAAGTGTCGAGCACATTTATCCGCATCGTGAATTTCCCGGTGTGAGTTTCGTGAGTGTACTAACCGGTTACGTACCTGATTCTTTGAATTTATCTCGAAGCGTATGCCCACCTTCACAAAGAAATTTGATGATTGGTTATCGTGGTCGTTCCTTGCCAATACGCTATGGTCAGCTGGGTGTTGAGAAAATTGCAGTTGGCGCATTGGTTAAAGAATATTGTGATACGCACGGGATTAATGCGGATATAGCCTGGGATGAGGATTCCCGGATTTATGGACCACAATGGTATGAATTCATGATTTCTTGCCGTTCAATGCTTGGCTCCGAAAGCGGCAGTAACGTATTTGACTGGGATGGCACCCTGGTCAAGAAAATAGTTGCGTATCAGAAAAATAATCCAAAGGCCACTGATGTCGAGCTTTATGAAAGATTCATAAAGAGTGAAGAAATTGACGGTGTCATGAATCAGGTTTCGCCTCGTATATTTGAGGCTGTCGCTGCAAAGACTATATTGGTTTTATTTGAAGGGAATTACTCTGGTGTATTGAATGCTGGAGTACATTTCATCCCATTGAAAAAAGATGGTAGCAATTTGAGGCATGTTACGGACTTGCTCAAAGATGGTTCCTACGTGGATGCCATGGCAGATCGAGCGTATAAAGATGTAATCGAATCAGGGCGATATTCATATCAATCGTTTGTGCGTTTGGTGGATGAAGAGATCGATCAGATGCTTGTGAAGAGGCTTGAGAATATACGCCCCACTAACTCTAAGGGGCGGCAAATAAATATTGCTGCTTATGGAGCTCAAATAACTAAAATTCCAATTAAATCCAGGCCCCCACAAATGCCAAGTGACGGAATATTCGTCGCTCTGTTTGGTACGCGCGGATCACCCCATGTGACATTACGGTTGGCCCGATATATTTGGTGGAAGTTGCCGGAGTCGACAAGACGCAGGCTGAAGACGCGTATTGAATCGTTCATCGGAAATGGCTAACGTATATGTGTGGAATTTTTGGCTTTATTATTAACCGCGCTCGATCCTCGGCATTGTCGAATGCGGATCTGGATTCAGGTTTGTCTCGTATCCGTCATCGCGGGCCTGATGGCAGTGGCAAGTGGGTGGCACCAAACGGCCAAGTGGGATTTGGGCATGTGCGTCTTTCAATCATTGATTTGGAGACGGGCGCACAGCCGATGCACAGTGATGATGGGCGCTTCACCATCATCTACAACGGTGAAATTTACAACTACACAGAGTTGCGGGCCGAGCTGGGCGTAGGTCTGTTCCGTACCCACTCAGACACTGAGGTGGTTCTACGGGCATATCAACGGTGGGGTGCTGATTGTGTCAACAGATTCAGGGGCATGTTCGCTATTGCGATATGGGATGCCGTTGAACAGAAACTTTTTCTGGCACGCGATCGATTCGGTATCAAACCTTTGTATTGGGCCAAAACATCAGATGGTTTGTATTTTGCCTCCGAGGTCAAGGCTTTGCTGCCTTTCCTCGACCGGCGTTCGGTAAACGCGGCCGCACTGTCTGATTACTTCACGTTTCAGTTTTGCCTGGGCGAAAAGACCCTGACGGAAGGAGTCTGGCAGATGCCTGCCGCTCATTTCGCCCTGATTGCGCCTGGACAACAGCCCAGGCCGACCCGGTATTGGGAAGTGCATTACGAGGTGGACTACGACCATACAGAACGTTGGTTTACCGAGCGACTTCAGGAGTTGGTGCACGACTCTGTGCGCATGCATCTCCGGGCGGATGTGGAGGTCGGAAGTTATGTCAGCGGCGGTGTGGATTCCAGTCTGCTGGCGTCATTGGCCCGTGAAATCAGGTCGGATGGTCCCTTCAAAGCGTTCAACGGCCGCTTTATGGATGGCCTGGATTTTGATGAGTCGCGTTACGCCAAAGCGTTGGCTGATGAGCAGAACATGCAGCTGCACGTGACAGATATAAGCGAGCAAGACTTTGTTGACAACATAGGCAAGGTGATTTGGCATCTTGACCAGCCCACAGCGGGCCCGGGTTCATTCCCGCAGTACATGGTGTCCAAGCAGGTGGGGCAACACATCAAGGTTGTTCTTGGTGGCCAAGGTGGTGATGAGATCTTTGGTGGGTATGCACGCTATCTGGTGGCTTATTTTGAGCAGTGCATCAAAGGGGCCATCGAGGGCTCTCTGCACAATGGCAATTATGTGGTCACCTACGAGTCGATCATCCCCAATCTTGAGACATTGCGCCAGTACAAACCCATGCTGCGCGAGTTCTGGGCAAACGGCTTGTTTGGAGAGCGAGACGAGCGTTACTGGCGCTTGGTGAACCGAGCGAATACTTTTGGCGGCATTCTGGCTCCGGAGGCAATTAACCAACAGGCAACTTTTGAAGAGTTCAAGAGCATCTTTTGGGGCAGCAATGTGGGCAAAGAGTCGTATTTCGACTCCATGACGCACTTCGACTTCAAAACGCTGCTTCCTGCGTTGCTGCAGGTTGAAGACCGTATGAGTATGGCGCATGGGGTTGAAGCCCGGGTGCCGTTTCTGGATCATCCGCTGGTTGAGTTTGCGGCCACCATACCAGCAGATATCAAGTTCAAAAACGGTGAGTTGAAGAGGCTCTTGAAAACGGTTTTTGCAGATCGATTACCAACGGCAATCTCTGCGCGCAAGGACAAGATGGGTTTCCCGGTTCCCCTAAATCTCTGGCTGAAGCGAGGCGGGCCGGCCAGAGACTTGATCGGGGACATACTGGGATCTACCAAGGCAAAGACCCGCTCGTATTTGAGTAATGGGTTGTCGCTTGATGCGGTATTGGACACCCAAAGTGTCTATGGGCGAAACCTCTGGGGCCTGCTGAGCATGGAGTTGTGGAACCGGCAGTTTATGGATTGAGCGACAGCCGTGAAAATGGACAAACTAAACATCCTCGTACTTCATAGCCTGGGCGACATTGAATCGGCGCCGCTGTTTCTCCGGCATCATGTTTTCCTTTTGCAGAAAAACTGCCCCGAACACAACTATCTTTACCATGACACGGCATTGCCGCTGCCAAGCTATGTGCGTGAAACGGCTTTCGATCTGATAATTCTGGACGTCACTTTTCTTTGTGCGCGGTGGAGCGCGCCAAAGGTTTTATCAAGAATAAAAAAAGAATATGAATTTGTTAGATACAGTGATGCAGTAAAAATTGCGTTTCCTCAAGATGAGTATGACTGCAATGAAATTCTCGACGAATGGATGTGCGAATGGAATGTGGATGTTGTTTATTCGGTGATATCAGAACATTGGGATGTACTCTATCCCAAATATCACAAAAAAGGAACTATTCGTCTTGGCTTCACAGGTTACGTTAATGAATCACTAATTGACAGGAAACGAAAGCCATTCGCCCAAAGAAACATAGACATAGGGTACCGCGCCAAAAAACTCCTTCCCTATTTTGGCCGTCTTGGTGAAACAAAATGGACAATCGGCAGGGATGTCGATGCACTTGCGAAGACAGCAGGGCTTCACGTAGATATTTCAGTGGGAGACCAGAGCACGCTTCTGGGTGAAGCGTGGCTTGCGTTTATTGATAATTCAAAATTTACACTGGGGGCCAACAGTGGAAGTAGTCTGTTGGATCCACGTGGGAAGATTCAACACGATGTTCGGAATTATTTTATAGACCACCCCGGTGCAACATTCGATGAGATGGAGGCGTTGTTCTTCAAGGGATTGGATGGGCGGTTTCATTTCACTGCGATATCGCCACGTGTAATGGAGGCCGCGCTTCTGGATAGTTGCCAGATATTGGTGGAGGGAGAGTACAGCCGTATCCTGTCTCCGAACGAACACTACATCCCGATCAAAAGTGACGCATCCAATTTCGGTCAAGTAGTGGAGGCAATGAAAGATCAGTCCTTGATTGATCGAATGGTCAGCAAATGCCGCTCAGCGATCCTCGATACAGCCGATTTGCGGAGCAAAAACATGGCTCGAAAGATCCTTGATGTAGCCGCTGATTTGGTCTCACGCAAGAATTTATGCGCTTCTGCTGAAACTGTAGAGAGTGTAATTAAAAAATATAACGAAGAAATGACTGGCGAAAAATATCAAATGGTATGGCGCCGAAAAAAACTACGTCAGAAGCTAGTTGGTGCATTGCGGGACTATCCTCTGGCTCTGCGTTTGGCGCGAAGTGCATATTCATATATAAACGGCCGATCGTGGCGTTGACGGCACTTTTTAGCCAATGAAGTACCGTCAAGACATCGATGGCTTGCGCGCCATCGCAGTGCTGTCAGTGGTGTTGTACCACGCCGGCGTACCCTGGCTCCCCGGCGGGTTTGTCGGCGTCGATATCTTTTTTGTGATTTCCGGTTATTTGATAACCCGGATTTTGGTTGAAGAGGCGTCAACTGGGCGCTATTCGATCGCGAACTTTTATGTTCGCCGAGCACGGCGGATATTGCCGGTGCTCTATTTCATTCTTGTTGTAGTGCTTCTTCTGGGTCTGCTTTTGCTGTTGCCCTTGGAGATTCTTGGTCTGTCTGAATCCATTTTGGCAACCAGTCTGTTTTCCTCCAATCTTCTATTCTGGAGGCAGTCGGGATATTTTGATATCTCGGCGGAACTAAAGCCGTTACTACATACATGGTCCCTGGCGGTCGAAGAGCAATTTTATGTCTTGTGGCCGCTGGTTCTTGTGCTTTGTTATCGCCGCGGTTGGCGTATTCGCTGGGTCATTTCAGCCTTGCTGGGCTTGTCGTTGGCTTTAAGCTGCGTGTTTTTGACAGAGAAACCTATTGCAGTTTTTTATCTGCTGCCAGGGAGAGCTTGGGAATTATTGATGGGTGCGTGGCTGGTTACTGCTAATTTTGATTCGTCAAAAAATCAATGGCTAAAAAACAGTCTTTCAGTTATGGGGCTAGGCTTGTTGGCGGCAAGTGTCCTGATGTTGAACAAGTCTTTGCCGTTTCCGGGTTGGAATGCCTTATTTCCATGTCTGGGCGCGGCGCTTCTGATCGCGGCTGGTGAGGGGGCGTTGGTTAACCGATGCCTGCTTGGTTGGCGCCCATTGGTTTTTGTGGGCTTGATTTCTTATTCGCTGTATCTGTGGCACTGGCCCTTGTTGTCGTATGTGCGCATACTGAATTTAGGCCAGCTACCGCCTGTGCAGTCGGGAATCGTCGTGGCGCTTTCCTTTTTGTTGGCCACGCTGACCTGGCGCTACGTAGAAAATCCATTCCGACGCGGGGGCGCGAACTCGAGCCCAACTTCCCAGCTCATCAACTATGCGTTGTTCGGGCTGATGCTTTGCATGATGGCTTGGTCTGTTATTTATTTCAAAGGATTTCCAGACAGAATTCCTGTTCAGGCCCTGGCGGCCCAAGAGGCGGCCAAAGACTTCAATGCTGCCAGAGGCGTATGCCATCTCAATATGGAGCAGGTCAGCTTGCCTGATGCCGGCAAGTGTACCAACCCACGGATAAGTGGCGCACGGGACAAGACACTTGCTGTCTGGGGCGATTCGCATGCCGAGGCCATGATTCCCGGGATCGCCGTCATCCCGGGTCTTCCTGAAGGCTTGTTGCTTCAGATGACAAAAACCAGTTGCCCGCCTTTGATTGGGGCAGACGTTGTTCGGGGTGGAAAAATGTATCGGGAATGCGCTCTCTTCAACACGGAGGCAATAAGAATACTTCGGCAGCATGAAGAGATCACGACGGTGGTTCTTGCGGCGCGCTGGCCAGTCTATGCTCTGGGAGCTGGGTTTGGGGTCCCTGAGGAAGCCCCAGGGGCGCCCATCTATGCGTTGCTCGCCAGTAGTGGTGACAGGGCGGCGGAAACCAGTTCGCTTGTGGAGCTTGGCGCTGCGTTGGATAGAACGATTGATGTTTTGGTGCGCGCAGGGAAAAAGGTCATTGTCGTTGGAGCTGTCCCTGAGATGAAATATGACGTTCCTGGCTGCGTTGCCAGAAAGCGTATGTCTTTGCTTCCGACGGAGAATTGTGGATTGGATCAAGGTGCGGTAGCGGCTCGCATTTCCGCAGTCAATAATGAAATTGAAGCTGCAGCAAAGAGGAACGAAGTGTCGGCGCTTTACCCAGACCGTATTCTTTGTCATGACGGTTACTGTGCGGTTGAAGGTCCAGACGGCGAGATCCTCTACTACGACCACAACCACCTGTCCACGGTTGGTGCGCGTTATGTGTTTTCCAGGCTAGGGCGTAAGGAGTAATCTATTCATGTGTGGTATCGCAGGAGGGTGGTTTCCGGGCGACCAAAGTCGACTTGTTCCCCGTGTAGAGGCGGCACTTCATGCCATGCGGCTCCGGGGGCCAGATGATCAGGGCTATGAGTTCATCACGCATTCTTCCGGAACGGTGGTGTTAGGGCATACACGACTGTCCATCATCGATTTGTCCCCGGCAGGGCATCAGCCCATGTATTCACGGTGTGGGCGTTATGGTCTGGTCTTTAACGGTGAAATCTACAACTATCGTGAGTTGCGCGCTGAACTCATCAGAGAAGGGCGCACATTTCATTCGGATTCAGATAGCGAAGTTTTATTGACGGCATGGCAGCATTGGGGGGCTGCTTGTCTGATGCGCCTGATTGGAATGTTTGCCTTCGTGGTATTTGATCGCGAGGCTGGCAGCCTGACATGCGTTCGCGACGGTTTTGGCATCAAGCCTTTTTTCTTCAGCCAGGAATCCGGGAGCTTTCTGTTTGCGTCAGAGTTGAATGCCATCAAGTCGCTGAAAAACCAGAAAATTACCCTGGACTGGCAGCGTGCCTATGACTATCTGGTGCATGGGGACTATGACAGCGCGTCAAGAAGTTTTGTTTCTGGTGTCTATCACTTGCTTCCAGGTCACATGATTACTTTTGATTTGGCTAGCGGCCATCTTGGTGAGCCTGTCGTATGGTGGCGCCCTGACATTGCAGAAACTGAAATTTCCTTTAAGGATGCAACTGAGGTATTGAGACAGAAATTCCTCGATAGCATCCGCCTTCATCTGCGTAGCGATGTGGAATTAGGCGCGGCTCTCTCCGGAGGCATAGATTCTTCGGCGGTTGTCTGCGCAATGCGGTATATCGAACCAGATATGCCAATCAAGACGTTCAGTTACATCGCGCGCGATAGCCACCTCTCTGAGGAGGTGTGGGTTGACCGCGTCAACGCGCATGTAGGTGCCATCTCACATAAGCTTGTTGTGAGTCCAGAAGAGCTGGGGCGTGATCTTGACGACATGATCTTGGCCCAAGGGGAACCCTTCGGTAGTACAAGCATTTACGCACAATACCGCGTATTCAAGTTGGCCAAAGAACATGGTGTGACGGTGACGCTCGATGGCCAGGGGGCCGATGAGATGTTGGCCGGGTACAGCGGTTATCCTGGGCAAAGAATACGAAGTTTGCTAGAACTTGGGCAATATGGTGAAGCATGGGAGTTTCTCGGCAATTGGGCACAATGGCCCGGGCGCAGTCGAATCGAGGGGTTGAAGCGCGCTATTGGCGAACTTGCCGGCGGAGATCTCTACCAGGCACTCCGGCGCTTGAATGGTGGGCGGGATACACCCCGGTGGATGCATGCCTCCGCTCTGCGAGACGAAGGGGTAAAGCTCGGCTTTCCAAAGGCAGTTCGTTCAAGCGAGGATGCCGGTCGCAGGGTTGTAGCCGAGTTGCGCAATGCTTTGACGAGCAAAGGGTTGCCGTCGCTTTTGCGACACGCTGATCGCAACTCGATGAGGTTCTCAGTTGAGAGCCGAGTCCCTTTCCTTACCCAGGATATGGCAAGTTTCCTGCTGTCGTTACCAGAGGAGTACCTGATTTCGCAAAGCGGGGAAACAAAACACATTTTCAGGGCGGCCATGCGCGGCATTGTTCCTGACGAGATACTTGATCGCAGGGATAAGGTCGGATTTGAGACGCCAGAACGGGAATGGTTGCTGCCCATGGCTGACGTTCTTCGTGGCTGGTTGAAGGAAGATCTGAATCTTCCATTTCTCAATCAGCCAGAATTGTTGAAGGACTTTGATCAAATCGTCGCCGGCAAGAAGCCTTTTTCCTGGCAGATTTGGCGCTGGGTGAATTTCTCACGCTGGCACAGGCAATTTTTTGCATAAAGTTTCCACTTTGATAGCAGTGAGCATGATTCGGTTTGAGTTGCAGAATGAACATGTGTATTGGGAACCCGCACAGAGCCATTCCTGAAACAGAAAATTTGTTCAAACAAGCGGAATCTTTTTCCGCACCCAAATTTAAGAAACATGCAGCCCGGTCGAAACGAGAGACTCCAATTGAATGCGGTTCGTTCGGGCGGATGGTTCGCCACAAGTTTTACAATTCAGTTTCCCTGGAAGTTGCGCAATGAGATACTTAGCTAAGAAAATTTACTATCGCTTGATGCGCCTATCGACGAGAGTTGGACAGAATAAATTTTCCAACACGGAGTATTGGAGTCGTCACAACGTAACAGATCACCGCAGTTTTGAAACGCGCAAGGCATCACTGGAATATCTGGATTGGCGCAACACGCAATACACAAACTACTCGACCTTGATGCCGCTGAATGGACATAACGGTTCCAGGGTGCTGGACTATGGTTGTGGCCCTGGCCACGATATGGTGGGCTTTTTGGAGTTCTCAAAGCCCAGTCGATTGGTGGGGATGGACATCAGCCGACAAGCCCTGTTGGAGGCTGAAAATCGCCTGGCTTTGCATCCGGGAACATGTAAACCCGAATTCATTCCAGTGGAAGACCGTTCATCGATACTTCCGTTCGAAGACGGAATGTTTGACTACATTCACTCATCTGGAGTACTCCATCACACTCCGAATCTAGAAGAAATTTTGCAGGAGTTCAGAAGGATCTTGGCACCAGGCGGGCGCATCCGAGTGATGGTCTACCACCGCGAGTCGCTGTGGTACCACCTTTATGTGGCATATGTCCGGCGCATTTCACGGAAGATCGACACTGAGATCTCTATGGATGATGCTTTCAGGCGCAGCACCGACGGCCCAAACTGTCCAATTTCTCGCTGCTATCGCCCTGAAGAATTCCTCGCGATAGGTGCCAGCGCAGGGCTCACGGGCCGCTTTCTGGGCGCTGCTATCTCACTCATCGAACTGGGATTGCACCATCAGTATCACATCGAAGCGCTGCAAAACGTGAACTTGCCTGTGGAGCACCGTTCATTCCTTCGAAGCTTGACCTATGATAATCAAGGTATCCCTTCGTCAGGGGGGGTGGTCGCAGGGATTGACGCAGTTTACGAGTTTACGTCTACATGAAACGCAAACCGGATTTTCGGCCACCCCTTCAATCTGCAGCCAACTTAGGAACCTCGCCCTGTGCTGACGCGTAACGCCTTTGATCGGATATTCATAGTTGCGTTGGGGGTTGGCGCCGGCCCACTGGTGCAACTTATTGCAACGCCACTGCTCGCCAGAATATACGGTCCTGCCGATTTCGGGCATTTGGCCTTGTTTACATCGGTCGTTAGTATCTTGACGGTTGTTTCATGCCTTCGATATGAAGGGGCCATTCAAGTTGTTGATGATTCGAAGGTTGATGCTATTGTTTGGACCTCTGTCTTGGTGGCGGCATTTGCATTGACCGTCGGCATGGCGGGCCTTCAGCTAGGCTTTTTGCAGAAATATTTCGAATCTCTGCACAACCTTTCCAACGATGTAAGTTGGGTACCAATAGCCGCGACATGCGCTGGAATCATATCGGTGGTATCCAACCTGACCATAAGAACGAACAGGTACGTCAGAAATGCCTTGCTGCGATCGGGCGCATCGGTACTATTCGTGGTGATCGCGCTTGGATCAAGCAGTGTAAGCTTGCTACACGCCAATGCCATTGCCTTTGCGATTGTTGGTGTGGTCGCGCTCGGTTATATATTGGCAACCGTCGAAAAGAAAAATATTCACGATACATTGCGAACCGCGCGAAGCTATATAAAGTACCCCATGTTGCTGGCCCCCACGTCATTGTTGGATGCAGTCGCATTAACCCTTCCGGTGCTTTTTATCAGTGGGTCTTATGGCATGGAGTCAACGGGTCACTATGCACAAATACAACGTCTGGTTGGAGCCCCGATGCTGTTGGCCAGTGTGGTGGCGGGCCAACTCTTCACAAAACGGTCGGGCGAGCTATACCGGGCAGGAGAATCCTCTAGAGCTTTGCTCTGGAGGATAGTAGGCAACCTGGCGCTAGGCGGCGTAGTGGTCATAGTTGCAATTGCATGGTTTGGCGAGCCTATTTGCCGATTGATTTTGGGTGGCGCGTGGCGATTCGATACGCCGTTTCTACTGCTAGCCAGTGTTCCGCTCGTGGTGAGGGCCGTAATCACCCCGATCTCCACGGTGTTCTTAACCCATAACCACATTGGGGTGGCCGTTGCCTGGCAAATTATTTATTTCGGATTGACATTTGCGGGCCTGAAATATGCGGCAAGCACAATGTCATTTGAGCGATTCCTCTTGGCATATGGGTGCATTGAAGTCATGGCATACCTCCTGTATCTCGCTCTGGGGCACACCGTAGCGGCTATCAGGAAAGTTTGACATAAAGCAAGGCTGCCAAAATGGGTTGGGGTTGAACACTCTCGGTTGTTACCGTCGGTGCTGTGCACTTGTCTTTCCTGACGACGATCGGTGTTCTATATGTCACCTCGAAGGTCATGTGTCTTGCAGTGGGCAACAAGGTGGTTACCGGAACTAGAAATTATGATGAAGAAATATATAGTGTCAATACTTAAATTCGAGCAGATGTGGGTATTCATGCCGATACTGCTCGTCATGCTTTATGTGCCTCAAATGGTTGTGGGAATATTTAAGTTCGACGACCTGCCGGCTTACACACTTGCCGCGGTGATTGTTCTAGGGCTTGCGCTGTACTTTCTGGCATACGGCTCTTTGTCCCGCTATAAAGCCGCAAATTTGAGGAGCATTGCGCGCTTTAAGGGAATTGAATTGCCGTCGGAATACGCAGTTCTGACGATTTCGATGTGCTATTTCACTGTGATTGCCTATGCTCTCTTTACGAGTGGGAAAATCGCACTTTGGGAAGCCCTATCGGGCGCCTCCGCTGATGACATTGCCTTTGCACGCGAGGCACTCTTTAAGAATAGAGTTGGATGGGAGAAATCGCTTGTATACATCAATTCCATATTTTCATCTGCGTTAATGCCTTTTGCTTTGGCGATTTGCTATATCGAAAAGAAATCATTTCGTCACGTTCTTTTGGTCATGTTTGCACTGAGTTTGCTACCCTCCTTGGAAAAAGTGCTGATTTTGAAGGCCTTGCTACCTCTTATTATCTTGGGTTTTAATGGCTATTTTCCAAGGCGAAGAGTGATGCAAATGGCTGCGGGTGCTGCAATCGTAATTGCGGGAGCCTTCTTTTTTTCCAAAACGGGGGGGGTTGATTATTTGGGGCAAAATAAAAACACCATCAATATGCTTCGAGCACAATTGAAATCACTCTCTGAATCAATCGAGGAGGGTGGCGGGTTGGTCCCGGGAAATCGTGAGGATGCGGCGCTCTCTGGAAAACAAACGTCAGCAGGAATTGAAAGTGAAAGCGCCCGAGCATACAAAATAAAAGCCGAAATTGTTCAGAAGCAGTTGGATTATTATCTGAAGGTTGATAAATATCTTTTAAAATATAATGTCCTTGGTGCTGGACGTTTGCAGTTCTTCCTTAATAGAGTATTCTGGATTCCATATGTAACCGCGTATGATTGGCTGGGATATTTCCATGAGAAACTGGAGGGGAAATATCTATTTGGGAAAACAAGTTCTTTGCTGGCGCGGATTGCGGGTGAGGCACCATTTCCGATGGAGAGAGAAGTCTTTAAGTATCAGTTTGGGGAATCGGGGCCCCAAACGGCGGCAGCGAACGCCTCCTTTTTAGCGGATGCGTTCGTGAATTTTGGATGGGCTGGTGTCATGGTTTACGCAGGCTTGTTTGCTGCATTAACCTGGGTTGTGGTGGTGCAGGCGAACCCTGCAATGCAGGCGTGTTATTATTATTTCGCTTTGCAGGCGTCCATGGGGGGGCTGCCCGGAGTTCTCTTTAGTAATGGGATGCTATTGCTAATATGCTTGGCGTTTTTTGTCAGGCCAAAACCCAATCTCGTTTCTCCTTAAAGTCGTGTGCTGAGAGGTTTTCTTGAAAATTGTTTTTATCACGCACTACTTTCCACCGCTGAATTCTTCCGGGGCCCGGCGGATTAATGCATTTTCCAAATACCTGGCTGCCAAGGGCCACCAGATCACCGTGATCACCACCCGCAAGACCGGGCGCGATGGTTTGTTGACTGAAGAAGTGCCCGCCTATCTGACGCTTCTGGAGTTGGGTGGTTGGGGCAAGCTGGCCAGTACCGAACCAAGTGCCAATACACGGGCGGCAAATCAGCGCACGGTGGCGACCCGGTCGCTGGCGGGCCGACTGCTCCTGAAAATCAAGCGCTCGGTCATGCAGGTGGGCGGGCAACTGATAGACCACCGCCTGCTGTTTGCCATGCAGTTCGCGTTTCCGTGGCTGGCGGGGGAGGTCAAAAAAGCGATCACGGAGGCCGATATCGTGATGTCGTCCTGCCCGCCTTGGCCAACACATCTGGCAGGAAGGTTGGCCAAGACCCGATTCGGCAAGCGATGGGTGGCGGATTACCGAGACCAGTTCAGCGGCAACCACATCTTGCGGGGCAGCGCCTTGTCCCGGCCGATTGAAGTTTGGCTGGAACGCTGGTTGATCAAAACCGCAGACCAGGTGGTCGCGATATCGGGGCCGATGAAGGAATACTACGAGCTGTTTCACCCTGCCGTGACGTGCATCGAGAATGGCTATGACGAAGGCGTGTTTGAGCTGGCCCGTGCGCGTATCGGCGCTCAAGGTGCCAAGGCTGCAGCAGATGAATTCGTCATCCGCTACATGGGGACGATTACGGCGGACAGAATCCCCGTGGCTTTTTTCCAGGCGCTGGCCCAAGTCAATCAACAGCCCGGGCGGCGTGTTGTGGCCGAGTTTTATGGCGAGTCCACGTTGTTGCGCAAGGCGCTGCCTGAAGTGGTGCCCCAGGCCGAGCCCTTTGTCCGCTTCTGCCCGCAGCTACCTTACATGGGTGCGATTCAGGGCATGCTGACGGCAGACGCCCTGTTCTTCATCGAAACCTCGGATTTTTCGTCGCACAGTGCTCGCGGTGTGTTGACCACCAAGCTCTTTGAATACCTGGCCGCCAGGAAGCCCGTCGTGGCCGAGATTACCGCGCGCTCGCTGGCTGCGCAGTACATCAAGCAAGCGGGCTTGGGTGTGGTCGTGTCTGAAAAAACCGAGGAAATTTTCCGTGGCTTGGCGCGCTTGCGGGCGGGTGAGTTCAAACCCGAAATTGATGATGCTTTCATCAAGTCCTTGTCCAGGCAGGTCAAGGCGCAGGAGCTGGAGCAACTGTTTCAGAAGCTCGTAGGCAAGACTGGGAAAGCTGCGGCATGAAGGTGCTTGTAGTCAGCCAGTATTTCTGGCCCGAAGGCTTTCGCATCAATGAAGTTGTGCGCTCATTGGTGGAAAAAGGCGTTGAAGTCGATGTGCTCACGGGCAAGCCCAATTACCCGGAAGGGGCCATTTTCAAGGGCTACCGTGCCGGGGGCTGCCAGGTGGAGTCC
>Ga0210129_1000243_pt1 | contig 14567 bp, 10 predicted proteins | sample WestPond_Cattail_2_FD_185582 | JGI IMG/M metagenome (GOLD analysis project Ga0210129, IMG submission 185582) | Wetland microbial communities from the San Francisco Bay, California, USA, that impact long-term carbon sequestration -... | ecosystem: Environmental > Aquatic > Marine > Wetlands ... | reverse complement strand
TCTTTTGCCATTCCCGAACCATTCTTATAGCACCATCCCAAGCAACATTCAGCCTTTGCATTTCCCTGGTCGGCCGACTTTTGATACAAATCTAAAGCCTTAGCATAACTTTTAGGCATCACTTTGCCATCTTCATAACATAAAGCGAGTTCGTATTGTGCCTCAGAATCACCTTTTTCCGCAGCCTTTTGCCACCACCTTACAGCAATGGTATCATTTGAAGCTAATCCTATTCCATTAGCATAGCACATGGCTATTTCATCTTGTGCTTTTACATTGCCTTGTTCGGCTGCTTTCTGCCACCATTCTGCTGCATTGGGATAATTAGCACCTACACCTGTACCATTATAATAGCACATACCAAGATTATATTGCGCCTCGGCATTACCGGCTTTTGCACTACGAATCAACTCTTTAAAGTCTGGAGTTTGTGCTAATAACGAAAATGCTGAAAACACACTTACAGTTAACAGCAATGATGTACGCTTAATGTGATTATAGTCCATACGGTTAATTATTATAACTTCAAAAATACGAATAATAACTAAAATATTATCATCACTACTTCCTTAATTTACGAATTAGCCGTTCCGCTTTTTGAAATAGTGTATTTCGTATGGTTAACGTATTAGTTTACCGTTTCGCAAAATAAAAATAAGATTTCGTGAAAGGAGTATGAAAAAAGCTGCGCCAACCGTGACACAGCTTTTAACTAAAATTCTACTCTAAGAGTTCAGAAGTTAGTCTTTTTCACTTCAAAGAATGCTTGTGGATGCAAACATGCCGGACATACCTTCGGAGCTTCCTTGCCTACATATATGTACCCGCAATTACGGCATTGCCATACAACTTCGCCATCTTTGGCAAAAACTTTGGCAGCCTCAACATTAGCTACAAATGCACGGTATCTTTCTTCGTGTCCCTTTTCGGCAACACAAATGTTGCGATACATTGCAGCAATTTCAGGAAATCCCTCCTGATCTGCTACATCGGCACAATGAGGATACAGTTCCGACCACTCTTCATGTTCACCGGCAGCTGCTGCCTGAAGATTGTCAACCGTTCTGCCTACAACACCGGCAGGATAACTTGCATTAATTTCTACAGCACCACCCTCTAAATAAGAGAACATTCTCTTGGCATGTTCTTTTTCCTGATTGGCTGTCTCTTCAAAAATAGCGGCGATCTGCTCATAGCCTTCCTTTTTTGCTGCACTTGCAAAGAATGTGTAGCGATTGCGAGCCTGTGATTCTCCGGCGAATGTCGTCAAAAGATTCTTTTCAGTCTGAGTTCCTTTAATACTTTTTGCCATATAAATGAAATTAAATAGTTAAACGATAGTCACTTATACCAATTAGACTCGGTATAAATAACGTTTTCGGTTCAAAGATAGAAAAAATCCATATATCATATACAATCTACCTATTTTTTTTTATTCTTTTTGATAAGCTTATATCATTAAAAAAGATTATATTTGACCCAACATTCAGAAATATTCACAAATAAAGTGATAAATTTGGCACGATTTGTCATAAAAGTAGTATAATAAACGTAAGTAACTATGAAATAGAAGTATGATTGCCATTGATAATAAAAACAGAAAGAGAATAATAACTAAAATATTAAAGTGGAGTGGCATTACGCTTTTAACTCCCGTTATTCTTTTTTGCTTAATAACTATCCTGCTTTTCATTCCGCCGGTACAAAACTTCGTACAACGGGAAGTCACCGGTTATGTGTCGAATAAAACCGGTATGAACATCACGATACACCGTGTGCTGTTAACTCCTTTCCTTAATTTAGAGATGAATAAAGTATGCGTAATTGCTCCCACCGACACGTTGCTGAATGCTAAATATATGAAAGTAGAACTTAGCCTACGACACATCTTTAATAAAAAAGTGACAGTAAAAAAAGTAACGCTTGACGACATTTCTCTGAACACAATAAATCTTATTAAGGGTACTCACATTGAGGGACGGTTGAGTGAAGCCTCACTGCTATCGGCGCAAATAAACATGAAAACGCGACGCTTGTTGCTAGCTAATGCATCGGTAAACAATGCTGCAATAAAAATAAATTACATAGATACGATAAAAACGCCGAAAGATACCACAAAAGGTGCATTCAATAATATAGGTGTAAAGCAACTGCACTTGCATAATGTATATGTATCGTTAGTGATGCCGGTGGAGAAGCAACATGTTATGGCTAATGTGGGCAATGCCGATGTGCAAGGTATAAACCTGCTGCTTGACAATAAGCGATATTCCATAAATAACATTCTGTTGCAACGCTCTTTGTTGAGTTATCAAGACCCGAAGCAACGCATGGAATTCGGAAGCGATATAAAAGAACTGTCATTAAACAAAACGGATATTGACCTGAAAAAGAATTCATACAGTTTGACCGACATACTGTTGAGCGCTAACAAAATTAAATACCGTAGCAGGGAAACAAAGCCAAAAGCCGGTTTAGACCCTTCGTTCATAGTATTACGAAAGGCGCAACTTGAAGCGCATGCATTGTCATATTGCGGTAAAAACATCAACGCCGATATATCGCACATAAGTGCCGCCGAACGTTCGGGGCTGACTGTCACTAACGCCAATATGCAACTGCACACCGATACATCAAACATTCACCTCAACAATTTGTATATCAACACCACAGCTTCTGAAATATTTGCTCACGGCACTCTGCCATGGAAGATGCTCGACAAAAAGCACGAAGGTAACTTTGCAGCCAATCTTACAGCTTATATCGGCAAACAAGACTTATTATTGATAGCGGGGCAAATGCCGAAAACGCTGAGGCGTGCCATGCCTTTTGAACCACTGCGTATAAAGATGGATGTAAAGGGCAGCATGAACGATATTCACCTCGGCAACCTCGATGCACAAATGCCGGGAGTAATCACATTAAATGCCAATGGCGTGTTCAAAGACATAATGAGCAGTGCCAAACGCAACATAGCTTGCACGATGAACGGCAGACTGACAAATGCCAACTTCCTTTCGGCAATAACCGGCAACAAACCGGGTCAGTCGTATACAATACCCAACAACATCACTTTAGGCGGCAAGTTCAATATGAACGGATATGATTGCAGTGCCGACGCACTACTTAAGCAGGATGCGGGGTCATTGGCCATGAAGGGAGCTTGCAACATCAAGTCGATGAGTTATCGCGCCAATTTGAAAGTGAACAACCTGCAACTGCACAACTTCCTGCCGAAAGATTCTCTGTACACTTGTTCAATGACGCTTAGCGCGGCAGGACACGGTACAAACCCATATTCGTCGTACACGGCAACCGATTTCAAACTTGACATTGCCAAACTTACTTATAAAAAATATATAGCAGACAATATGCACATGGTTGCTTCACTGCACAACCACAGAGCAAAGATGACGCTATCTGGCAGTAACGAACTGATAAAACTTGATTCAGACCTGGACGGTACCGTAAGCAAAAAAGATATTCTCGGCAGTTTGTCACTCAACGTATGGGATGCCGACCTGAAGAAATTGGGATTAATGTCCGATGAAACGGCTCGTCCTTTCGTGCTCGCGCTGAATGCCACTTCCGCCGTCAACTACAGTTCGCTGGATGTACATTCCACCGATATGCAAATATCGCTTGAAAGCAAACAAAAGATTAAGGCCTTTATGAGCCAATGCTCAGATTTCACCACAGAGTTGATGAAACAAATCAAGAAGAAGAACATCGACCAAATAAGGTTGAAGCATGTATTTCCAACCGCTAATATTACATTTGACATCGGAAACGAGAACTTCATATCTCAATATATCAACAAGAACTACGGGGTATCTTTCAAAGAAATCACCGCCGCTTTATCAGCTTCGCGCCTGGAAGGAATGAACGGCTACCTCAACGCTAAGGCACTAAATACGGGTTCATTTCAGCTTGATACCGTCCGCATGAAAGTGCAACAAGACTCAACAAGATTGAACCTCAGCGCACAGGTGCTGAATAACAATAAAAACGATTATGTCTTCTCAGCCAAGGCAAATGGTTATCTTCAGGGCGACAGCGCCAAAATGCTGCTTTCGGTGTTCGACAAAGATAAAAAAGAAGGTGTACGCGTAGATGTTCTGGGACAAATGACAGACGGAGGCGTGTCGGTAAGATTCTGCAAAGACAAACAGATACTGGCATATCGCCCGATAAGCATAAACGGCAACAACATCGTATCTGTAGATAAAACCGGACGCATCAAAGCCAATCTTGACATAAAGGATGATATAGGTACCGAAATAAGCATACTGTCAAACGATTCCATACAGTACAAGCAATTCCTGATAGCAAACATCAAAAATCTCAACACTGCCGAACTTATGAAATCTCTTCCTTTCCTGCCGCCTATCGGAGGATTGCTAAATACCGACGTATCGTATATAGAGAAACAAGGCAAACGCTTCATCGTACACTCCAATGCCGAATTGCTGGAAGCACAATACAATGATATTGAACTCGGCGACTTAAAGCTAAAGGCTACTTATTTGCCGGATTCCATTCAAAACCGCCATATCGTATTCGGCAAATTAAGTCGCAATAATATAGAAATACTACGTGCCGGAGGCATATATGATGCCAGAGGTGAAGGCAGCATTGCCGGGTTGAGGGCAACCGTAAAGCACTTGCCTCTTAACATGTTCGAAGGGTTTGTCTCCGACCACATGGTGGCAATGAACGGCGAAATATACGGTAATCTGCAAGCCAAAGGTACATTAAAGGCTCCGAATATCAACGGTGAAGTATATCTTGATTCGGCTTCAGCCTACGTGCCATCGGTCGGTGCAATGCTGCGTTTCGACAAAAAACACGTCAATGTGGTAAACAATAAACTCACGTTTGACAACTACAATATCTACTCCACCGACGACCACCCGTTCACCATTGCCGGAAACGTCACGGTTAACAGCATTGATGACATACAAACGGATTTGAAACTGACTACCCGCAACTACCAACTTATAAATGCCAAACAGACAAAGGAGTCAATAATATTCGGCAAACTGTTTCTTAACCTGAACTCTACTTTGACAGGCGACATTGATAACCTGAAAATGAGGGGCAACATGCAAGTACTGAAAAAGACGAATATCACATACGTTATGAAAGAGAACAGCGTAACGGTACAAAACCGTCTCAACGACATGGTATCGTTCGTCAATATGAAAGATACGTCGAAACTCACAAATACCGAACAGCTCGTATCGTTGGGCGGTTTGGATATGATTCTGAATGTCAATATCGACAAAGACGTACAGGCAGCCTGCTACCTCGACCCGACGGGAAGCAGCCGCGTGGAACTTGTAGGCGGCGGCAACCTCACTCTGCAATATACGCCGGAAGAAGGCGACATGCGAATGACCGGACGTTACACCTTGAACAACGGGTTGCTGAAATATGATATGCCTATGGTACCGTTAAAGGATTTCACTATCAACAAAAACAGCTATGTTGAATGGACGGGCAAAATGATGAACCCGATACTCAACATCAGCGCATACGAAAATATGTCGGCAAGCGTATCGGACAACAGCAGCACGAACACATCACGGCAGGTAAACTTCAACGTGAATGTAAGCATCACCAACACGCTTCAAAACATGAATATTCTCTTCGACCTGGATGCTCCGCAGGACTTGGCAATGAAGAGCGAACTGAGTGCGCTTACACCCGAAGACCGCAGCAAACAGGCTATCATTCTATTATCAACAGGAATGTACAGCGGCAGTAACGGACTAAACGTAAACGACGCCTTGAGCAACGTGTTGCAAAAAGAAATAAACCAGGTAGCCGGAAATGCTTTCCGTAATACTAATTTCAGCATAAATGCCGGCAGTAGCAACGGTTCAACGTCAAGCAACAGCATGGCGGCACTCGATTATTCATACAAATTCTCAAAGAAATTCTTTAATAACCGCGTTAACGTGGTTGTGGGAGGTACCATCTCCAGTGCCAACGGTTCAAACAATTCAGGCGAATCGTTCTTCGACAACATTTCGCTTGAATATCAGCTTAACAATGCCGGAACTCACTTTATTAGGCTTTTCCACGATATAGATTATGAAACATTGTTGGAAGGAGAAGTCATCGAGACAGGCGCCGGCTACACTATACGCAAGAATATGAACCGGCTAAGCGATTTATTCCGCTTCAACAGCGATGCTGTCCCGACCATGAAAGAAGATACGCTAAGAAACAGTAGTAACAACAAAAAAACAGACGGCAAATGAAAAAGATATATATAATATTATTCGTGTCGCTAATTGCCGCCTCTTGTTCAACCACCAAGCACATACCTGCAAACGATTATCTCTATACAGGTATGAATATAAAGATAAACAAAAACAACGAGCTGAAAGGACTCACCGACGAAGCTCTCGATGAAGTCACGGCAGCCCTAACATATCCTCCCAACAATGCCATTTTCGGTAGCGGTTCTGCAAGATGGCCTATTCCGTTCGGATTGTGGATGTATAATCTCACTTACGGCCACGACAAGGGTTTGGGCGGATTCATCAAGCGAATGACGGCCTCCACGCCAGTGTTGCTTTCGGATGTCAATGCTGACGTACGCACAAAAACCACAACCAACCTTCTGCATGATTACGGTTTCATGCGAGGCTCCGTAGCCAAGCAGGAAGTCACGAAAGGACACAAATGCAAAATATTCTATACCGTAAATCCCGGACATCCGTTTACCATAGATTCCATAGCATACGCAGATTTTCCACATGAAATGGATTCGCTAATTAAGATCACAGCAAAAGACAGATTGATACATAAAGGGCATATATTTTCAATTACGGATTTAGGCAACGAACGCGACCGTATTGTAGATTTGATGCGAAGCAAAGGATATTATTATTTCAATAGCAATTACATATTATTTGATGCCGACACGCTGAACACATCCGGAAATATCATGTTGCGACTTTCACCGCGCAAGGACAACACCGGACGTGTATACAAAAAATGGTTCACCGGCAAACGCGACGTGTATATTTTCGGCGAAAACACGCCTACCGACATGAAACTCGATTCCGTTACATTCAAAGACATTACATTCCATTCACAGGGTAAAAAGCTTATCGTAAAACCGGAAATACTGTATGATTGCTTCAGGCTTATGCCTGACAAGCCATACTCGTCAACCCGTGAAGACCGCACTGTAAGCCGTTTTTCACGCCTCAACGTTTTCCGTAGCAACAACCTGTTCTTTACTCCTATACCGGCCGACAGCACTCATAAAAGAAACCTGCTCGACATACGTATGATTTCCACAATAGAGCAACGCTATGCAACCGAACTGAATTTCAATTTCGTAACAAAGAGCAACGACCAACTCGGACCTAGTGCCGTATTTACACTTAGCAAACGCAACATTTTCGGAGGTGGCGAATTATTGTCATTAAACCTTAAAGGCAGTTACGAATGGCAAACCACAGGCACCCAAGCATATAAGAATCAAGATAAAACGTTGCTCAACTCATACGAGTTAGGCACAACATTGTCGTTGAGCATTCCGCGACTGTTGTTGCCGCAAGAATCGCGACACGAACGCCGCGGTACACCGTCGACAATGTTTTCGGTAAATTTAGACTTGCTTAACCGTGCCCACTACTTCAGGATGTTCTCCATGGGAAGCGAAGTTACATACAAGTTCCAACCGGCAAAATACAAGGAGTACGAAGTGTCACCGTTTAGTCTCACATACAACTTGCTGAATGCCAAAACATCCACATTCGACTCAATAATGAATGTCAATCCTGGACTGAAGCTCAGCTTGTCAAACAAATTCATACCTGCACAAAAATTTACTTACACCTATGATAATACAGCCGACAAAACCAAACGCAACCACATATGGTGGAGTGCGCAAATAAAATCGGCAGGCAACATCACCTCATTTGCGTACAAAATATTCGGACAAAGCTTCAACAAGCAAAAAGACATCGTGGGCAATCCGTTTGCACAGTTTCTTAAAGCCACAGGCGAGATACGCTATGATATGAAAATATCAAACACCGAAAGACTTGTATCGCGTCTATTCGGTGGTGCAATCTACAGTTATGGCAATGCCACCATAGCCCCATACTCCGAGCAGTTCTATATCGGCGGTGCCAACAGTTTGCGAGCATTTACCATTCGTTCAATCGGCCCAGGCAGATACAAGCCGGCCGACAACTCATATTCATATATGGACCAAACAGGTGACCTCAAGTTAGAAGCCAACACCGAATACCGCTTCAAACTTGCTGGCAACATGAATGGAGCCTTTTTCACCGACGCCGGCAACATCTGGACAATACGCAAAGACGAAAACCGTCCTGGCAGCCAACTCAGCATAAGCAATTTACCCAACGATTTGGCATGGGACATTGGGGTCGGAGTTCGTTACGATTTATCATACCTAGTTGTACGCGTAGATGCAGGTTATGCCCTGCACGTGCCGTATGAGAACAATGTGAGCGGTTACTTCAACATGCGCAAAAGCTTCAAAGATGCATTGGGAGTACATATTGCAATAGGTTATCCGTTCTGAGGAATAGCAACATTATTGCATTTATTCTTAAAACAATATTTTTCCATATAAATTTTGCCAATTGTGACATCTTCGTTTGACGCGAAATAATAATTATATTAAGATTATGTGCTGAAAAAAATATTTTTGTCAGAAGAAGAACTATGTTATCTATTTTTTTCTACTTTTGTACAAGTCCTTTATAAAGGATATAGTATGTTGAACCTTTTAAAATATACGATTATGACAAAAGAGAAACAAGTTTATCGTTGCTCAATCTGCGGAAATATCGTAGAAGTGATGCAACCTTCAGTAGGAACCCTCACATGTTGCGGAAAACCGATGGAACTTCTTGTTGAAAACACAACGGATGCTGCCACTGAAAAACATGTACCCGTAATCGAAAAGATTGACGGAGGTTATAAGGTAAGTGTAGGAAAAGTTCCACATCCGATGTTACCGGAACATTACATTGTTTGGATTGAACTGGTTACAAAGAATGAAATTCTACGCAAATATCTGAAACCGGGAGATAAACCTGAAGCTGTTTTCAAAACAGATGAAACTGATGTTTATGCTCGTGAATATTGCAACCTTCACGGACATTGGAAATCTGAGTAATATATGTAGAATATAAGCTAATTAGATAAGAAATCCGCTATCCATGTTATTATGTGTTAGTGGATTTTTTTATACGTCGTGATTTGAATTCCCCCATTTTATGAAAAGTTGCATCTTGCATCATTACAGTTGTTTACACAAACCTAATTGACAAATAATCCGTGTTATCAAATTTCTTCAATCGGTCTTCTTCGTTTTTCTTTTAATTTTTTAAAATGGGAAGGAGAGAACCCAGTTTCTTTTTTGAATTGATTAGATAAATGCGCTACGCTACTGTAATTCAGTTTCCAAGCAATTTCAGTAATATTTAATTCATCGTAGATAATCAGTTCTTTTATTCTCTCAATTTTATTGGATATTACAAAATGCTCAATGGTGGTTCCCTGAACTTCTGAGAATAAATTAGCCAAATAAGTGTAATCATGATTTAATTTTTCGCTTAAGTAATCAGAGAGATTTACTTTAATCAATTCATCCGAATGATGGATTAAGTCGATAATTGTGGTCTTTATTTTCTCAATTAGAATGGCACGTTTGTCATCCATTAATTCAAGACCGTAGCGTTGTAAGCCGATTCTTAGTTTTTCGCGTTGTTCTGTAGAGATATTTTCAAAAACTTCCGCTTCGCCTAGTTCAGCGACGATAGAATGGAGTCCAAGTTTATCCAATTCTTCTTTGACTGCCATTTTGCAGCGATTACTTACCATATATTTAATATATATCTTCAAGATAGACTTGTTTTTAAATTCCTCTAAGATACAAATATTTCCTCTAATATGATATAAAACATATTAAATAAATTACAAAATTCACATAATTAACTATATTTATCTATCTATTTCAGAATTCTTTAGCAAGATGAAAAATATTATTTATAATTGATTAGTGATCAGAAATGTGTGAATATTGCAATAAATAGCTAAAGTTGTGTAATAGATCATATTCTATGATTTTATATCTTTGTAAAAGAGATATTCTTGCAAAAATATCTTTTAGTTTCCTAATTTCTTTATAAAAGAATGTGCTAAAAGCATTATTATTTAACATATTTCTATCATAGGGATACAACCTATAAAATAAAATTAGTCGTGAAATGAAAATAAATATTCCGGTTTCAAAAGCGAAAAAAATAGCTAAGTATCATACATTGAAACTAAGCGAAAACGCCATTGCAAAAAAAGTTATTGCCAATAATTTCTTAACTGATTTTGCAGATGTTATTTTATTTATAACCAGTTTTGTAAAAGAGACATTTTCTCGTAAGTTTGAAGTACGTGAGTTTTTTCATCAATGCTTCGTTATAGGTTATAAATCCTTATCACTTGTATCTATTGTCGGTTTCATTATGGGATTTGTGCTTACTCTGCAATTACGCCCAACTCTTGTAAACTTCGATGCAGAATCTTTGCTTCCGAGGATGGTTGCTGTTTCATTAATTCGTGAAATAGGACCTGTGATCACGGCTCTTATTTGTGCAGGTAAAGTGGCATCAAGTATGGGGGCCGAATTAGGGAGCATGAAAGTTACCGAACAAATAGAAGCGATGGAGGTATCTTCTACTCATCCCATGCGATTTTTAGTTGTGACCAGAGTGTTGGCTGCAACACTTATGATTCCGCTCCTAATTATGTATGCTGATGGATTGGGCCTTATAGGAAGTTGGTTTGGTTCTAATATAAAAGGAGATGTATCATTTGTCTTATTCATTTCTCAAGCATTCAAACATTTGGAGTTTGTTGATTTTTTACCTGCAGTAGTAAAGTCTTTTTTCTTTGGAGGAGTGATCGGAGTTGTGGGTTGCTACGAAGGATACAATGCAGGAAGGGGTACTGAGAGTGTGGGGAAAGCGGCTAATTCGGCTGTGGTACTGGCATCTCTCTTGATATTGATTGTAGATATGATTGCAGTACAAGTAACCGATATGATAGTGTCATGAAAATAAAACAAACAAAATTGTCATTAAATGATTCTCCCCCAACAGCGGACAAAGAAACAGTTATTGAAATAGAGAATCTAAAAAAATCTTTTGGTTCACAAAATGTTCTTCAAGATTTTTCTTTGAAACTCTATGATGGTGAAAACTTAGTGGTATTGGGCAAATCCGGTAGCGGAAAATCAGTATTAATCAAATGCATTGTCAGTTTATTGAAGCCGGATAGTGGCATGATCAAAGTGTTTGGTCATATTATGACAGCTTTAAGTATTAGTGAATTGGATAAAGTGCGTCAGAAAATAGGTTTTCTTTTTCAAAATGGAGCTTTATACGATTCTATGACAGTGAAAGAAAATTTAGAATTTCCATTACGCAGAATTAAAGGGCATCTTAAACAAAAAGAAATGGATGCAAAGATTGAAGAAGTGCTGGAGAATGTAGGTTTATTGGATGCTTTGTATAAGATGCCGTCACAATTATCAGGAGGCATGCAGAAACGAATAAGCTTGGCACGGACCATTGTGGTTGATCCTAAAATAATCTTATATGATGAACCTACAACAGGATTGGATCCGGTGACGTCAGATGAAATAAGTTCTCTAATCAATGATGTTCAAAAAAAATATAAAACGTCTTCAATAATTATCACTCATGATATTGAATGTGCTCGTATGACTGCTGACAGACTTATTATGCTAAAAGACGGTAAGGCTTATAAAGAAGGTACTTTAAGTCAATTTGAGAAGTCGACTGATAAAATTATTAAATTATTTTTCAAGTAATTATAATAAAAATTTATCGAATGATGATTAGATAAATGAATTAATAAAATACATTATGGAATTGCATACTCAGAAATTTAAAATTCGTTTAGGCCTATTCGTTATAGGTGGCATAGTTCTGTTTGTTCTCGCTATATTTATTATAGGAAGACAAAAGAATTTATTTAATCCTGTATTTAATATCTCTTCTAATTTTTATAATGTTAGTGGGTTACAGGTTGGAAATAATGTTCGTTTTTCCGGCATTAACGTAGGAACAGTTGCTAATATAAAGATTGTGAATGACTCAACTGTACGGGTAGATATGTTAATAAAGCAGGAGGTGTGGCCGTTTATTAAGACAGATTGTACCGTAAATATTGGTTCTGAGGGAGTAATAGGCGATAAACTCGTGAATATTTTACAAGGAAGCGGGGATTCTGCTTTGGTGAAAAATGGCCAAATGCTGAAGTCAAATGAGCCGATTGAAACAGAGACTATTGTAAAGAGCTTGAAGATTACGGCTAGTAATGCAGAAGTTATAACAGAACAATTGGCGGAAATAATGACAAAAATAAATAACGGACATGGAACTATCGGTCGGCTAATTCAGGATAAGACTCTAGCAGAGAATTTGAATAAGACGATTGTAAATCTTAAAAATGGTTCTAAGGGCTTGGATGAAAATATGACTGCTGCAAAACATAACTTCTTTTTAAGAGGGTATTTTAATAAGCTAGCTAAAAAGAAAGAAGATGCAAAAAAGGATGCTGAAAAGCAAGCCCAAAAAAAGGCTAAACAAGCTAAAAAGGAAGCAAAGAAGGAAGCTGAAAAAAAAGATAAATAAATTAACAATAGAGATTAATATATATTTAAATAACATACAATATGAAGACGTTAGTAAGAATTCAAAAAAGCGCTGTAAAAGATGGGCATGTGAAAGTAACTGTTATCTTATCCGATGGTTCAACCTATTCGCATGTGACTGATTCAACCGTCTATACGGATTATGTAGACGATGAAGAGAATGCATTAAAACAAGAAGAAGCAATTCGGATACTTTCAACAAAAATCCAAAAAGCCAATAATCTTGATGACAATTGGGAACCCCTCGAAAAATTAGAAATCTTAAAGCAAGATAAATTTTATGAATCGATTAATGAAACAGCCAAACAAGAAGTTATTGATGATGTCGTATCCACGGATAAGGTAAAAGTGTCTGATTCATGTATCAATGTGAGAGAGGATGAAACATATTGGTATGTTGACTGTAAGACCAGCATTGGATATTTACAATATGCTAAGTCGGATTTTACATTAAAAGAAGCAATAGAAGATCAAAAACATCCGGTTAGTAAGGATATCAGCAAGAGAAAATTAAAATCGATCAATGCGTATCCGTCTAAATTTGAGATATTTGATACTGAAGACAATCGTTATATCCTTAGTATTGAGGAGGCATATCGTAATTTTACTCGTGATGAATGGCTATGCGATCAAGTTATTTCTTTGTTTAATGAAGAAGGACAATCCAAGATATTACTTGAGTTGCAAATTCACGGGATATGCTTTATGAAAAAAAATAATGGTATTATTCGAATTTTTTAGAATGGATATCCGATAGCAACATTCAATACCAAATTGTCTCTTCTCCATGTAGCACTTTTGAAGTTTATTTTATTTATTACCCAATGGTGATTATCTTCTAACCACGGTTTACGCAATGGCATAGCCAAATCGAACCGCAACACAAAGAAAGCGACATCAAAGCGTAGTCCCGCTCCTGCACCTACAGCGAGTTGATTCATAAAATTCGATATAGCAAACGGTGTTCCGACATTCGATGTATTCGATTTTTGTAACCATACATTTCCGGCATCAATAAATAGAGCACCTTTCATTAATTTATAAATGCCAAAGCGATATTCTCCATTCATTTCCACCTTAATATCACCTCCTAATTGCAAGAATACGTTTGCATCAGTATTTTGATGATAGATACCGGGGCCGATGGAATTAGTCTGAAAGGCTCTGATACTATTGGGACCGCCACTGAAAAATTGTTTATTATAAGGCAGAACCGCTGAATTTCCGTATGCATCACCTACTCCTGCATAAAGACGTAGAACCAGTTTATTGTTTTTGCTGAAAGAGTAATAAGCACGACCATCTAAACTAATTTTTGCATATTGCGAATAAATGGAACCTATTACTTTCGAAGGATGATCAGATGTAGGTTTCTTGCCTCTAATGAGTTCAGCTAAAGACAAAAGATTTCCCGCTGTTTCTATAGTAAAATTGAGATAATATTGCATTTTTTTCCCCTCAATTACCTGCTCATTGTAAGTAAAGGAGTAATTGCAACCGACAATAAATTGTTCTTCGTAGCTTTTTTTAAGAAAAGAATTGGAGTCCAATAAGGCTATGAATAATGGAGATTTATTGCCGACGGAAGAATAATTGATGCTTATAGGCGTTAACTCTTGTTCCATTTTGATACTTTTTTTCCATTTGAAAGCATATTCGATTTGAAGTGTGTTCATATTGAAATAGTTCACTCGTTTCAGAAAGTTATAAGAGAGGAGTATACTTGTTTGGTTCTTTTGCAATTTAGTTGAAAAGATTATATCTAGGACCATTTCCCTTTTCAGTAACATTCTAATATCTTATTAATACTGATATGAAAGATCGT
>Ga0210129_1000242_pt1 | contig 14587 bp, 17 predicted proteins | sample WestPond_Cattail_2_FD_185582 | JGI IMG/M metagenome (GOLD analysis project Ga0210129, IMG submission 185582) | Wetland microbial communities from the San Francisco Bay, California, USA, that impact long-term carbon sequestration -... | ecosystem: Environmental > Aquatic > Marine > Wetlands ... | reverse complement strand
TGATCGGACGGCGACATGTTCCGGTTGTACAAGCAAGCCTCGTGACGTGCGCTTAACCTGACCGGGCCGAGATGAACAAGCATGCTTCACGGCCGGCCGATGCATAGCCGAATATCCGCATTGCAGATAATCGGCTATAGTAGGTATTCACCTTATGGAGCCACCCCATGCGCCAGACCCTGATCGTTTCCAGCCGCGGCCAGATTACGCTGCCGGCCGACCTGCGCAAGCAGTTCGGCATCAAGAGCGGCGAACCCGTGATCATCGAGGAGCGCAACGGTGAACTGGTGCTGAAGCCAGCCACCGTGCTGGAAGTCGAAATCTACAATCCGGAGCAGGTCTCCGAATGGGACCGCGAGGACCAGCTGGGCGAAGCCGAGCGCAAGAAGATCGTCGCCCGCCTGCCGAAGCCCGCCAAGACCCGATCCAAACGTGACTGATGCGGCTGTTCTTCGACGCCAACACGCTCTTTACCGCTGCGCACAATCCCAAGGGCAAGGCCGCGCTGGTCATCGAACTGGGTGGCCAGGGCCATTGGGCACTGTGCACGAGCGCCTACGCCATCGAGGAGGCCCGGCGCAACCTGGAGGCGAAATTTCCCGCTGCGCTTCCGGGATTGGCCGCACTGGTCCCCCATTTCGATACGGGTTCTGAAAGCCGGGGGCACCCCTGCCCCGACAATCTGCCTGCGAAGGACTGTCCAATCTATCAGGCGGCACACGGCTGCCGCGCGACGCATCTGCTCACGGGAGACATCAAGGATTTTGGTCCGCTCATGAACCAGGCCGAACGAACCGGCGGCCTGATCATCCAGACTGTCGCGCAATTCCTTGAGAGCCTCTAGCACATGACCGCCCATCCCTGGCTCGCCGCCCTCAAGGTCTACACCCACCCGCGCGTCGTCGGCATGCTGTTCCTCGGCTTTTCCGCCGGGCTGCCGCTGCTGCTAGTGCTGGGCACGCTGTCGTTCTGGCTGTCGGAGGCCGGCATCGATCGCGCGACGATCGGGCATTTCTCCTGGGTGGGTCTGGCGTATGGCTTCAAATTTCTGTGGTCGCCGCTGGTGGACCGGCTGCCGCTGCCCTTCCTCACCGCCAGGCTCGGGCGACGGCGGGCGTGGCTGCTGCTGTCGCAGCTCTGCATCGCCGCTGCGCTGCTGGGGATGGCCAACACCGACCCGGTTGTGAACCTGACGCACACGGTATTCTTCGCGCTGGCGGTGGCCTTCGCCTCGGCGACGCAGGACATCGCACTCGATGCCTACCGCATCGAAGCCGTGGAAACCGAGAAGCAGGGGGCGATGGCGGCGACCTATCAGGCGGGCTATCGCATCGCGATGATCACCGCAGGCGCGGGCGCACTGTGGATCGCGGCGAGCGTAGACCCGAGCGAGGCAACCTACGACTTCCACCCCTGGCAGGTGGCGTACACGGTAATGGCGGCGCTGATGGCGGTCGGCATCCTCACCACGCTGACGATCCGCGAGCCGGAGCAGAAAATCGCCCGCGCGACCAGCGAACGCGAGGCGCACGCGCGGGAGAAGTTCGCCGGCCTCGGGTTGTCGGACGGGCTGCTGAACGCCGCGGCGTGGTTCTACGATGCGGTGCTCTCCCCCTTCATCGATTTCATCCAGCGCTACAAATGGCAGGCCCTGCTGATGCTGGCGCTGATTGCGCTGTATCGCATCTCCGACGTGGTGATGGGGGTGATGAGCAACCCCTTCTATCAGGAAATGGGCTTCACCAAGGACGAGGTGGCGACGGTGTCCAAGGTGTATGGCGTGATCATGACCATCGTCGGCGCCGGGCTGGGCGGCCTGCTGACGCTGCGCCTCGGGGTGATGCGCACGCTGTTTCTGGGCGCGGTGCTGTCGGCCGCGACCAACCTGCTGTTCGTGTGGCTGGCGGGGCGCGGGCACGACGTCGGCGCGCTGGTGTTCACGGTGTCGGCGGACAATCTGTCGGCCGGGATCGCGTCGTCCGCCTTCGTTGCCTATCTTTCTGGCCTTGTGAATCAGGCGTATTCGGCGACGCAGTACGCACTGTTCACCTCGGTGATGCTGCTGTTGCCCAAGTTCATCGCCGGCTTTTCCGGCGAATTCGTCGATGCGTATGGCTGGGGGAATTTCTTCACCGGCACGGCGCTGATCGGGGTGCCGGTGCTGCTGCTGGTGTGGCTGGTTTCCCGCAACCATAAACAAACATGATCGAACTTTCCCTGCTGACCGCCCTGCTCGCCGGCCTGCTCGGCGGGGTGCACTGCGTCGGCATGTGCGGCGGCATCGTCGCGGCGTTTTCCTTCCGCGCCGACGGGTCGCACCCGCCGTTCCGCCTGCATCTGGCCTACAACCTGGGGCGGGTGTCTTCGTATGTCATGTTCGGCGCGCTGGCAGGCGCGCTGGGCGCCTCGCTCAAGCTGGCCGGGTTCATGCCGGTGCAGACGCTGCTGTATGTACTGGCACAGGTCGTGATGATCCTGCTCGGCCTGTATCTGGCGGGCTTCAACCAGTGGGTGCTGGTGTTCGAGCGCGCCGGCGGCGCCTTGTGGAGCAGGGTCAAGCCGCTGTTCCAGAAGCTGCTTCCGGTGACATCGCTGCCGCAGGCGTTGCTGGCCGGCATGGCCTGGGGCTGGCTGCCGTGCGGGCTGGTGTATTCGGTGCTGGTGTCGGCGCTGGCGGCGGGCAGCGCCACCTCGGGCGCGGCCCTGATGCTGGCGTTCGGCCTCGGCACGCTGCCGAATCTGCTGGGAATGGGCCTGTTCGCCCGGCAGATCCAGCCTTTCATGCAGCAGTTGTGGGTGCGCCGCGCGGCGGGGCTGACCGTTGCAGGGTTCGGGGGGTGGGGGCTGGTGAATTTGGTGCTTTCCGCATTCACGAAGGGCTGAAACCAGGCCGCTCGTGCGTTCGCCCAAAAAACAGCCCCGAATCCGGGGCTGTCGGGTGAATGGGGCTACTTGTAAAACTTCTGGTCGAAGACCAATTCGTGCCTGGGCTCGCCGGCCACTTCGACGGTTGCGGTGAATTTCAGCGTGTCGGGCGGGGCGACCCGGAATTCGCCCAGGTAGTAAATGGCGGTGCCCTCCTTGATTTCGCGCATCTCCACGTTGGCAAGCTGCTGATTGAGGTTGGTGACGTAGACCGAGAGCTTGGCCGGTACCGGCGTCGGCACGCCGACCTTGTTCTGCTTCAATACGGCCATGGTGACCAGTCCACGCGTCTTGCTGCGCTCGATTTTGTAGGCGCGTGCGACGTCGGGCTGCAGCTCGTCGGTGGTGAGGGCGTTGTAGTGGATTTCGAGCGGGCCGAATTTCTGCGAAATCTCGGCGTGGGCACCCGCAGCGACGGAACACAGGCACAGGGCGGCAAGCAGTCGTTTCATGATCTCTCCTCTTGTTGTGTGGGTACGGCTGCCTGAATTGTAGGCGCTTATCGGAGCGTGGCGAGCCAGGCAGCCAGTTCGTCCAGAGTCCGGCCGACCGCCACGTTCGCCGCCTGCGCGGCACCCGCCGCATCGAACGTCGCCAACGGGACCTGTTGCTCGAAGACTTTACGTCCCAGCAGTTTGCGACGCTTCAGGTCCACCAGTTCGGCATGCAGTTCCAGCCGGACCTGGCCCGGCACGCTGGTGGCGTCGTGATAGAACTCGACCAGTTGGGTGTCCAGCAGCACGTCGCCCTGCACATAGCCTCCGGCGGCACTGACCTGCCAGATGCCCTGGCGGTCGAGACGGGCGCGCATCAGGTCGGCAAAGCGCTTGCCGGGGCGTTCGGTCCAGCGGGCGAACTGGTACTGGCCACGGGTACCGGGGCTGCTGCTGAAGATGAGTTGGTCGGTATCGTAAAAGCCGCCGGTGGCGGTATCGAGCACCAGCAAGGTGGGGTCATGCGATTCGACACGCGCTTTAGCAGGTAGTCGATCGGAGTCCCCTTGGGGGGCATGCGATTCCATCCCGCTTTGCGGGGCTGTAGCGCGTGGCGGACCGGAGTCCTTTTGGGCACCTGGCGTGACCGGAGTAGCAGGAGGATCCGCAGCGGGGTCCTGCAGTACGTAGTACACCACGGCAGGCATGTCGGGCTGTTCGGCGAAATTGACGCAACCCGCAAGCGCCAGGGCGAGCGTCAGCAGGAAAAAGCCTCTTTTCATGGCAGTTTTTCTCCGGGGCCGAGTTGCTGCTGTCCCGGCCCGAACAGGATGGCGCGCGGGTTGGAGAGGCGCTGCCCGGCCGTCGTCAGCGCGTCGGCGCTGGTGCGCACGTCACGGCTCACGTTGGTCAACTCCAGGGAGCCGGTTTCGGAAAGTTGCTGGACCCGCTCGGTGATCAGGTTGGCGTCGAGTTGCAGTTTGTTCATGGCGACGACCGCCTCTTTCAGGGCGGCGTCGGCGTTTTTGCCCACGCCGACGATGCTGCCCTCGGCGCGGGTAGCCGCCTGGCTGATGCTTGCGCCGGCAAAGCGGAATTCGTCCGAGGCGTCGCGTATGCCCTGCACCACGGTTTCCAGACTGTGCTTGTTGGCGGCCAGATGGCTGGACAGTTCATTGAGGTTGGCGAGGGTCTGGCTGAAGGCGCGCTGGTTCTCTTCCGACAACACCGTATTCATTTTTTCCAGCACCTGCGCGCCATTGACCGCCAGCCGTGAAACCGCGGTCGCCACCTTGTCGATGTCGGACCTGCCCTCGGCGATGACCGGATAGCTTTCACCCTTTGGGACCTCGAGCAGCAGGGCTTCTTCACTCCGGCCGTTGTTGATTTCAATGGCCGCGATGCCGGTGACCAGATTGCGCTTGATGTAGGCCTCGGCACCGGTGTGCACCGGCACACCCTCGCTGATGCGTGCGGTCACGCTCACCGCCTCGTCGCTGCCCTTCGCAAAACGATAGCTGTCGACCACGCCCACCTTGATGCCGCGCATCTTGACCGGGCTGCCCACCGCCAGGCCGTCGAGCGACTGCTGCTTGAAGTAGATGGTGTAGGTCTGGTACGCGATCTGGTCGGCGGCACCCGCCAGCCACACGATGGCCAGCGTCAACAGCACGACCACCGCCAGCACCAGGGTGCCCACCAGGGTATAGCGGCCTTCAGTTTCCATGTACGGTTTCTCTGGTTGTCGGCCGCGCGGAAAAGTATTCGCGCAGCCACGGGTCGTCGATGCGTTTCAGTTCGGCCACGGTGCCGCTGCCGAGCACTCGACCGTCCGACAGCACGATGACCCGGTCGATAATCGAAAACAGTGTATCCAAGTCGTGGGTAACGAGGAATACGGTAAAGCCGAGACTGTCGGCCAGCAAGCGAATCAGCGCATCGAAGGCGCGCGCCGAAATCGGATCGAGGCCGGAAGTCGGTTCGTCGAGAAACAGCAGTTCGGGGTCGAGTGCCAGCGCACGCGCCAGCGCAACGCGTTTGCGCATACCCCCGGAAAGTTCGCTCGGTCGCTTCCTGGCGGCATCCGGCGGCAGCCCGACCATGGCCAGCTTCAGCCTTGCCAGTTGGCGGCAGGTCACATGAGGCAGCCCGGTGTGTTCGAACAGCGGGGTAGCCACATTGTCTTCGACCGAGAGCGAAGAAAACAGCGCACCATCCTGGAACAGCACACCAAAGCGACGGCGCAGCGCGTTCATCCGCGCAGGGGGGCTGTCGGGCACCGACTGGCCGAACAAGGCGATGTGGCCCGATTGCGGTTTCATGAGCCCGATAATTTCGCGCAGCAGCACCGACTTGCCGGTGCCGCTGCCGCCGATCAGCGCGATGACTTCGCCGCGCGCAACCGAAAGGCTCAAACCGCGATGTATGCTTTGCCCGCCGAGGGTGGTCGACACGTCGCGGACCTCGATGACGGTATCGGTCATCAGATATCCAGCCGCACGAACATCACGGCAAAAATCGCGTTGATTATGATGATGGCCACCAGGCTCTGCACCACGGTGGAAGTGGTGTTCGCGCCCACGCTGCGCGCGTCGCGGGTGACCGACAAGCCCATGCGACAGGCAATCAGCGCAATGAAAATGGCAAACACCGGCGCCTTGCACACCCCCACCAGCAGGGTTTTCAGGAGCAACACGTCGGCCATGCGGTCGATGAACATGTAATAGGAAATATCCAGTTGCTCCTGTGTCACCACCATGCCGCCCAGAATCCCGGCGATGTCGCCGATGAAGACCAGCAAGGGCAATGCAAGCAGCAGGGCGATCACGCGCGGGATCACCAGCACCGCGAGCGGCGACAGGCCGAGCGTGGTGATGGCATCGATTTCCTCGGTCACCTTCATGGTGCCGATCTGCGCGGTGATGGCGGCCCCGGTGCGTCCGGCCACCAGGACAGCGACGATGACCGGCGAAACCTCGCGCAGGATTGCCAGCAGCAGACCATCGACCACGAAGATGTTGGCCCCGTATTGCTGCGCCTGCGAACCCAGCAGATAGGCAAACACCACGCCGAGCAGGAACAGCATGCCGGTCACGATGGGGATCGCGCCGACGAACACTGCGTTGACCTGGGCACCCAGTTCACGCCAGCGCCAGCGTCCCGGGTAGGCCATCAGCGCCACCAGCTCCATAAACAGGTGGCCGATGAAATTGATCAGACCGATGACATGCCCCCACACCACCAGCGTGCCGCGTCCGGCGAATTCCAGTACGCCTTCGCGAGGGGGCTTTGGCTTTTCGGCGGTCGCCGCGCTGTGCTGCATCACCAGTTGCAGCATCGCCAGGTGGCGCGGCTGGAATGAACGCAGCTCGGGCATCGGGTCGCTGGCCAGGGGGCGGGCCGCGGCGAGCAGCAGCCACGCGCCATTGGTATCGAGATCGGCGACGCCGGCGCCATCGAGGATGCGCACCCTCTTGCCGGCAAGACTCGGCAGCGCGGCCATGGAGTCGGCACGCCAGGCACCGCTGGCAAACAGCGTGCTGTGCGCCTCGTCGAAATGAACGCTTGCTGCGGTCACGTCAGCCCTAAAGGATTGTCGGGGTCGATGCCCGGCATGAAGGGCAGGCCGCGCTCGCGGTGGGTGACCTGATAGACGCAGCCGATCCAGTTGCCGACCACCGCCTCGGCGGTGTCGTGCCAGGTGTTGTCGAGCAGCGGCAGCAGGAGTGCCTCGGGGAAGACCAGCGTCTCGCCCGCCTGCATGCGGCGGCCGAATTCGGCCAGCAGGGCCTGCGCCTGACGGTTGAAATAGCGCTGCGGGAAAGGCGGGAAGGCGGGCAGCTTGCCGGCGGCGGCGAGCAGCAGGTCGCGCTTGTATTCCTTCAGCAACGACACGGTGTCGTATTCGGGATGGCCCTGGAAAAACACCGTGCGCAGGCCGTCGTGGCTCACTGCCAGATGCACGCCGGCGTCCGCGCTTTCGACCAGCACCTTGACCCCGGCTGTCTCGAACTGCGCGGGCGAAACGTCGTTCCAGCGCGAGTGCGGCACGTCGAAGCGGGTGTTGACGTCGGCCACCAGCGGATGGCGGCCGTCGGTGACGCGGTGCTCGAACACGCCCCAGATCTTGTGCGGCCGCTTCACCCGCGTCTGGCCGTGGCGGAACTGCATCACCGCATGGGTGGCGAGGCACGAGCACAGGGTCGAGGTGACATTGTCCCAGGCCCAGTCGATCACCTCGATCAGCGGCTGCCAGAACGGCTCGTCGGCGAGGTTGGGGTGGCTGACGTTGGCGCCGGTGATGATGAGCGCGTCCAGCCCGGCCTCGCGGATGGCGTCGAAGGATTCGTAATACTGCGCGATGTGCGCCTGCGCCGCTTCGCCGCGCGGCAGCGTCGGCAGCGTGAAGGGGTGCATGTAGAACTGCGCGATCGGGTTGGATTCGCCGACCAACCGGTAGAACTGCCGCTCGGTCGCCTCCAGCGCCGCGTCCGGCATCATGTTCAGCAGGCCGACGTGCAGTTCGCGGATTTCCTGATTGGCCGCGCGTTCGGTCGACAGCACCGTGATGCCGTCGCGGCGCAGGCGGTCGAAGGTGGGCAGGGCGTTGTGCGCGACCAGCGGCATCTCAGCTTCCCTTGCGCCCGATGGCGGTTTCCAGCAGCGCCAGGAAATCGCGCTCGTCGCGCACCTGCGCGATTTCCTGAGAAGTCACGGTGTAGCCATGGGGCCTGGCGATCGCCTCGTAGCGCGGGATGCGCGAATGGAACAGGCGCGGGAACACCCAGCGCGCGAAATCGTTCGGTTCGATCTGCGCGACAAACTCGATGCCCTTTTCCTTCAGGTACACCGGCAGCTGCTCGGCGAGGAAAGCCGGGCGGAAATACAGCGGCTTGGGGTCGGACTGCGCGCGCTTGATCAGCGTGTCCTCCTCCTCGCGCGTGGTGGTCTGGATGTAGAGGATCAGCGTGTGCTCGGCCAGCAGCTCGACCACGCCGGGTTCGTCCAGTTCGCACAGGCTGCCACCGACATCGTTGACGAAGTGCGGGTAGCCGTAGATTTCCTGCCCCTTGCGGATAAAGCCCGGCACGTCGCGCATGGCGGCGATCTCGCCTTCGCGATACGCCGCCTGGCGAAGCGAGAATTCGTCGAGCGGCAACCCGCCCCACTCCGGCCCGCCGAGCTTGCCGACGAAGGTGAGCACCGGGCCGAGGTCGTGAATCTTGATGTTGTTCTTGATGTCGATCCAGTCGTTGCGCAGCAGCTCGCGCAAAAACGGCACCTGCATCGCCTGCTGCTTGATCAGGTCGAGGATGGGTTCGTCGAGGTAGCGCGTGCCGATGCGGTAGTCGCCGGAAAAATGGAACCAGTCGTGGCCGCGCAGCATGGACGAGATATGCGTCTTGCCGACGCCGGACATGCCTAGCAGGGTAATGCGCTTGGTCGGCCAGGCGCGGAAGGAGTCGGGGGTGAAATGCATGGGGTCGGTTTTCCTGAGCTAGCCCGAAGCCTACCGAAAAGCCACCCAATTAAAAAGGGCGCGCTGCGGGGCGGCAGCCCGGTTTGGTGCATGACGGGCCGCGACCTGCACCAATTCGGACCGCGCGGGTCGGCTCCTCATGCGCCGCGACCAGCGCGTTTTGCGGCAACCCCAGCAACGACGGGCGCTGACGCGGCATCGTCATTTGAACTCATGGCTGGCACACGTGTTGCTCATCTATCCGTGTCGGGAAAGGCGGCGCACTGTCGTCTGCATTTACCGCGAATGCGCAGCTAGGGTTCCGGTCCCGTGAGGGATGGCTGGTCCGAGAGCAGCCGGTTCCGCCGCAAGGCGGAGCTCCACGGAGGGACAAAAGCCCGGGAGAACGCGTTTACCGCTGTCCCGGGCTTATTCATTTTCCTCAAGGAGCACACCATGCATTTGAATGTCACCCTGAAAAAACTGCTCGCCGCCGTGGCGGGCACTCTGCTGGTCGCCAGCGCCCAAGCCGCGCCGACGCTGAAACTCGGCCTCACCACCTGGATCGGCTATTCGCCGTTCTACGTCGCCGACGCGCTCGACCTGTACAAGAAATACGACCTCAAGGTCAGCCTGCAGACCTTCACCGACCCCGCCATGCTGCCCTCGGCGATGGCCGGCGGCGCCATCGATGGCGCGCTGATGACCTACGACCAGGTGGTCGGCGCCGCCGGCCAGGGACAAAGCTTCAAGGTGGTGATGCCGGTGGATTATTCCTACGGCGGCGACGCCGTGCTGGCCGACAAGTCCATCAGCAAGATCAGCCAGCTGAAGGGCAAGAAGGTCGCCTACGCGCCGCTGTCGCCGTCCGATTTCCTGCTCGCCTATGCGCTGAAGATCAACGGCATGAGCGACAAGGACATCCAGCCGGTGAACATGACGCCGGAAGCGGTGCCCGCGGCGATGGCCTCCGGCGCCACCCCGGCCGGCGTCACCTACGAACCCAACGTGTCGCAGATCGTGGCGACCGGCAAGGGCAAGTTCCATGTCATCTACTCCTCGCGCGAGGCGCCCGGCATCATCACCGACGTGCTCGCCTTCGACGCCAAGCGCATCGGCAAGGACGACAGGCAGATCACCGCACTGATGCGCGGCTACCTCGACGGGCTGGCCTACATGAAGGCCAAGCCTCTTGACGCGGCCAAGCTCATCGGCAAGGCGGTGGGCGTGTCCGACAAGGAGGCGCTGGAGCAGCTGAAAGGCGTCTACAACATCCCGCTTGCGGAAATGCCCAAGACCTATGCCCAGGGCAAGGACACCACCTCGTTTTTTGTCAGCGGCGAGATCATCAACGAGATCCTGCTGAAGAACGGCCAGATCAAGAAGGCGGCTGCCATCCCGGCGACGCTGGACGACCGTTACGTAAAAGCGCTGCTGAAATAAGCCCGCAGCCGTCCTCCACGGAGGACGGCGTTCGTCAGGAAGCCCTCATGCCCAGCCGACTGTTTCGCCACGCCGACGGCGCCCTGCCCAACACGCTGGCGCTCGCCTACGCGCTGGCCGGCTACGGCGGCGGCCTGTGGCTGATGATCGCGGCGGCGTGGCCCTGGGCATTGGCCGGCACCCTGTGGTTCGCGCACGCACTGATCGTCGCCGCCTACCTGTTCCACGAATTCGCCCACGGCACCATTTTTTCAAGTCCCACTGCCAACACCCGCGGCGGCGTGCTGATGACCTGGCTCACCGGCAGCTGCTACGCCCGCTACGAGCACCTGCGGCGCAAGCACATGCGTCACCACGTCGACCGCGCCGACGTCGTCAGCCTGGACATCAAGGCCCTGCTGCACGCCGCGCCGATCCGGGTGCGACGTGCCGTGCTGGCGCTGGAATGGGCCTACATGCCGGCGGTTGAACTGCTGATGCACGCCTACGTCATCGCGCTGCCTTTCCTGCGCCCCGAGCGGCACGCCGACCGTGGCCGCGTACTCGCCATCCTTGCGCTGCGCGGCAGCGCCTTCGCCGCGCTTGCCGCATTCGCCCCGCGCGCGCTTCTTCTGTACGCCGCCGCCTATCTGATCATGATCAGCGTGCTGCGATTCGCCGATGCCTTCCAGCACACCTACGATGCCTACGCCATTCCGGACAGCGACCCGGTGCCCGCCGACCGTTTGCGCGACAAGGCCTACGAACAGGCCAACACCTACTCCAACCTGGCCAGCCTGCGCTGGCCCTGGCTCAACCTGCTGCTGCTCAACTTTCCCTTCCACAATGCCCACCACGACAGGCCGACCGTGCCGTGGTATCGCCTGCCCGCGCTGCACCGCGAGTTGTACGGCGCGGCCCGCGACCAGGTCATCCCGATGGCGCGGCTGCTCGGCCCATTTCATCGTTATCGGGTGCAGCGCGTGCTGGCCGACAACTACGGCGTGGTGGACACCGCCACCGGCAATGCCGGCGGATTCAAGGGCGCGGTGTCGGTATCCTTTCTGACTGCGGTATGACGTGACCGCCCAGACGCTCTTCCTTCCCCGCCGCCAGGGCATGGCAGTCTCCGCCCTGCTGGGCGGCGCCGTGCTGTGGGGGCTGTTCTGGTGGCCGTTGAAGCAACTGAACGCCATCGGCATCCACGGCAGCTTCGTCCAGGCGGTCGCCTACGGCCTGCCGGCGCTGGTGCTGCTGCCGTGGGCGCTGCGCACGCCCGCGCGGCGCGAGCAGGCCGGCCTGCTGCTGCTCATCGCGCTGCTCGGTGGCTGGGCCAACGCGTCCTTCGCCAGTTCGCTCACCCATGGCAGCGTGGTACGGGTGCTGCTGCTGTTCTATCTGGCGCCGGTGTGGACCCTCCTCGCCGCGCGCCTGTTTCTCGGCGAGCCCTTCACCGGCCTGCGCATGACCGCGCTCGCGCTGGCGCTGGCCGGACTGGCGTTCACTCTCGGCGGCCCGGAGCTGCTGGCCGCGCCGCCCTCCGCCATCGACCTGCTGGCATTGTCATCCGGCCTCGCCTTCGCGCTGAACAACGTCGCCATCCGTGCCGGACACGGCCTGCCGGACGCCGCCCGCGCTGTCGCGGTGTTCGCCGGCTGCGCCGTCATCTCGCTCGGCTTCATGGGCTGGAACCGGCAGGCGGTGCCCGCCCTCGACGCCAGCGATGTCCTGGCGCTCGTCGCGCTGGCGCTGATCTGGGTGCTGCCGGGCACGCTCGCCACCTTCTACGGCGTCGCCCGCCTCGATGCCGGCAAGGCCGCCATCCTGCTGCTGGCCGAGCTGGTGGTGGGCGTGTTCTCCGCCGTGCTGGTCGGCGGAGAACAGCTATCGCTGCAGGAGGCAGTGGGCGGCACGCTCATTCTCGGCGCCGCGATCATCGAAGCCCGCACCGAATCGACGGGGCATGCCGCATGAATCCCGTCCATACCGCGCTGCTCGTCATCGACATGCAGCGCGATTTTCTCGATCCCGGCGGCTATGCCGCCCATGCCGGGCTGGACGTCGATGCACTGCGTCGTCCGCTTCCGGCGATCCGCAATCTGCTCGCCACCGCGCGCGGGCTCGGCATGATGGTGGCGCATACGCGCGAGGGCCATCGCCCCGACCTCAGCGACTGCCCCCCCGCCAAGCTCGAACGCAGCCGCGCTGCCGGCGCCGAGATCGGCAGCCAGGGCCCGCTCGGGCGCCTGCTGGTGCGCGGCGAATTCGGCCACGACTTCGTCGATGAACTGCAGCCGCTGCCCGGCGAACCGGTGGTCGACAAGCCCGGCTACGGCGCGTTCCACCAGACCGACCTCGCGCAGATCCTGCAAAACCGCGGCATCCGCAATCTGCTGATCACCGGCGTCACCACCGAAGTCTGCGTGCATTCCACCCTGCGCGAAGCGGTCGACCGCGGCTTCCGCTGCGTGCTGGCAGGCGACGCCTGCGGTTCCGCGCATCCGCATCTGCATCAAGCGGCGCTGCAGATGGTGGCGGTGGAAGGCGGCATCCTCGGCCGCGTCGCCGACAGCGCGGCGATCATCGCGCAACTCGAAACCCGGCGGGAGACGGCATGACCCAGGTCTTGCGTCTGTGGCCGCTGCTCACCGGACTGCACAGATACGACAAATCACTGTCGACCCGCAACCACGGCCACGGCCAGACCATCGAGGCGCCGATCCTCGCCTACCTGATCGAGACGAAGAACGGCCGCATCCTCTACGACGTCGGCTGCGACTACGCCAAGATCGCCGATCCGGTCCTGCGCGACCGTTACTACGACCCCGAATCCTTCCCCTTCGGCCCGCCCGAGATGCGCGAGGAAGACCGCATTCCGCATCATATGGCGCGGCTGGGGCTGACCGCCGCCGACGTCGACGTGGTGTTCGTCGGCCACCTGCATTTCGACCACGCCGGCGGCCTGTGCGACGTCTGCGGCGCCGAGGTGCACGTGCAGCAGGACGAGCTCGCCGCCGCGCGCTCCGGCCTCGACGTCGCGGTGTTCGCGGATGACCTCGCCAGTACCGACAACTGGAAAGTGCAGCAGGGCGAATACGACCTGGTGCCCGGCGTGCGCGCGGTCGCCAGCCCCGGCCACACCGCCGGCCACATGTCGCTGTTCATCGAGCTGCCGAAAGGTCCGCCGGTGATCCTGTGCGGCGACGCCGCCGACCTCGCGGAAAACCTGGAGCAGGAGATCGCCCCCGGCCTGTGCTGGCAGGACCGCGAAGACCAGGCGCTGGCGAGCATCCGCAAGCTCAAGCAACTGGCGCGGCAGGAACGGGCCGCACTGTGGCCCAACCACGACCTGGCTTTCTGGCGCACGCTGCTCCGCTTTCCGGCGTTTCACGAATGATCGGCACGGGCGCCCTGACGCAATTGAAATCCCTGCTGCAGCCCGGGCGCCGGGACGTCATGCCGCATGGCGTCCCGGACGCCTATCTGGGCGTGTGGCAGCGCCGCCTGCTGCAAACCCCGCAGGGACGCGACACCGATTCCCGCGTGTTCTGGCTGCAGACCCGCCACTGGCACGCCGATCTGCGGATTCCGCCGGGGCGGCCGGATTTTTCCGGTGTCACCCGCCTCGCAGAATGCGACGATTCGCAGCTGGCCTGGCTCGCCACCCAGCAGGGCTTCTGCGGCGTCACCCAGGTGGAAGGCGACCTCTGCACCTGGCATCGCCGGATGGATTTCCAGCCCGCCAGCGGCAGCCGCGATATTGGCCGCATGGCCTTCGACGGCGAGCGCGTGGTCGAGACCGGCGTCGAAGCCGACTACCTGGAAATCTGGGAACGCCTGCCGCAAAGCCGGGGCGGCACCGCCGCGCTCGAACTCGTGACGGAAGCCGGCGAATTGCCGCAGCGTCCAGCCTGGCTCCTCGTCGCCGGCGACTGCTTCATCCACGTGCGCGGCCGCGCCCATCCCCTGCCAGCCGCCGCCGATCTGTCCGGCCTCATCACCCACACGCGGGCGACACGGGCGCAAAGGCTGGACTGGCTGGATGTCGAGATCAGCTTCGGCCACCGCAGCGGCACCGCACCCTGGCGCATCGAACATTCCACCCTGCCGTTCCGCGAGGGGCAGACGCTCACCCGTCCCGGCGCGATCCAGCGCCGCGACCCTCAACTCGCGGTCGAGGGCGACAACGCACGGCGCTGGATGATCCTGGACTGGAGCCTGGGGGCTGCACTCTGAGTGAATCCCGCCGCAAACCCGCCGCGCGATGGGCGTCCGGAATCTGCCGTTGGAGACACCGAGATCAAGTTGATCGGCTGAAACACAAATAGAACGGCGGCGTTTGATCCTA
>Ga0210129_1000241_pt1 | contig 14647 bp, 16 predicted proteins | sample WestPond_Cattail_2_FD_185582 | JGI IMG/M metagenome (GOLD analysis project Ga0210129, IMG submission 185582) | Wetland microbial communities from the San Francisco Bay, California, USA, that impact long-term carbon sequestration -... | ecosystem: Environmental > Aquatic > Marine > Wetlands ... | reverse complement strand
CGCACAGGTCGCCACCTCATTCAGCATCCCCAGCACCGGTATGCCCTGCACCAGACTGCCCTGTTTGTCGCGGCTGTCGTCCAGCAAGCCCACCACATGGTATCCGGCAGGATTACGCGCCAGATCGCGCAGCAACAGGTCAGCCGCCGAACCCGCCCCCGCCACCAGCACTGGCTTGCTGTCCGGATGCAGCATGCTGACAAACCGGTGCTCCCGCCAGGCGCGGTAGGCCAGGCGGCTGCCCCCCATGACGATGACCAGAAGCAGCGGATCGATAATCAGTACCGAACGCGGCACCACGACATGAACGCGGAACAGGAATAGCACCAGCGGAATCAGCAGCGCCGACAATCCAATGGCCAGGAGGATGCGCTTGAGATCGGGCAGACTGGCAAAACGCCAGATGCCCCGGTACAGGCCAAAACGCCAGAACACCAGCGCCTGCAACGGCACCACCCACACCAGGGTCGACAGCGCGGCGGCCTGAAAATCGGGCGGCAATGTCAGATTGAAACGCAGCCAGTACGCGCCCAGCCAGGCGAAAGCTGCCGCCAGCGTGTCGTGCAGGATGATGGCAACAGTGCGATATTTCAGCATTCGCCATTCCCGGGTTTGCCGGCGATCCGCATGACCCTGGCGACTGCCCTGCACATATCGTGCATATCGCCCTCGGCAAGTGTCGGGTGCACCAGGAAGGCCATGCTCGTCTCACCCAGCCGCTTCGCAACCGGAAGCCGTTGTGCGGGCTGCCAGCCCGCACCGGCAAAAGCCTTTTCCCGGTAGATCTCACCGCAGCTGCCACAGAAACAGGGCACGCCCTCAGCCTGGATCGCTGCGATCACGCGTGCCTGATCCCAGCCCTGCTGCAGTTTGTCTTGATCGAGAAAGACGTAATAGCGGTAGTACGCGTGCATTACCTCAGATGGCGGTGGCGTGATGCGCAAACCGGGAAGCGTGGCAAAACATGCTTCGAGAATCGCGGCATGGCTGCGGCGCGTAGCCACCCACTCGTCCAGTTTGCCGAGTTGAAGCCGTCCGATCGCGGCCTGCATTTCGGTCATGCGCCAGTTGCTGCCGAAAGACTCGTGCAGCCAGCGGAATCCGGGCGCATGCACGCGCCTGAACACGGCATCGCAGCTCTTGCCATGGTCCTTATAGGCCCACGCTTTTTCCCACAACACGGCATTGTTGGTGAGCAACATCCCGCCTTCGCCGCCTGTGCTGATGATCTTGTCCTGGCAGAATGAAAACGCGGCAGCATCGCCGAAACTGCCGACCGGGCGTCCCCGGTATCGCGCGCCGTGCGCCTGTGCACAATCCTCGACAACATGGAGCCCCTGCTCGCGTGCCAGCGACATGATCGGTTCCATCTCGCATGGCCAGCCGGCCAGATGCACCGCGATGATGGCGCGGGTGCGCGGGGTCAACACGGCACGAATCGTGTCGGCGGTGAGGTTCTGGCTGACCGGATCAATATCCGCCACGACCGGTCTGGCCCCACGTGCCACGACGCAGCTGGCTGAAGCGATAAAAGTGCGGCTGGGCACCACCACCTCGTCGCCGGGGCCGATGCCCAGGGCACATAACGCCAACTCCAACGCCAGGGTGCCGTTGGCGAGCGTGATGGCATGCTGGACGCCGACATGCTGCGCATACTCGGCCTCGAACTGCACACATTCCTTGCCCGTCCAGTAGTTGACGCTTCCTGAGGCCAGCACACGCGTCACCGCTGCAATTTCATCTGCTGCGAAGTGGGGCCAGGATGCAAAGTCCTTGTGACGGACCGGGGTGCCGCCGTCGATGGCCAGCTTTTCAGGAACTGCCATCATGTCTGCTGCTGCAAGGCGCGTGCAGGAACGCCCGCGACAAGCGCGCCGTCACGAACATCGTTCACGACCACCGAGCCAGCCCCCACCACACAGTGGGCGCCGATGCGTATACCCGGAATGACGACAGCCCCCACCCCAAGGAAACTGCCTGCACCCACTTCAACCCGCCCACACAGATGCACCCCCGGCGCAAGATGTACGCCATCGCCGATCATGCAATCGTGGTCGACTGTCGCGCCTGTGTTGATGATGACATTTTCGCCGATCACGGCATCGCTGTTGACGACCGAACCTGCAACCAGCACGCTTCCCCGTCCGATTCGCGCGCCACGCCCCACCTGGGCAGATGGATGGATGACCGTCGCCAAGGGAAATTTGTTGACGTCCATCCATGCCGCAATGCTTGAACGCGCTGGGTTGTCACCTACGGCGACTATCGCTGCCGGTCGCGCTTCCAACTGCAGGAGTGCCTCGCGTCCACCGAGAATGCGGTAGCCCATCCGTTGCATCCCCCAGAATTGATCGGCATCGTCAGCCACCAGGATTCTCTTGATCCCCTGTTTCTCGGCGGCGTCGATCACCACCTTGGCGTGGCCACCGTTGCCGAACACGATAAGCGTGGCATCTGTGTCCATTCAGGCCTTGTCCTGCTCGGAACCGGCAAAACGCGGCATGGTGGCATGACCACCATGGTTGATGTCGGCACGCTGTAAAAGTCGCGCAAGCGTCATCATCAGAATCTTCATGTCCAGCGTGAAGGATTGATGTTCGACATACCACACATCGTATTCGAACTTTTCCTCCCAAGAAATCGCGTTGCGCCCATTCACTTGCGCCCAACCGGTGATGCCCGGCCGTACCTCATGTCGCCGGGCCTGGCGCGGGCTGTAAAGCGCCAGGTATTCCACCAGCAAGGGACGGGGCCCCACGATGCTCATGTCGCCACGCAGCACATTGGCGAGTTGGGGCAACTCATCCAGGCTGCTGCGACGCAACCAGCCACCAAATGGCGTCAAGCGCCGTGCATCCGGCAGCAAGCTGCCCTTTTCATCGCGTGCTTCGGTCATTGAACGAAATTTCAGGAAGGTGAAAGGCTTCCCGTTCAGGCCAGGCCGGGCCTGGCGCAACAGTACAGGCGGGCCCAATGCCAAAAGCACGGACAAGGCGGTCAATGTCAGGAGGGGGGCCAGCAAGGTCAATAAAAAAATGGCCACCAAAATATCGAATAGCCGTTTCATGGAAGATCGGGGCGCGATACCACGCATGACGAATGATGGCCAGACGGTTTGACACATCGTTGATCACATGTTGGCATGCTCAAGTGCGTTCTGGTTTCCTGAGCAAAATAGCTCATGCAGAGGCAGTCTGTTTCATGGGGTCCTGAAATAACTCGAATACGACGCAACGTAATGTGGCCGGTGAAGTAGCTGGTTTACCCGATGCGCACTTTGACACGGAAATTTCTGCTTATCTTTCCACCAGATTGCCACAACCGCCTGCTGAAAGTAACTTCCTGTTCTCATGCATTTATTTTCATTTTCGGGTTTGATCCCAGCTTTCCACGGCTATAAAGCGCAAACAGAAATGGCACGAACAAGACAGCGTGCGGGGACCGGTAGGATTGTTCCAGCAACGATGCCGTCAGAACACCTGCCACGGCAGCGTACATGATTCCTCGTTGCCGGGAAGACAGATCCACAGCACCAGGCTTCATCAGGCGGATCTGGGCGCCATAGAACAGCATATACGCAGCCAACCCGATCAACCCGATCTCATACCAGCAATCGAGAAAAAGGTTGTGCAAGTGCCCCACCCTGTGGATTTCGTTGATCACCACCGGCGGATACAGGTACACATTGCCAGGCCCGACCCCCAGCCATTGATTTGGGGGAGGCATGGTCAGCGCCTTGTACCAGATAACGGTACGATGGCTGCTCAGCTTGCTGAGAAACGCAAACCAGTTCCCGTCCGAGAGTTGTTCCCGATTGAGTACTCCTCCAGCCGGGTCAAACAGCATGATGAGGGCAAAAAATAACAGCGCCAAACTCCCCAATGACAGCATGAGCAAGCGCTTGTTGGGCACAACAAAGAAGGCCAGCACTACCAATGCGGCTGCCAATGTGAGTACTTCGGTGAGGCTGTTGGAAAAAATCAGCAACAAGGTCAGGGACGACAGGTAGACCAGACTGAGGAACATGCCGCGTTTTCCCGGAATGGTCTGCCACAACAAATAAAGGGTGAAAGGAGAAAGGTAAGCCGACAGCAGCCCATGAACCTGGAATTGAGGCTTGAAATCCGGCGATCCCGACAGGATCAGATACCGTCCAGCATAGTGAGCAAAGCTGATCAAACCCACGATACCGATCACCTTGATTGCACGCTCCAGACTGAATTCAGGAATGCGGCGCACCCACCACCAGGTAATGAAATAACTGGAACTCAACAGGGTGAATTGCGCCCATTTTCTATAGGCAGAATGGGGATCAACAGAAAGCGCGGCACTCACCGTTCCCCATGTAACCAGGACCGCATACAAAATCATCGCGGCAACCGGAAAAACAAAATTACGTTGCCGGACAAGCATGACAACGGCCGCCATCCAATACAGCACATACCCGGTGTTGCCCAGTCCACGCCCTACCTGATAGAAAAACAGGATCAAAGCGGGGGCCAACAGCAACGCGTAGGAGAAGGGATGTTCCCCCGGAATAATCCCCACAACCCCTGCATGTGCGCTATCTGAAGTAGTGAATATTTTTTCTGGCATCTCAGAGTATGGGGCTGTTCGTAGGGTGCGGGATCCGGACTCGGCGCAGGTAGCAACCAGCTACCCAGATTGAGGTGGGCAAGTATGCCCACGCTTCAACCGATCGCTCACCCCGGTTTGCATGCAGGGTTAGGATATCCAGTGGCTATGATGGGTCGGCAGTGCATTGACCATTTGTCGGTTTTCCACCTTGTAACAGTTCGGTTTGGCAGGAGAAAAGCCGGCGAGATCACTCCGGGTTACTTCACCGCCGGACCAACCGCCATCGCAAACGCATCGATCACCGGCTGGATCAGATTGCGCTTGAGTTTGAGCGCGGCCTGATTCACCACCAGCCGCGAACTGATGTCGCTGATGTGCTCGATCGCGACCAGCCCGTTGGCTTTGAGCGTGCCGCCGGTGGAAACGAGGTCGACGATGACGTCGGACAGCCCGACCAGCGGGGCCAGTTCCATCGAGCCATACAGCTTGATCAGGTCGATGTGAACGCCCTTGGACGCGAAGTGGTCGCGCGCCGCATTGACGTATTTGGTGGCGACGCGGATGCGCGCGCCCTGCTTCACCGTGCCCGAGTAATCGTAGTCCTCGCGCACCGCGACCATCATGCGACAGCGTGCAATCTGCAAATCCAGCGGCTGATACAGGCCGTTGCCGCCATGCTCGTTCAGCACGTCCTTGCCGGCGATACCGAGGTCGGCGGCGCCGTACTGCACGTAGGTCGGCACGTCGCTGGCGCGCACGATGATGAGCCGCACGTCGTCACGGTTGGTGCCGATGATGAGTTTGCGCGAGGACTCGGGGTTTTCGGTCGGCGTGATGCCCGCCGCCGCCAGTAACGGCAGGGTTTCTTCGAAGATGCGGCCCTTGGACAGGGCCAGCGTGATGCCGGAGTAACTCATGTTCAAGGTCTGACTTCAATGCACGCGCTTGATGCGCGCGCCCAGCTGGGTGAGTTTTTCCTCGATGCGCTCGTAACCACGATCGAGGTGATAGATGCGCTCGACGGTGGTTTCGCCCGCCGCCACCAGCCCCGCTAGCACCAGACAGGCGGAGGCGCGCAGATCGGTCGCCATCACGATGGCACCGTCCAGTCGCGGAACCCCGCGCACCAAAGCCGTATGTCCGGACACCTCGATGTTGGCGCCCAGACGGCGCAGTTCCTGCACGTGCATGAAGCGGTTTTCGAAAATGGTTTCGGTAACGCTGGCCGCGCCCGTGGCGACGGTGTTCATCGCCATGAACTGCGCCTGCATGTCGGTGGGGAACGCCGGGTGTGGCGCGGTACGCACGTCGACTGCCTGCAATTTGCCTTCCGACTCGATCTCGATCCAGTCGTCGCCGGCACTCACTTTGGCTCCCGCTTCGCGCAGCTTGCTCATCACCGCATCCAGCGTGTCGGGCTGAGCGTGGGTGGTGCGTACGCGCCCGCCGGTCATGGCGGCGGCAACCAGGAAAGTGCCGGTCTCGATGCGGTCAGCCATGACCGAATAGTCGGCACCGTGCAGCTTATCGACGCCGTGGATGGAGATGATGTCGCTGCCTGCACCTTCGATTTTGGCGCCCATCGCGATCAGGCAGCGCGCCAGGTCGACCACTTCTGGTTCGCGCGCGGCATTTTCCAGCACGGTGGTGCCTTCGGCCAGCGTGGCGGCCATCATCAGGTTTTCGGTGCCGGTCACGGTGACCACGTCCATCACGATGCGTGCGCCGTGCAGGCGCTTGCAACGCGCATGGATGTAGCCATGTTCGATGGTGATGTCGGCACCCATCGCCTGCAGGCCCTTGATGTGCAGGTCGACCGGACGCGAGCCGATGGCGCAGCCGCCGGGCAGGGAGACGCGTGCCTCGCCGAAGCGCGCCAGCGTCGGCCCCAGCACCAGGATCGCGGCGCGCATGGTTTTCACCATTTCGTAGGGCGCCTCCTTGTGCGGGATGGATTCGCCGCCCAGGGTGACGTGGTTCCTGTCGTCCAGCGTCACGCGCACGCCCATGTGGCCGAGCAGGGCGAGCATGGTGCTGATGTCCTTGAGGTGCGGCACATTACCGAACTGCATCGGCTCGGCAGTCAGCAGGCTGGCAGTCAGGATCGGCAGCGCGGCATTTTTGGCGCCGGAAATGCGCACCTCACCGGCAAGCGGGTTGCCGCCATGGATCAGCAGCGCGTCCATTCAGCGCGACGCCCAGTCTTCGGGAGTATAGGTCTTCATCGACAGCGCGTGGATCTGTGCGTGCATGCGCGTGCCCAGTGCGTCGTACACCAGCCGGTGCTGCTGGATCATGTTCTTGCCGCTGAAGGATGGGCTGACGATCACCGCCTGGAAATGCTGGCCGTCGCCGTCCAGTTCGATGTGGTCGCACGGCAGCTTCTCGGTGATCCAGCCTTTGATGTCGTCGGGAGTAACCATGCTCGTCGTGCCTCTTCAGTGTCTGAGTTTGTAGCCGCTTCGCAGCAGCACCAGGGTGAGGCCGGATATTGCCACAAAGCAGGCACTGGCGACCAGCAAGCCGAGCCAGGGGTCGGTGTCGGACTGGCCGACAAAGGCGTAGCGGAAGCCGTCGATCAGGTAAAAAACGGGATTGATGTGCGAGACGCTTTGCCAGAAGTCCGGCAGCGAATGGATGGAATAAAACACGCCGGACAGGAAGGTGAGCGGCAGGATGAGAAAGTTCTGGAATGCCGCCAGCTGGTCGTATTTTTCCGCCCAGACGCCCGCCACGATGCCGAGCGCGCCCATGATGGAACAGGACAGCAGGGCATACGCCAGCAGCCAGCCCAGGTGGGGCATCTGCCATGGCGCGAACCATAGGGTCACCACCCACACACCGAGGCCGACCACCAGGCCGCGGATCACCGCCGCGCCCAGATAAGCCAGGAAGAACTCCAGGTAGGACAGCGGCGGCAACAGCACGAACACGATGTTGCCCTGCATCTTCGACTGGATGAGGCTGGATGAACTATTGGAAAACGCGTTCTGCAGCATGCTCATCATCACCAGCCCCGGCACCAGGAAACTAGTGTAGGAGACGCCGGGATAGACCTCTACATGCGCTTCCAGCACGTGCGAAAAGATCAGCAGGTAGAGCAGCGCCGTCACCACCGGAGCGACCACAGTCTGCACCACCACTTTCCAGAAGCGCAGCAGTTCCTTGTAAAACAGTGCAGGGAGTCCGCTCATGTGCGCTTCATGATGTCAGTGAAAACATCCTCCAGATCGGGTTCCTGCAGCCGCATTTCGAGCACCCGTACCCCAGCCCCACGCAAATCGGTCAGCAGGGTTTCGAGATCGGAATACTCGCTGAAATTGATGCGCCAGCATCCCTCCTCATCGCGCAGCAAACGATCCTGCCAGGCCGCCGGTGCGGTTTCCGAATCCAGCCGCAATTGGGCGCAATGCTCATTGGTCAGTCCCAAGAGATTGCGCGTTGCATCAAGCGCGACGATGCGCCCTGCCTTGAGCATGGCGATGCGGCCGCACAGCGCCTCGGCCTCCTCCAGATAATGAGTGGTCAACAGAATGGTGTGCCCCTCGCGGTTGAGGCGGCTGATGAATTCCCACAGCGAGCGGCGCAGGTCGACGTCGACCCCGGCGGTCGGCTCGTCGAGCACGATGACCGGCGGCTTGTGCACCAGCGCCTGCGCCACCAGCAGGCGGCGCTTCATGCCGCCCGACAGGCTTTGTGTCCCCTTGTCGGCGTGAGGTGTAAGCGCAAGATGATGCATGATCTCGTCGATCCAGCCGTCGTTGTGCCTGAGACCGAAATAACCCGACTGGATGCGCAGGGTTTCTCGCACATTGAAGAAGGGATCGTAGACCAGCTCCTGCGGCACCATCCCTAGCGCGCGACGCGACTGACGATAATCGCGCACCACGTCATGGCCCATGATGGCGGCGTGGCCGGAATCGGCAAGGGTGAGCCCGGCCAGAATCGAAATCAGCGTGGTTTTGCCCGCCCCGTTCGGGCCCAGCAAACCGAAGAACTCGCCCTGCTGGATGTCGAGCGAGACGCCGTCGAGTGCCTGGGTGGCGCGGAAGCGCTTGCGCAGATCGCTGACCCGGATTGCGGGACTTGCCTGACTCATTCTGGCAACAGCTCAGCCACCCCGTAAAGTTCAGCCAGAGTGGTCAAGCTGGCAGGCAGGCCCACCAGGGTGAGCGTGCGTCCTGCTTGCCTGACATGGCGCATGGCACTGAATATGAGGGCCAGCGCAGCTGAATCGGCGGTTTCGACAGCGCTGAAATCGAGCATGTCGATGCCGCTCGCGAGTTGAGGCTGCAATTCCCGCAACAGACTGCCGACGCTATCGACGGTCACCGCGCCGGTAATCCGGCAACATGTTCCTTCACATGCAATCACGAGCCCGATTGCTGCGCCGGTTTGGCAGCGCCACTCGTTTCTTGTTTGGAGAGCGTTTTGATCAGCCCGTCGATTCCACTCTGGCGGATCGTACTGGAGAAGGAGGAACGGTAATTGGTGACCAGGCTGACGCCGTCGATCACCACATCGTAGACTTTCCAGCCAAAAGCCGTTTGATACATGCTGTAGTCGATGGTGATCGGTTGTCCGCCAGGCTGGCGAATGTCGGAGCGCACGGTCACATCGGTATCGCCCGGGCTCATATTCAGCGGCTTGAAGTCCACGGTCTGGTTGTTGAATGCCATCAGCGAATTGGAATAGGTGCGCACCATCAGGTTGCGGAACGCTGTCACCAGATCCTGTTTCTGCTTCGCAGTGGCACGTGGCCAGTTCTTGCCGATCACCAGTTGGGTCATGCGATTGAAGTCGAAGATCGGCAGGATTTTTGTTTCGACCAGCTGGTGTACCTTGCTCAGGCTCCCGCCCTGAATGTCCTTGTCCTGCTTCAGGATGGTGAGAACCTCCTGGGTGGTGGTGCGGGCCAGCACGTCAGGCGGCGTGTCGGCTGCAAACACCGGGGTATTGAACCCGGACAGCAGTGCCAGCAGCAGAAAAAATGAGCGCATCATGTTCAAGAGTATCCTGTTCAAAAATCAGGGTGAGACAAACCGAGGCGTTAAAAACCGCTTGTTCCGTAGACGCCCGCTGTTTATTTGAGTTCACCTGTCAGTCGTGCCAGCTGCGCCACGTTCATGTTGTAATCATTCACCGTGCGCAAATAGTCTGTCTGTATCAACGCATAGTTACGGATGGCTTCAGCCACCTTGTCGGCGCCTTCAATTCCGGCGGAAAAATCAGCCAGCGACGCCACCATCCAGCGACGCGCTGCGGCAGCACCCTCAGCGAGATCGCGCTGTGACGCGTAGTTGGCTTCGGCATTGGCATAGGCTTCACCCACTTCATACGGGATGCCGAGCACTGCAAACGCTTTCTTGTGATTGATCGCCTCGAGCTCGGCCTGAGCCTGGTCGACGCGCGCGCTGGCCGCACCGAACACGGTGTCCCACCTCACACCCACCACCGGGGTGACTCCGTAACCATTGTAGATGTCCTGAACATACGGATTATCCAGCCTGTCGCGCTGGGAAGCATAGTCGAACTGACCGATCACCCCGGCATAAATATCGGGCAGGCGATCGGCCTTTTTGGCCGCAACCAGGGCGCGGCGTGCGCGTAATCCCGCTTCGAGCTGCAACATTTCCGGGCGGTCTTGCAGGGCTCGCGCCTGATACTCGGCCAGATCGACCTGCGGAAAGGGCACCGGTTCGATCCGCTCGTCGGCCACAGTGAGGTTGGACTTCATGTCGATGCCAGTCAGAACTTTCAGGCCGTCTAGGCTGATTTTTTCGACTGCGCGCGCCTGATGCACGTATTTGTCTATCATGCCTTTGGCGGTTTGCAGAGCATACAGGTCGGACTGCCTGGTTTCGCCTGTTTCCTCCTTCAGATCACGCTCGGCACTTTTAATCGCCTTGTCCAGGCGGGTTTGCATGTCTTCGAGGAAAGCGCGCACGTCACGCGCAGTCAGAAAACCAAAATAGGCACGCTTGGCCTGGTAAACCGTGTCCCCGCGGGTCGCTTGAAGTTCGCCGCGCGTGATGTCGACCTTGCCCTGTGCCGCCTCGCCATAATGCTCGATCTTGCCAAAAGTATAGAGCGGATGAATCAGCGCAAAGTCGAGACGCGTCCAGTCGGAAACGCCATTCCAGTCGTGGCCGTCGGTACGCGGCGTAGTTCCGGAATAGGCGCCATTCTGATAGAAGCCGCCCTCGACCTGAGGTGCCAGCCCGACGAAGAGGTTGGCCCGGATGCGCCAGCCGCCTTCTCCTTCCACTTCCTGCACCAGGCCTTGCGCAGCTTGTATCAACTGCTCACGCTCCTTGATACGGGGATCGGCAGTCAGGCTCATTTCCACGGCCTGTTGCAAATTGATGGTCTCTGCCAGCCCTGGCAGCACGGTCAGCAGCATGCCTGCCGCCAAAAGGATGCGAGTCAGTGCGTTCAGTTTCATTGGGGTGCTCCTTCTTGAGCCTTGCCATACAAAAATTGGCCGATCAGGTTTTCCAGAACCACTGCGTCCTGTGTGATGAGGATCCGATCCTTGTCCTTCAATTTCACGCTGTCGCCACCCGCTTCGAGCCCGATATATTGCTCGCCCAGCAATCCCGAAGTCATGATGGTGGCAGTGGTGTCCTTGGGGAAAGCATAGCGCTTGTCCAGACGAAGGGTAACGGCAGCTTCGTAGGTTGCGTTGTCAAAGCGAATATCCGTTACCCGCCCTACCACCACGCCAGCGCTTTTGACCGGGGCGCGTGCCTTCAGTCCGCCTATGTTTTCAAAACGCGCAATGACTTCATAACTGTCCGAAGTGTTTACGGTGCTCATGCTCCCGACCTTGAGCGCCAGAAACAGCAGCGCGGCAATGCCTGCGATGACAAATATGCCTACCCAGAGATCGAGTACGGTCTTGTTCATGATTTCAGTTGAGTCCCCGGAACATGAATGCAGTCAAAACAAAATCCAGTGCCAGCACGGCCAGGCTGGAAGCCACTACGGTACGCGTGGTGGCGCCTGACACGCCTTCGGCAGTGGGGGGGGCATCATAGCCCTCATACAGGGCAATGGCAGTGATGGCGATGCCGAACACCACGCTCTTGATGATGCCATTCAGAATGTCATGTTCGAAATCGACCGCACTTCGCATTTGCGACCAGAACGCGCCTTCGTCTACCCCGATAAGCTGCACCCCGACCAAGTAGCCGCCATAAATCCCCATCGCCGAAAATAGCGCCGCCAGCAGCGGCATGGAGATGACGCCTGCCCAGAAACGCGGCGCCACGACGCGGGCAATGGGATCAATCGCCATCATTTCCATCGCCGACAGTTGTTCAGTCGCCTTCATCAGGCCGATCTCCGCCGTGATTGCGCTTCCGGCACGGCTGGCAAACAGCAGGGCGGCCACCACCGGCCCCAGTTCCCGCACCAGCGACAGCGCCACCAGGATGCCCAGGGCTTCTTCCGAGCCATAGGTTTGCAGGGTTTCGTAGCCCTGCAGACCGAGCACCATGCCGACGAACAACCCCGACACCAGAATGATGATGAGCGAAAGCACGCCACTGAAATACATCTCGCGGATGGTGAGCCCGAAGCGGCGGAATGCCGTGCCCGAATGCAGCAGAATCGCCACAAAGAAGCGGGCCGCAAATCCGATGCGCCATACGCCCTCCAGGGTGCGGTTTCCAAGGTTTTCAATCGACTGCTTAAGCACCCCGAACTCCCAGTCGCAGGTCGTCGGCGTAGGCAGGCGCCGGGTAGTGGAAAGGCACCGGGCCGTCGGCCTCGCCATGCACGAATTGATGGACATACGGCAGATTGGAGGCGCGAATGTCGTCTGCCGTTCCCTCAGCCACAATCACACCGTCCGATACGAAATAGACGTAGTCGACGATTTTCAGGGATTCCTGCACGTCATGGGTCACCACCAGCGAGGTCAGGCCCAGTGTATCGGTCAGACGACGGATCAGGTTGCCGGTCACGCCCAGCGAGATGGGGTCGAGTCCGGCAAACGGCTCGTCGTACATGACCAGGGAGGGTTCCAGGGCAATTGCACGCGCCAGCGCCACCCTCCGCGCCATTCCCCCTGATAATTCGGCCGGCATTAGCTGCGCAGCCCCCCGCAAACCCACCGCGTGCAGTTTCATCAGCACCAGATCACGGATGGCATCTTCGGGCAGGTCGGTGTGCTCGCGCAGTTGGAAGGCGACGTTGTCAAACACTGACATATCCGTAAACAGCGCGCCAAACTGGAACAGCATGCCCATTTTGCGACGTAAGCGGTAAAGCCCCCCCCGATTGAGGTCGCCAAGTGACTCGCCTGCCACGCGCACCACGCCCTGGCCGGGCATGATCTGCCCGCCAATCAGACGCAGAAGTGTGGTTTTTCCGCAACCGCTGCTGCCCATGATGGCTATGACCTGGCCCCGTTTGGCGGTCAGGTTAATGCCTTTCAAAACCAGCCGGTCACCATAACCAAATGCGACATCTTCGATTTCGACCAGATTGTCGTTTTGCAAGAAATCGCGCCTATGTATTCGTTCGAGAACAACCATTTTACCGAAGGCCACCGTGCTGCCGTCATGACACGACGGGTATTTAGCGCAGATTCAGTAAGCCATTACCTGCCTTAATGTATTCGCTTCTTCCATCAGAGCGAGGTCCCCGCTGCGACTGAATACAAACAAGGGCTCACCGGATACTGCGTGCCGGGCGATGCGTTGGGCCAGCGCACGCAGGTCAGACCCCTCGTCCAGCCACCAGACATGCTCGGTCAACCATGCCGGAGTGGCCAGCAACACGCGCTCAGAAGCAGGCTTGACGCAATCCGTGGCACCCGGCTCCAGAACAAAAATAAAACCATCAAGGGTCTCATTCAGCCATTCCGCCCAAGTCGATTCAGAGGCGGTCTGCCATATCGATTTGGGTAAGTAGACCGTGTGAAACTGAGTGTTGTAATAAGACAACAACCAATCATCCGGCAAGTCATCGGGATAAAAACGACCATTCCATGCGGGATGAGTCCAGTTAACCGCGCCGATAAATACAAGTTGGTTGAATTTCATTTTGACTATTATCAATGAGCCTCGAACAAAACTAAATATAAGGCATTGACAATATGCTGATATAAATTGAATATTGGACAAGCGTATCTTGTTTGTTTTGTTTGTTTGATCAACCCTGAAGGAGCTATCCATGAAAATGAATTCCCTCGTATTCGCCCTTGGCCTGGTGGCCGCTAACGCTGCTTTTGCCAATGGCACCGCACCGGCTGCACCGGCTGCCCCGGCCGCCCCGGCTGCTGCTACCCCTCAAACCAGTGCCCAGTGGCTGGAGCGCATGACTGACTTCACCCGTAACGCCTCGGCTTACCGTGATCCCAAAGTGTTCGTGCCTTGGGCCAATGCCGTGACCGAACCCGGCTTTTATTCCCAGATGGGCATCAACATGATGGAGCCGGGCAACTGGTACCGCATGATGGGCTCGATGATGGATCCGCGCTCGCTGAACAACTACATGAAGTTTGCCGAGCCCGACATGTACATGAAGTGGATGGCCGCTTCCATGGACCCCAACTTCTACACCGCGCTGATGACCCAACTGGCCGACCCCGGCAAGATGATGCGCTGGATGATGATGCCCATGGATCCGCAGATGTGGAACATGATGATGCAGTCCATGAACCCGGCCATGTACCTGAAGTGGATGATGCAGCCCATGGATCCGCGCGCTTGGCAGTTGATGATGCAGCCGATGAATCCCGCGATGTACACCGGCTGGCTGGGCACCTCGATGAACCCCGCCACCTATGGCTCGTGGGGCACCTGGTTGAATCCGAACACCTATGTCGCTCCGGTGACGGGCGGCATGACCAGTGCTCCGGGTACATTCAACTTCTTTGACCCCAACAGCTGGATGAACATGACTGCACCTTACGGTCAGCCCGCTGGTGCTGCGCCTGCTGCTGCTGCACCGGCCACGGGTGCACCTGCCTATGCAAACCCGTTCGACCCGAACGTGTTCCTGCAGATGTTCAACCCGGCGGCCTATGGTCAGCCGGCAACTGCTGCTGCACCGGCTG
>Ga0210129_1000240_pt1 | contig 14662 bp, 16 predicted proteins | sample WestPond_Cattail_2_FD_185582 | JGI IMG/M metagenome (GOLD analysis project Ga0210129, IMG submission 185582) | Wetland microbial communities from the San Francisco Bay, California, USA, that impact long-term carbon sequestration -... | ecosystem: Environmental > Aquatic > Marine > Wetlands ... | reverse complement strand
CTCTGTTCAATGGGTACCGGTGTTTCGGCTCGACGGGCCTCGCGCTTCAGCCCGTCGGGGACGTCGAGTTCGACCAGTACTTGACTTCGCTCGTCAATCGAAGTTTCTCGTCGCTGTACACCCCAAACGGAACGACGGCGCCGTTGGTTTTCGATCATTCGCAATGGACGGCGCAGATGCTGTACGCGTTCGGCGCGTCGTTCAACTCGAGCTCATCGCCGGCGCAGGTCGACGCGAAGTACGCCCCGGCGCTGGACTCGTACGTCTTGCAAAGCGTCGAGGCGTTCTTCGAGCGGCTCGGCGGCGGCGTGAATCCCCTCGCGGACGCGAATCTCGCGTGGTTCATCAACTCCGTCGGATCCGTCGAGCTGGGTTCGCTCGTGCCCGACGCGTCGGTGGTCACGGGCGATCCGCAAATCATCGCGTACGCCAATTTGGCGAGAGACGGGACGCAGCAGTTCACGCAAGATTTCGTCGCGGCGACCGAGCCTTTCGCGCGGTACTACGATCCCGGCGTCTGGCAAACCGTCGGCGGATTCGTTTCGGCAAACACGCTTTCGGTGACGTTTCCCGCGAACTTATCGGTGTTTCAAGTGTTCAACGGCGACGGATCGCTGTGCGCGACGGTCTTCAACGTCGTAGAAAAATCAACGACGACGTTCACGTGCTCGACGGGACTCGCGAATCTGACGGAAGTCGCCGCGAACGCGACGCAGGCGAATTTACCGTACTGGACGACGCACTATTGGAACTTGCTTTGGAACGAGACGCGTTCCGGTCCGGTTCCCGCGCTCATGGCGCCGACGCTCGGGGCGTTCATCGCGGGATCGCTCGCTACTGCGGGAACGAACTTGATTTTTCGAAGCGTGCCGCAAAACGAGCCGTTCTGGGTCACGCAAAACTCCCCGCCGTTCTCGGTGACGCCCGGCTTCGACGCCCTGAACGCCGCGTCGCCGTACCGAATCGATCCCGCCGCCATCATCCCGCAACAAATCGCCAACGGAACGTCGTTCGCTCAATACTGGACGTTTTTGGAAAACGAAATAATTATCAAGCACACATGGCCGACGAACTACGTGTACGACGCGCTGATCGCGGCGGCGAATTTCTCGTCTGGCGGCGGAGTGACGTGTCGCGCCATCGATCCGACCAAGACGCTCGACAAGACTTTTTTGCGAAACTTTTACTACAGCGTCCTCGCCCCGCGACGGTGCTCCTCGGATCAGAGCTGCACGGATTTTCGACGCGGAACGGAGACGAACCCCACGTGCATCTTCGATTCGCGCAGCCACATCGCCTGGTTGAACGGAAGCCCTGATTTTCCCAACGAGGGTGGAGTCGGAAACGAGGGCGGATGCGCGTGCTGGGCGAACTCCACGTCGGGGTTTCGGGATTTGCAATCGTTTTGCTCGCAATGCACGTCCGGATGGGGACCGGCGAACGCGAACGAGTGGGCGCAGGTCGGTCTTTACCAGAACGCCTTTGCGAGTCTTTTGCCGAACGAGAACCCCAACTCGTTCTTGTACGATCCAGCGCAATTCAACGGGACTACGCCTTTTTGCCAGTTGCCGTTCGATCGGGGCACCGACGGCCTTTTATGCGGCGGCCACGGCTCGCTCGTTTTTTACTCGGCCGAGACGAACGCGACGCTCGAGACGTTTCTCGATGGATCGCAAACACCGCCGGCGCTCGAGACGCCGTCGTGCGCTGCGCTTCTCGTATCGGGCGTGGAACTCGATTTGCAGCCGGTCGTCGATTTCGGCGCTCTGAGATACTCGAGTTCGGCGTCGTACGTGACGGTGTCGATCGTGAACGGCGAATCGTACTTCGTGGACGCGTCGCCGGGCGGCGGAAACTCGCAGCCGTTCTCGCTCGAGAACTGCGTTCGCGCGCCGCAGTCGCCGTGGATTTGTGATTTCGTGGCCTTCGACGATCAAGCGACCGTTCTCGCGTCGGGGGTACGATGTTTGTCTCCGGTTCTGTTCGATCCGACGCAACACGTCGACATCGTGGGGTACTCGTTTGTGTTTCGAGATTGGTCGACGACTCTTACTTTGTTGAGTTGAAGCGCTGTTTTACACGGAGTACTCATCGTCGTCGCTCCACTCGTCGTCGCCCATGAGCGTCGGCGCTCGTATGTTTCGCTCGGCGAGCGCGAAAATAACACTCGCCAAAGCGTGATCGCCGTCGGCGTCGAAGAACGCGCGCCAGCGGGGGCACGACAACACGGCGACGACGGCGCGCTCGAATGCGGCGTGGACGCGCGAGACGTAAACGCCGCCGCGGTCGCACCCCTTGACTAAATATTTTCCGTTTCGCGTCACGGCGGCGCGCGTCGTCTCGCCGTGGGCGCGATCGCCCCAAATGGGAATGTGCGGAACGACGACGGCGCCGGTGTCGACGCGAATCGCGCGAACGTTGAACACGTCCCAGCACTCGTATTCTGGAAAAACGAGCCGAGTCTCGCGCGGATCGTGCGATTCGGGTGGAAGTCTCTCGACGATTCGGCCCGTCGCGACGTTCCAGACGCACGGATCCTCCTTGTACGATCCGGCGATGATGAATCTCGCGTCGGGCGAAAAAATAAACGAGGTTATCCAGTAGGGACACGGCTCGAAAACGCGAACGCGCGCGCCGGTTCGAGCGTCCCACAGAGAATGATCCAAGCCGACGGATGCCACGAAACACGAGGCGTCGGGCGAGAGAGACAGAGAGATGAGCAACTCGTCTTGAGCCACTTTGATAATTTTGAAATGTTTTCCGGTCTCGACGGTCCAGAGTCGAACGCGGCCGTCGAGCGCGCCGGTGATGGCGGTTCGCGCGTCGCGCGAGAATTTCGCGTCGATGACGGGATGGCGGTGGCCTCGGAGCACCCGAACACACGCGCCCGTGGCCAAATCCCACACGCGAGCGGTTCTGTCCCACGACGCGGTGAGAGCGAGCGTGGAGTCGTGCGAGACGGAGACGGCCGAAATCGACGCGGTGTGACTCATTTTACGGTGTGGAAAATTTGACGGACTCACACGTCAAAACAAATATGGAGTCGTCTCTTCGTAAACGCGCGTACGACGCGATCAAGCGATTTTTGGACGCGGCAGGCGAGCTCGAGCCGCTCGAGAACGAGCAGGCGCAGGATGAGTTCGAGGGGGATCTCGAGGCGGCGGAGCGCGGATTCGAGATGATCAAGACGCTCGACAGCGCCTTGCCGGAGAAGGCCGCTCTTTTGGAGTTGGAGACCGAGCGAGTCGAGGCGGCCAAGGCGCTGGCGGTGATCGACGCGAAAATTAAAGAGACGCGCGAGGCGGCGAAGAAAAAATTGAAGTTTTAAACCGCTCCACAAATCAAATCGACAATCGAATCAAATGTCGGAGACTCAAACTGCGGGTCGTCTTCGCAAGCGCGCGTGCGACGTGATCGCGAGTTTCCTCGACGCGGTGGAGACGCTCAACGGCGAGGAGGACGACGAGGCGCAGCAGGATTTCGAGGCGAAGCACGAGCGCGCTGCGGCGGCGGTGGAGACGATCAGGATGCTCGACGCGCCGATGCCCGAGGTGGAGGAGATCATCACGCTCGAGACGGAGCGCTTCAAGCTGGCGAAGGACTTGTCGGCGCTCGACAAGAAACTCGCCGCGGCGCGCGACGCGGCGGTGAAGAAAATGAGGACGTGAATATTTTTTCACGTCGCGGCGTTATGGGTGCGCGATTTTTTCGCTCCGATTTAAAACCTTCCCCACACTTTCAAATAAAAAAAAATGGACGACTACGACTGTCCGATTCGAAGTTACGATCTCGTGCGAGCGTGGTGGTGGAGCGCTCCGTCGTTCGATGCAGGCATCACGCAACTGAATCGAGTTAGGATCACCGAAATGATGCGCGAGGTGAAAAGCGCGTATATTTGGGTGAGCGAATTCAGAGTCGTCGGGCGCGGCGGATTCGCCGTGTGCGACGCGTACGGTAATCTCGATATGTGCTGCGGCCTCGACCACATTTTCGAGGAGTACGGCGCCGAGCTCGTCCGTGGGAAAGAGCCGTTCATTCGCGTACGACTCGTTAAATCGCATCGAGATTAAATAATTCCTCACACTTCAAAATGTGGTGTCCGTGTTTCCGAAGCCAAGCGCGGTTCACGGATCGCGTCGACTCACCGAATGCCGAGAATATTTTTCGTTTGATGGACGAGTTGGACGAGACGTTTGGGAAATGGAGCGTCACGTTCGGCACGTTCGACGTACATTTTTGGGGGTTCGGCGCGCCGATTTACGCGACGCGGTGGGAGTCGAAAAGCGTTCTCGACGAGATACTGAAGCGCAGAGGAGCGGAGCGACACATGCACTGGAATAGAGACACCGGATTCCAAGAATTTGTTCGCGTGAAATGGATCAAAGAATAATTCGTTTAATTAAACAGTCTCGAGATTCATCCTGCGGCTCGTTTCACCAGTCGCTCATTTTTTTTTGCGCCCTTTGCGATTAACCCTCGTCGCGGGATTTGAGTTGTGGGATTATTTGTGAAGCCCCGGTACCCCCCCCCCCGCGATGCGTCTGTATATTTTTACGAGATACAGCCGCATGGGGGGTACCCCCCCCCTCTCCACCATCACAAATATTCCCACAACTCAAATCCCGCGACGAGAAAGAATCGTACAGGACGGAAAAAGCTCCCTCCAAAAAAAAATGCCGGCTCGTTTCTCTCCCAAGTCGTCGGCGTCGATCGACAAAATGGCGCTGGCGCAGCTCAAGGCGTACGCCAAGGCGGCGACGTCCTCGTGCAAGGGCCGCGGCTCTTCGATCGCGCGTCTCTACTGGGCGCTTCAGCAAACCATCGACAACCACCCCAACGCCACGGCCGTCGTCGGAGATCAGAGTCTTCGCCATCAGCTCACGCAAGCTCGCGCGCTTCTCGCGCAGCGCATGGGCGGGCCGGCTCCCGCCGCCGCCGCGTCGTCGAGCTCGAGCTCTTCGGCCGCGGCGGGACTCGGGCAGGACGAGGACTTGGACGGAAACGGAAACGGAGATCCGAAGCAGAAGCATCAGTGCATGATTTGCTGGACGGACTTTGACGACGGCGAGAAAAAGCCCGTGGCGCTCTCGTGCGGCCACATTCTGTGCGAGACGTGCGCGTGCAAAGAGCAAGAGACGCGCGCCAAGTGCCCCGCGTGTCGCAAGACGTTCACGTCGTTTTTGCCGCTTTTCTTTTAAAGTAAAAAACTACGCATCGCACGCCGTCGCGGGAGCTGCTTTCCGCCGCGCGTCGCGCTCGATTTTTTCGACGAGAGCTGCGCCGACGCCGGCGACGAGCACGCCGATCGTGAAAACGACGCCCCAGTTCGTCATCCACGCGCGGCGGCTATCGGCGTCGACGTGCGTCGCGGCGTAGAATCCGCACTCGACGACGCACGTCTCGAGCGACTCCTCAAAGAGACAAACGGCGCCGTCGAAAAGAATGAGAGCGGAGCCGCACGTCGGGTGAAATGGCGGGAGAGCTGCGATGAACGCGGCGCTCATGCAGAAACACCAAAAGATGCGAGCGGTGAAGTTGAGCGGCACGACGACGAGGGACGCGAGGCCTAAAAGGACGAGCAACGCCGACGCGTCCCATTCGTAATGAGCGGGCGTCGAGGCACACGAGCAGTTGCGATGGCAGTACGAGTCGCGCAAGGTGAGGCCCGCGCCGCACTCGAGGGGGTAGATGGCGGAGGCGAATCCGCCGGCGACGAGACCGAACACCGAGATGCAGCCGCCGACGAAGATCGTGATGCGAGCGTCGTTGATGTGCACGCAGCTCATACCGTCACACTCGCGCTTGAGCATTTTTTCTTTTTCTTTTTGAGTTGTGAGAACAAAAATATTCTTCTTTCGGACATATTTCACCGTCGCAAATATTCTCACAACACAAAGGGAAAAATGTTTCTCGCCGAGAAAGTAAAGGATATGGCTCTCTCCTTCGACGGCAGCGTCGCCGTCACGTGCTGCTCTTCGAGAGATTTTGCCGCGCACGTTTGGAGCACCGAATCCGGTCGCCTCTTGAAGAAGCTCGACGGGCATCGCGACTACGTGCTCGCAGTGGCTCTCTCGCACTCGGGCGACGTCGCGCTGACGGGATCGCACGACAAAACCGCCCGGGCGTGGCGCGTCTCGACTGGGGAGTGCGTCAAGGTACTGACGGGACACGAGTCGGAGGTGAACACCGTCGCGTTGTCGGCGAACGGCGCGATCGCGGTGACGGGAGCGGCGGACGCGACTGTCCGCGTGTGGAACGTCGCGACCGGCAAGGAGCTGCACGCGGTCGCCAAGAGCTACGGCCTTATGGTGGACGTCGCGTTGTCGGCGAACGGACGCATCGCGAGCGTGCGACGTCGCATCGACGATACGTGCATGTTTTGGAATCTCGAGACGCTGAAGAGCGTCGTCGTGCCGAGCGAGTCGCACGTTCAGCACATGGCGGTCTCGTCGGACGGCGCGCTCGCGCTTCTCGCACGGTTCGATGCGATCGTGCGCGTTCACGACACTCGAAGCGGCGCGTTGATTCGGTGTCTCGTGGGACACACAGATGCCGTGCTCACGGTCTCGATGTCACACGACGGTCGGTTCGCGCTGACGGGATCCGAGGACGAGACCGTTCGCGTTTGGCGCGTCGAGACTGGAGAGTGCGTTCGCGTCGTGCGGGGACACACGGCTGCCGTCAAGAAAGTCGCTCTCTCGCCGGACGGAACGGTGGCGCTCGCCGCGTCGATACATGGCGACGCGCGAGTGTGGCGCGTGTACGAGGAGATGGAGACGGCGCTTTTCGCTTGCGTGCGTGAAAGGCGATGGCGCAGATTTTTCGACACCGACGGCGATCGAGCGCTGATGGGAATCGTGAAATCTTTGTTTCTTTGAAAACGACACAACTCAATCGAACAATGCCCGTCGCGACGCGCAATCGCGCCCGTCTCTTGACGGATCGAGAGAAGCGGTACGACGCCCGCGCCCAAGCGCGCGCTCGGGCTCCGCCGCCGGCCGCTCCTCTCCGTCGGAAGCCGGCGCCGCCCGCAGCGGAGCAGCGACGGCACCGCCGCCGTAAAATTCGACTCGAGAGCGACAGCGACAGCGACGGCGAGTCGGACTCGGGCTCGGACGCCGAGCACGACACTTCCACTGCGGGGCGCGTTCGCGTCGTCGAGAGCGACAGCGACAGCGACAGCGACAGCGAGTCGGACTACGACTACGCCGACGGATTTTTGGAGAGGGATTCCGATTCCGACTCCGACTCCGGGAGCGGCTCCGACGAGGAGCCCGAGCCCGCGCCGGCGCCGGCGCCGCCTCCGCTTCGCCGAATCAGACCGGCGTCGTCGACGGCGTACACCGCGGAGACGGGCGTTTGGTGTTCGGGGTGTTTAAAGTTCGTGAACCGGGAGTGGATGACGTCGGCGCAGCGGGCGCGGGGCGAGGCGGGAAAGTGCGTCGCGTGCACTCAGCCGTGGGCCGCGGAGCAGGCGCTGATTCCGACGAGCGCGGCGGCGGCGCTCAAGATGACGGCGGACGCGTCGGACGCGACGATGGAGCGCGCTCTTCTCAAGGGGTGGGCGCGGTGCGGCGTTCGACCCGCGGAGCAGGAGTCCACCCCAGCGGAGGTGCTCGACTCCGCGGCGCGGCACTACCGCAACGAGCGAATCTCCGAGGCCTTTTCAAAGACTCCCCACGATTGGCACGCGATTCGCGCGGCGTTTGAGACCCCCGATCCATTTTAATTTCGTATACGCGCTCGCGCGATTTAACCATAAAAATGGACGATCCAGACTTTGCCGATTTGGTGGAGGCGCTCGCGCCGGAGCCGCCGCCGCTGGCGGCGGACGACGACCTCTACGCGGAGTTGCGCGAAGCCGTCGCGGCTGACGACATCGACCACATCGCGCACCTCGTGAACTACGACATCGTTCCGTTGGATTTAGATCGAGCGCCGGAGTTCGTCGCGTTTCTCACGCGCGCGCTTCAGGAACAGAACCACACGATAGAGCCGATCGTGACGTATTTCTACTCGACGGGACTTGGAGACGAGCTCGCGCCGTGGTTGGCGAGACGCGCCGATTTCGTTCGCGCGCTCGTGATGTTCGTCATGAAGTTCGAGCAGAACGACGACGACGACGCGTTTTCGTTCGACGACACGGATGAGGAACGCCCCATGCTTTTTCGGGACTTGGGTTATTTTCTCGTGGCGATCAACCGAGCGAGTCCGGACGCGACGATTATTTACGAGACGTTCTTTACGAATTTACCCGTCGTTTTTCCAGAGGCGTACGAGTACTTTGATCCGCCACGCGAGTCGCGCTCTCCGCAAGTGCGTCGGTCGCAAACGGTTTTGCGCGCGGATCTCGTGTGGCGCGTGCACGAGTCGGGCGACGACCGCGCCATCGGAATCATGGACGACGTGATCATATCGAACTTGCACCTTTCGCGCGTCGCGCTCTTTTCTGCGCGGAGCCATCGCGCCCCGAGCTCCTTCGCCGATTTGGCGCCGAGCAAGAGGTCGCGCGGTAACCGGTAGCGCTTCGTATATAATTACCGGATATATACAAACTTTTTTTGGTAGAGCGAAGTCAGGACGCGTAGCGCGCTTCCAGAACGCGCGCGGTGATACGCGAGTAAAGCAACGGTAAACGCGAGAACGCCACGATCCTGTACTTCGTCTACTCCCTCTCGATTTGACCCCCATATATACAACTTATATATAAGTTATATATAATATATATTCTCGGTCTCGGGCGGGGGGTCTCTCCCCCAGAGCGATCAGCCCAAGGTCGTAGGCGGTAGACGAGGACGACAGGACCCGCCCGGCCGGGGGGAGAGGGGGGGTCTCCGAGGGGTGGAAATATATATTATATACTTTCTATATATAAGTTGTATATACGGGGGTCAAATCGAGGCGGGGAAAGCAAAGTACAGGATCGTGGTGTTCTCGCGTTGAATGTCTTTCGTTACGCGTAACACCGCTTGCGTCTTGGAATCTCGCTGTGCGTCCTGCCTTCACACAGCGGGCGAGAGTTAGTATATATCGGTAATTATATACTAACCGCTACCGGGAGGTAATGTTACCACATCCGGTAATTTATTACCAGCGGGACGCGGAGCCCGGAATTTCCGCCGGGTTTATATATACCAGGATAATCCCGGTAATTAATTACCGGATTCGGTATTATTACCCGCCGGTAGCGGTTAGTATATAATTACCGGATATATACTAACTCTCGCCCGCTGTGTGAAGTCAGGACGCGCAGCGCGAATCCAGGACGCACGCGGATCTCCGCGAGTAAAGAAAAGTTAAACGCAGGAACACCACGATCCTGGACTTCGTCTACTCCCCCTCGATATCACCCCCATATATACAACTTATATATAAGTTGTATATAATATATATTCCACTCCTCGGGGGTACCCCCTCTCCCCCCGGCCGGGCAGGCGCCTACGACCTTTGACCCCCTACGACCTTGGTCCGGTCCGTCTGGGGAGAGGGGGTACCCCCGAGGAGTGGAATATATATTATATACAACTTATATATAAGTTGTATATATGGGGGTCAAAGCGAGAGGGAGAAGGCCGATTCCAGGATCGTGGCGTTCTCGCGTTGAATGTTTCTTTACTCGCGGATTGCTACGTCCGTCCTGGAATCGCACTACGCGTCCTGACTTCGCACAGCGGAAAAAAGTTTGTATATATCCGGTAATTATATACGAACCGCTACCGGTTACCGCTTCGTCTTCTTTTTCGAGACCGGCTTCTTCGTCGCGAACTCGGCCTTGGCTTTCTCGGCGTGTTTCACGCTGGTCATCTCGGTTTCGCGCGTGTCGTGCAGCGACCGCTTCACGCCCGCCACGCGCTCCAGATTCTTGCCCGCCTCCTCGTGCGTCAAATACCCTTGTTCCTTCATCCCCATATAATCTTCGGGCGAAAGCAGAGCCACGACACCGACTTCGAACGTTTTCGTCTCGTGGTAGCAGTGGCGCCAAAGGTGCGCCATCTCGTTGTTGATTTGCTCCGCGATGAGACGATACGTCTGGAGAGAGACCGCGGCTTCGAGCGTCGATTTCGTCGCCGTGGTTCCGCCTCCGCCGCCTCCGCCTTTCGCGCTGCCGCCGCCCCCCGCGCTTCCGCTTCCTTTGAGACTCGACGCCGCCAAACCGAAGCGCAGAGCGCACGTCTCGCGAAACGCCGCCTCGCGGTTCCAAACGTCGCCCGTCACCGCCGGAATCGGCGCCACGCCCGCGAACTTCATAAACGGAGGAAGCGTCACGAACGAAGGAGTGATGCCGCGCGGAATCGAGATTCGAGAAACTCCGCCGATTCCCGCCGCCTCGATGTCGGCCCTCGCCTCCCGAATCGCGTTCTCTCGCTCGTTTCGAATCTCTTCCATCCATCGTTTCTGAGCGTCCTGAATCTCGTCCAGCGCCGCGTTCACCCTCGCCACGTCGATCGGCTGGCCTCGATCGACCGCGATCGCCGATCGCGTCTCCTGAAACAGAGGGTCCAACTGCGTCTGCATCTGCTCCGGCGTGAGAGGCCCGTGCGGAATCGGAACCCGCTCGAGTAAAATCGTAGGATTCAGCAGCGCGTCCGCCACCATCGTCGCCGCGACGTGGTTTCGCTTCAGCATCTCGTTCGCCGCCATGATCGACGCGACCGGCGATCGCAACTCGCCGCTTAGATGGTCCGGTAAATACTCCCTACGCGTTTCGAGCGTCCAAACATCTTGCTCCAATTCGAGTTCGGCGTTTCCCGCGAACTGAAGCCCGGGCTGCATCATCCACGATTTCGGCGTGCACACCACGTGCACCTCGCGCGACTGCGACACGCACACGAACGCGTCGAACGTCCCGAGGGCGCACACGCTCGGCATGATGATGTCGCGCCGGCCTTGCGGCTGCGGATACGCTACTTTCTGCATCGGAACGAATCCCCATGCGTACTGAAGCCGATTCACCTCCGGCATCAAGTCGCGCAAATGGGCGAGAATGACGCGCTCCTCTCGCGGCGTCGGTTTCACGATCGGCGCGTCCAGCGAAACGACTCCAGGCTGCCGCTTCTTTTTCTTCTTCTTCTTCTTTTTCCCCTCCGACGCGATTCTCGTAGCGCCGTTTTGTGGATCGCTCGCGAGCCGCTCCGCCTCCGCCCGCGCCGCCGCGATCCAAGCCTCGCGCTTCGCGTCCCCCATCTCCACCGCCGCGTCCGCGTCTTTCTCTTTCTCAGCACCGGAATCAGAATCAGAATCCGACTCGGACGAATCGGAGACGTCGATGGCGGCTTCGAGCTCGGCGTCGGTCTCTCCTTTTTTAAACTCGATTTTGGAAAACTCGATGCCGCGGCGGAACGTCTCGAAAACCGACCCCACCGTCTCGCTTCCACTCGTCAATTCGAGGGCGTAGTGAAGCGTCGACTCCGAAATAGGAATCGCGCTTCTGTAATTCTCGGCGAGGCCGACGGGGCTAAAGGCAAAATTCATCGGAGCGCCGCGCCGCGCCGCGACTGGCGTCGAATATTTAATGAGTGACGATCGTTTCTTCGAGGAGACGTTCTTCGCCCTATACCGCCTCGTGGGAAAAGACGCGCTCTCCTCGCTCATGCGAGAGGAGATCGCGCGAAAAAATAAAGTGGACGAGTTTACGTGCACGCTCTATCGTTGCGGCGTGTGTCGCGGCTCGAAAACAAAGTACGAGGAGCACAGAAATCGCGCGGGCGACGAGGGCGCGACGATAAAAATCGAGTGCGAGTGCGGAAACAAATGGAACGTTACGCAGAGCTGACGGCGCGCTCGCGCAGACGCAAACGTGGCGAGCGACGAGGAATCACGCCGCGGCTCACCATCTCCGACTCGAGCTCGGCGAGCGAGGCCCAGTACTGCTCGAGATCGTACGCGTAGCAAGTCTCGATGACGGCCGCGGGCAAGTAGAACGTCTTGAGAGGCGCGACCGGCTCGCCGCGACGAATCGAGTCGATGGCGGCCCACAAACGCTCTTGGTACGGCTGCAACATTTTTATTTTCAAGTGTGATTCAAGCAGCCGACATTCGCGCTATGTACGTCAAAATTTCCGCAAATTTAATCCCGGCCTCGGCTTCCGTCTTTGTGTGCCATACGAAAAGCCCCATGTTTCGATGACTCAAAGCGACGGTGCATTTTTGCAGAAACCCGAGCGCGTTGACGGACCGATCGAGCGAGATACGAGACACGTCACCCCACGTCATCTTGGCGTACGTCCACTTCTGGAGCCGAATGAAATCTTCGCGAACGATTCCCTCGGCGGTGAAGAACCCTTCGAAAAGTTTATCGACGTCCTCGCGCGACGCGTCGATGGCGTAAACGTTTCCACGCGCGCGAATGCAGAACTTTTTGTCGTCGTCGCACATGACGGCGTCGATCTCCACCGGATTGACTTTCGCTCCGAACGTCGCGAGCATTTGTTTTTGTCGCGGGAATTGAGTTGTGGCGAGAATATATTCCCGCGTAAAAAAAAAATGGTCGCGTCGCACGCTCGTCTCGAGCCGTGCTCGCGCGCGACGGGGAAGAAGCGCTTGAACTCTGATCCGACGTATTATCGACCTCTCAAAACCGTAAAACTTTGACGCGTCGCGATCGCGTCTCACTCCGTCTTGGCGCGCTTCGTCCCGGACGCGCGGATCTTCTCGACGAAAGCGCGGTCGAGCTTGGCTTGCGCGACGCACTGCACGCAGTCGCCGTTGGGATTTCCGCAAATCTTGACGTGCGCGGCCTGGTTTTTGAGAATCGAGCAAAACGAGAAGCCGCACGCCTCGGAGTCGTCGCACGAGAGCGAGTGCTCAAACTCATCGACGACAGCGGCGCGGTGCTGACGTCCGACATGAAACCGGCGGTTGCCCTCTCCCAAATCCTCCACGACGACGTCCTCGAGCTTGAGCTCGCTCGGCTTGGGAGCTTGGTCTTGCGCCGGCGCGGGCGAGTCCGGGGCGTACAGCGGCGAGTCGGGCGCGGAAGCGGGAGCGATAGCATCGGTCGACTCTTGGACGGGCGCCGGCGCGGGCGCGAGCACTCCGGCGTCGCTGCGACCGAAAAAGGCGCGGTGAACGGCGAGCGCGGCGTAGATGCTGAGCCCCGCCTTGCGGAGGTGGCGCTCGGAAGCGACGGCCAACTTGGCAGGAGTGTCGAACCCCGCGAGCGTCAACTTGGCCGCCAGCTCCTCTCCGCCGTCGATACCCGCCGCGGTAATCGCGCTACCGAGGGACATTTTTTTTTTGCGAGGGAGCGCTTTCAAAATTTGCGATTGTTTCTCGTCGCGAGATTTGAGTTGTGGGAATATTTGTGATGGAGGGGGGGGGGTACCCCCCCCCTTGCGGCTGTATATTTAAAAATATACATATGCGGCTGTATCCTGCAAAAGATACAACAGATCCGGCTCTCGCTCTCGTTTGAATTCAAATTTGAATTTCCCGTCGCGCTCGCTCGCTCGCTCGCTCGCTCTCACACCACGTCGTCGCCGTACGCGTCGAGTCCGTGCAATTGACGCTGCTCGGGGCTCAAAACGGGCGGGGCGGGCGAGGCGGGAACGACTTTGCCCCACGTGCGCTGCGACGTGAAAAGACGCGCGGGGATCGGCGTGTGCTTGCTCGTGATCGCCTTGGCGTACGCCTCTTTACGGAGCCGCGACTCTTGTTCGTGAAGTTTCGACCCCGGCGCGGGGGCGGGCGCCATGCAAATCAGCATCTGCATGCGCCTCGTCTCGGGCGCGCTCGTCGCAAAGTAGCCGCTGTTGCTGTGAATCGTGCGCGAATCCCAAAGCACCATAGAGCCGCGACGAAGCGGCACGCGCACGACGTCGAGGCCCACGGAGCGCATGTACTCTTTTTGGACGGGGGTCATCTCCTGCCAGTGAAGCTTCTTAATCTTGGCCTCTCCGCGCTTCAAAAGCTCGGCGTGGTACGCGTGCGACCCGGGGACGCAAACAAAGACGTGGCCGTCGGCGGGTTGATCGGTGATGGCCACGCCCGACTGGTAGCACAGGTGCGTGTCGGACATCCGGGTTTGATCGGTGTGAATCGCCGAGTCCCACTTGCGCTCCTCAAAATCTTGGGACGACTTCCAAGCGCAGCGCGAGTCCGCGGGGCGCATCGAAGCGGAGAAGCCTCCAAACGACGTCCAAAGACGATTCGTGCCGTAGATGCGCGCAAAGACGCTCTTGACTATGTCGCGCACGTAGACGTCGCCCGCCCCCCATCCAACACCGAAAAATTGCCACAACCCCTTGGTCAAACCCCCGGTGAGAGGGGGTAAGTTTTTCGTGTTCCATGATTTGGGGTCGTGGCGCTCGACGTTCGGCGCGACTTTCTTGAGCCACTCCCACGCGAGGTTCTCCGCATGGTCGCACTGCTCGAGAGTAAGCACGTTCTCCACCACGGCGTAGCCGTCGCGCTCGAGTTTCGCGACGAGCTCCGTGTCGCGGGGAAGCGGGCCGAGCACAGGAGGAACGTCCGCCGTGGCGCGACGCGCGCGCTTGGGAGCGGGCTCACACATTTTTTTTCTCGGAGGGAGCTTTTTTTTGTTTTTTGCGATTGTTTCTCGTCGCGAGATTTGAGTTGTGCGAATATTTGTGATGGAGGGGGGGGGGTACCCCCCATGCGGCTGTATCTCGTAAAAATATACAGCCGCATCACGGGGGGGGGG
>Ga0210129_1000239_pt1 | contig 14692 bp, 12 predicted proteins | sample WestPond_Cattail_2_FD_185582 | JGI IMG/M metagenome (GOLD analysis project Ga0210129, IMG submission 185582) | Wetland microbial communities from the San Francisco Bay, California, USA, that impact long-term carbon sequestration -... | ecosystem: Environmental > Aquatic > Marine > Wetlands ... | reverse complement strand
GGGGAAACGACAAAGTGATGCCAGACAGATATTTCATGGGTACCCGCTTTTGGAGCGATAAGGCATTCGCGCCGGATCGTCACGTCTTCTCGCAAACCTGGCGTTGCACTCGGCAAACAATCAGAACAGACCTTGTGTTGAACGGGATTCCATTGCCGAACGGCAATTGAAATTCTTCGCTGCTCGGTAGTATCTATGGCCCGGCATTCGCGGTCAATCCGGGATTTCGTGCGATGTGCCACCGACGAATGATCAGAAGTGGGACGCAGTCCTGAAGCATGACCGTCGCTTGCCGGCCATTACAGCGCGCGGATCGTTGGCATACTTTCTGCGGGCCGATGGCAAGGTGAGGCTCGGGACCTATGTCTTCAATCCTGACGACAGCGCCGACCGGTTCGTGATCGTCTCGCTTGGAGCGGCGTTCTAGCCGGGGCAGCCGATCGGCAATGCGGACGCAAGCTGAAACGCCGGGATCGGCAAACACAGGGATTCCGTGCTCGCATTCCCGTGTGAAGTTTCCACCTCTACTGACACCAGGGGCGGTCACTTGGCTACAATGAAGCCTCATCCGCTGCCGACTGCCTGACAGCGTGATTGCATGAACCTGAAACCTAAATGAGGACACCATCATGAGTAATCCCACCCAGGACGCAGGCGTGATCCAAACATTGTTCGACCGGCTCAATTCCCAGCGGCTTCCGATGGCACTGGCGCTGAAGGACAAGGTCGACCAGGGCGGCACGCTCAGCGAATATGACATCAAGAAGCTGGAGGAAGTTTTCGCCGATGCCCAAACGATCCAGCCGATGTTAGCCCGCCATCCAGAGCATCAGGATCTGGTTGCGCGCATCCTGCACCTTTACAAGGAAATCCTCGACAAGGCGATGGAGAACGAAAAGAAGGCCTGAATCCGGACTGGATGTCCATTACAGACGGGTATCCGGAATCTGCTGTTGAAAATGATCCCCGTTGTGCCAACGGCAGCCTGTTCCGAATTCCGGAATGCCGTGATGAAGTTGCAAGGTGACGAGTTGATTCCAGCCACAACCGCTTCTCTGCACTTTCAGAAATTACCGCAATCGAACGGCAGGTCTCAGCCACAAAGGAGACCGTCGGTAAATTTCTGTCGGTGGCTCCAAATCGGCCATTGCTGCCGGTGACGTTGGCTAATGCGGGTGGCCGGTATGGCGCAAGCTGCCGACATTGGTTGGAAGCTTATCCTGAATGACCGCTATTCCGCTCGGCGACTGCGTGCTCTCGACCCAAAGCGGAAATTGGTCGGTCGGAAAGCAGCCGTTCAACGCTTGCAGCAGGGGCGCGACGTCAAGAGCGTCCCTTGCCTGCACTACTAATGATTCAAGCTTGGAACCTTTAATCTCCGATCCGCACACGCGCAAGGACAACGCCGCCCGCCAGCAGAAATAGGAGCACGGACAACAGTGCGATACGCTGACTGCCAGTAGCACTGGCCACGACGCCGAAGAGAATCGGGCCGAGCGCCGCAGACAAGCGGCCCGCGAGCGCGTTGAAGCCGAAGAACTCGGCGCTGCGCCCGGCTGGAACCAGCCGGGCAAAGGCAGAACGAAGCAGGGCCTGGGTCGAACCGAGCACCATGGCTAACAGTGCGATAACCGTCACAGGCACCCAGGGCTCCGTGCCAAAGGCCATAAGCAGGATAGTTCCGGCCCAGATGACCAGCGAGAAAAAAATCGCCTTGCGGTGAGACCAATGGTCGGCGAGCCAGCCGAAGGCCAGCGTGGCGGGCAGCGCGAGCACATGGTAGAGGAGCGTCAGCCACAGCAGATCTTCGACCGTTACGCCGAAACTATCGTGCAGGTAGATGGCGGCGAAAAAGATGATGGTGACCACGCCGTCGTTGATGAGGTAATAGGCGAGCAGAAAACGGAAAAGCGCTCTCTGGTCACGCCAGCCACGCAACGTCCGCCATGCCGCCTGGAAGGGATTTGACGGTGCCGCCGGAGCGAGCGGCGAGCGGACCTTACGCAGCCCGCCCAGCGCAGGCAGGGCAAATAGCAGGAACAGCGCCGCGATGACGGGAAAGCTCCAGCGGAAGTCTGCGAGATGCTTCGGCTCCAGACCGCCGCTTGCCAGCGGCATGACTGCAGAAATCGCAGCGATACCGCCAATAAATCCCAGCCCCCACCCCAAGCCTGAAACCCGGCCAGCCATACCCGCAGGGGCGACAAGGGGCAGATATGAATCGTAAAGCGACATCGCCAGCGTATAGCCAACGTGCGCCGCGATGAATAGCAGTGCGCCAGCCAACATAGCGCCTCCCGGAGCCAGTTCAACGCTCGCCGTAGCGGCGCAACACAGCAACGTCATGGCGACCAGTAGTTGCCAACGCGAGGCATGGCGATCGGCGGCCGCGCCCAGCACGGGAGCCGCGATGGCGGCAACTACAAAAGCGGTGGCGGTGGTCAGCCCCCAGTGCAAATCTGCCGCAGGGCCGCTGTCCAGAAATGAAAGGAAGTAGACAGGAAACAGGACCGCAGGAAACACCCCGAAATAGGTTGAGCTGGCGATGTCATAACCGATCCAGGCGCGTACTTGGTACGTGATGCCCCAGCCGCTACGCATGTTTTTGGCTGCTCCGCTTTGCTTTTCGGGCGGGTGCGTAACGTGCCTTCAGTTGCTTTTCGACCCGCGTGAGTTCCTCTTCCTCTTCCTGCACTAACGTTAAAAACGTTTCCGCTGCAGCCGTCAGGCTACGATTTTTGCGCCGCACGATGCCGTAATCGAGATGCAGCCAGGGCTCCGCATGCAACACGGTGAGGTGGCCATCCGCGAGTTCTTCATGCATCGCCGCGAGGGTCAGTGCGGTGATGGCGTCGGATGACATGACTATCCGCTTCAGCACGGAGAGCGAGGCGCATTCGACCGAGGGCAGCGCCTGGCCGTATTGACGCTTGGCGATTGCAGACCGATCTTTCAGCAAGGGAGCCAGCAGCCGAGGCGGGATACGTGCAGGGGCGACGAACGGGTGCGCGAGCACGTTTTCAAGCGTGACGCCGCGGCCGACCAGAGGATGCTGCGGCCGGGCAACGAAATAGAGGGGATGGCGCCCCAGCGGGATGATGGCCAGGTCATTTTCTCCTGCCAGCGTGCTGGTTTCGGCGACGAAGAAATCGAGTTCGCGCGCGCGCAGCCCGTGCAGGAGGTCGTCCCAGTTGCGAATGCGCAAATCAATCTGGATGCCGGGATGCTGAACCGCGAATCGTCCTGCCGCAGAGCCGACTACCGTTTCTCCCGGGTAGGGCCCGGCGCCGCAAACGATGCGTCCCCGCTGCAGGTTGCGGGTCTGGCTCACTTCGCGAGTGAATTCATCCGATAACGACAGTAGTTCACGGGCACGCAGCAGCAGCAGCCGCCCGGCGTCCGTTGGTTCGACGCCCTGAGGTCGGCGGTCGAACAGGATAGTGCCGACCGTGCGTTCGAGGTTCTGCACACTGCGGGACAGCGCCGACTGGGTCATCCCGAGCGCAGCAGATGCCCGGATGAAATTACGGTGTTCGGCGAGTGTCAGTGCGTGACGCAGCAGGCGGAGATCGATGTCCATGCGTAAATGTTATCAGCCTGATGTTTTAAACGCATTGGACGCATCGCGTTTATATAACTATTGTGGCTGTCTGTCAGGCACTGGGGCGCTCGCCCTGACCTGACGAGGGAGACCCAGTGCGGAATCATCGAGCCTCCAGCGGCGCGCAGCTTGATCATCAACCAGAGGAAGCATCACACCATGAAACCCGGATTCAATAAAACCCTGATGCTGGCGGCATTGCTTTTAACGCCCATCGTTGGCTGGACGCAGGCAGCGGCTGCGCCGACCAAGCAGCCCAACATTCTCGTCATCTGGGGCGATGACATCGGCATCGAGAACATCAGCCATAACAGTCACGGCATGATGGGCTACCAGACGCCGAACATTGACCGCGTCGCCAAGGAAGGCGTGGGCTTCACCGATTACTACGCGCAGCAGAGCTGCACGGCGGGTCGTGCGGCCTTCATTGGCGGCTCGGTGCCGGTGCGCAGCGGCATGACCAAAGTTGGGTTGCCAGGCGCGAAAGAAGGTTGGCAGAAAACCGACGTGACCATGGCCACGGTGCTCAAGAGTCAGGGCTACGCCACCGGTCAGTTCGGCAAGAATCACCAGGGTGACCTCGACGAGCATCTGCCCACCCTGCATGGCTTCGACGAGTTCCTCGGCAATCTCTATCATTTGAACGCCCAAGAGGAACCGGAGAACATGGACTATCCGAAGAACCCGGAATTCCGCAAGAAATATGGCCCGCGCGGCGTGATCCATTCCTGGGCTGATGGCAAGGGCGGACAGAAAATTGAAGACACCGGCCCGCTGACCAAAAAGCGCATGGAGACCATCGATGACGAAACCGTCGCGGCCGCGAAGGAGTTCATCACCGCGCAAGCCAAAGCGGGCAAGCCGTTCTTCGTCTGGTGGAACGGCACGCGCATGCACTTCCGTACCCATGTAAAGGCGGAACATCGCGGCATTTCCGGGCAGGATGAATACAGCGACGGCATGGTCGAACATGACATGCATGTGGGCGAATTACTCAAGGTGATTGACGACCTCGGCCTCGCCGACAACACCATCGTGCAGTACTCGACCGACAACGGCCCACACTACAACACCTGGCCCGATGCCGGCACCACGCCGTTCCGCAGCGAGAAGAACTCCAACTGGGAAGGCGCCTACCGCGTATCTGCGTTCGTGCGCTGGCCCGGCCATTTCCCGGCGGGCACCACGCTCAACGGCATCGCTGCGCACGAAGACTGGCTGCCCACCTTTGCTGCCGCCGCCGGCGCGCCGGACATCAAGGACAAGCTCCTCAAGGGCGTGGATCTCAATGGCCGCACCTACAAAAATCATCTTGATGGCTACAACCTGCTCGATTACCTGAGCGGCAAGACCAAGGAATCGCCGCGCAAGGAATTCATCTATGTAAACGACATCGGCGAGATCGTCGCTGCCCGCTACAACGACTGGAAGGTTGTCTACATGGAAAACCGGGGGGAAACGGCAGCGCTGTGGCGCGAGCCGTTCGTCGAACTGCGCGCTCCGCTGATCTTCAACCTGCGCCGTGATCCGTTCGAGAAAGCCCAGCACAATTCGAACACCTACAATGACTGGTGGCTCGACCGCATTTACGTCATCACGCCGACCACCGAAATGGTTGGCAAGTTCCTCATGACCTTCAAGGATTATCCGCCCAGCGGAACGGCGGGCTCGTTCAACCTGACGAAGATGCAGAAGCAGATCGAGGAGATGTCACACAGCAGCGGCGAATGACGTTCGCTTAATGCAATTCTGAGTCAAACCACTGAGCCGCACCCGTCAACCGACGCGTGCGGCTCAGTGCTTTTGAAGATCACCAAGGAGCCGAACCATGAAAACAACAGCCAAACAATCGGACGCAGCTGAAGGCGGCAAGGAAACCTGCACCCACACATCGCGCGAAACGCTCTCCCGCCGCGAGTTCCTCGCCGGTGCAGCGGCAGTCGGCGTCACGCTGCTGCTGCCCGGATTCACCTCCGCAGCACCACTCGGCGCGAAGACCTTCACCATCCTGCATACCAACGACATGCACGCGAGTTTTATCGGCATGGGTCCGGCTTCGGATTACACCCCGTTCACGATCAACGATGACACCACCCGTGGCGGATACGCACGGCTGGCTGCGTTGATCGCGCAGCGGAAGGCTGCGCGAAAAGATCAGGGTCCGGTGTTGGTGCTCGACGCGGGCGACTACAGCATGGGAACGGCGTTCAGCGCCGCGACGCGCGAGACCGGCGGAGAACTGCACCTCATGGGCAAGATGGGGTATGACGCCACCACCTTCGGCAATCATGAATTCGATCTCGGGCCGGACGGCCTGGGCAAGTCCATCGGCGCAGCCGTCAAGGCCAGCCGGATCCCTGCGGTACTTGCTGCGAATACCAGTTTCCCCGGGAGCGACGCCACCTTGGCCGATCTCCAGCGCCTGACCCAAGAAGGCGTGATCCGTCGCTACCTGGTGATCGAACAGGGCGGCCTCCGCTTTGGCGTCTTCGGATTGCTCGGCAAGGAGGCCATGATCTACACCAATGGCGGAGCCACAACCTTTGCCGACCCCACCGCGGCGGCCAAGGAGGTGGTGAAGATCCTGCGCGAGACCGAGAAGGTGGATGTGGTCATCGCGCTCAGCCACGGCGGCCTTGAAAAAGGGGAGGACGGGCGCTATACCGACGGCGAGGATGTGCGTCTGGCCAGGGACGTGCCGGGCATCGACGTGGTGATCAGTGGCCACAGCCACACTGAGCTGCAAGAGGCGATCATCGTCAACGGCCGCACGCCCGTAGTGCAGACCGGGAAGGAAAGCGGGAACCTCGGCGAACTGGTCATCGCCATGGATGGCGGCAAGCCGAAGGTCGTGTCCTACAACCTGCTCCCGATCAACGACAGCATCGTCGGCGACCGGGCCATCGCCGCCGACATAGAACAGCTCAAGAAGGCGGTCACTGGTGCCGCATTCGCGTCGCGCGGGTACCGTGTCGATCAGCCGCTGGCCATCGCGCCGCGCGATTTACCCAATACGTACACCGACATCGCCTCCGGAACGCTCCTGGCCAACCTCGTCACCGATTCGTTTCGCGAAGCCACGAAGGCCGACATTGGGTTCACCGCCAACGGCATGATGCGTGCCGGTCTGTCCCGCGGAAAGACCGGCGTCGTGACGGTCTACGACGTGTTCGCCGTGGCGCCGCTCGGTTCCGGGGTGGTTGACCCGACCCCCGGAAGTACGCTCGTGACCGGTTATTTCACCGGCCATGACCTGAAAAATATGCTCGAGTTTTTGCTCGTAGACAACCCGGCTCACCCCGGCGAATATTTCCCCCGCAGCTCCGGCATGAGGTTCCGCTACGACTCGTCGCGCCCGAAGTTCGACGTCGTGACGGCGATCGAACTGGGCGACCTTGATCGCGGCTACCAGGCCATCGACATCAGCGGCAAGGACGAGCATCTATACAGCCTCACCTGCCCCCTGATGCTCGCCCCGATCATCGTGGCCATCCCCAAATATACCAAGGGCAAGCTGGCACTGGTGCCCAAGAAGAAGGACGGCACGCCCCTCAAGTCGCGGGTCGATGCGCTCGAAATGCCTCGCGAAAACTCGGGTTATCTGCTGCCGCCGCCGGGAACGACGGACCCGGCTAGCGTCGACACTGCGGTGGGGAAGCACGCCGGCCTCGAGATCAAGGAATGGCAGGCGATCATGGATCACCTGCGCAGTCTGCCCGCCAAGAAGGGCGCACTGCCGGTGATCCCGGTGGATGCGCGCGCCGCAGAGGTTAGGGCGATCAAGGTGGGCTGATGCGTAACCACCGTTGCAAGGCGGAGGGTGCAGCAAGCAATCAAAAAAGAACGTCTGCTCCACACTCAGTAACAGACAGTTATGAATCGGAAGCCCAAGGTCTCTTCAGGGTCGACTGCCGTCTTTCGCTGCTGACGAAAGCGGCCATTCGGCGGCGTACTTCCTAAACGTCGGCAACCTGCGCGACACCGGTCATTCAGTTGGGGCGACGCCACTGGCCGCAATGGCCGACCTGCTGCCCCACATTCGATCTTGGCATCCGTCTGCCCAAGAACACATACCAGCCATTGGCACTTCGCTGGCGCCAATGGCAGAAACGGCTCGGCAAAGCCCACCGAGAAGCACGCTTCAACATTGAACCATCGACCAGGATTGATGCCTCTTCTGCTATTTACCGCAGTGAACGCCGGACACCCTTACAGAAAGCGATGCCCCGCAGCCAAAAGATCTTCCCGCGGCGGAAGCTCGCCCGGCGGCACGGAAATCAGCAGCAGCACGCTGCTGATGCCGCGAGCATTGTGAATTTCCGGCAGAGCAATGTCGCGTCCGGTTACATCCTGTGCATCGCGCTGGATATTCATGCTGTCCAGCCGCATGCGGAGGGTCTCTGACTGAAGGAGTTGTTCGGCCTGCGCCAGCTGGTCGACGACGATATCCAGATGGTTGTTTAACACAGCCGCATCCGTTCCCAGGTGCTCCAACTGCTCCTCGATATCCGACAGTTCGGTCTGAAGACTGGACGGTTCGGGCGGCGCGTCCTCCCCTGCCTCGAAGCTCCAGCCGCTGCGTTCCAGCATGGCCAGCTTGTGCCGCAGCACATCACGCTGGCGCGCAAGATCGCTGCGTTCCTCACGCACCTCGACGATGCGCGCCAGCGCCAGTGTGAGCAGATGGTCAAAGGCGCGACGCTTGAGCTGGCGGCGCGTTTCCGCCTCGCTGTCAGCGACATCCACCATGCGGTGGCCGCGAAAACTGACCGTCAGCTGGGCCACGTCACGCCGCACCTGTTCACCCGCCAGCTCCATGCCGAGCACTTTTTTTTCGACCCGATCCGCCAGCAGCAGGGCGGTGAGCCGTTCGGCGCCGCCGGAATATCCTTTCAGGAATTCAGCCAGGGCACGGTCGCGCCCCAGTACCTCCAGCATGTGCGCGGCAGACACGAACAGGGTGGCAAGGCGCGCATCGGCACTGAAGTCGTCGCGGCCCGCCACCAGCGGTGCGGGGAGGCCGTCCACCAGTGCGACGACATGATCGATGGCATGGATGACCGGCACGCGCAGGTGCTTGCTGTACCCGGGGAGGAGCCGCAGCCGCGAGTCGGTGCCGTCCACGGCACGTTCGATCGCCGCCTCGACCAGCGACTCGGGATAACGGCTCCGGCTTTCCTCGCCGCCGAAAAAGGACTGGAACAGCTTCAGCATGGCTTACACCCGAAAAGTCATGATGGGTTCGCTGGCTTGACACCCATGACATTCACCAAACCGTTCGTGGTGAGCCTGTCGAACCACCCGCTTTTATTCCAGAGCCCTTCGACAAGTCTCTCCTGAACGAAGTTGAATGGCTCACCACGAACGGTTAAGTGAACATCATTGAACTTAATAACGTTGCGGAATCCAGCGGCGTTTGCTCATGGTCGCTCCGTCGTCGTAGGCGTTTTTCGTGTTGCGCCGTGGCAGCTTGACCTTCTCGTGCGGCTGTCGCACGTAGGGAATCTGCTCAAGCAGGTGGGTAATCAGGTTCAGGCGTGCCTTGCGCTTGTCGTCGGAGCGCACGATATGCCAGGGCGCAAAGTCGGTGTCGGTGGCGTCGAGCATCTGGTCGCGCGCGCGCGAATAGTCATACCAGCGCTGGCGCGAGGGCAGGTCCATCGGGGAGAGCTTCCACTGCCGCACCGGATCTTCGATGCGCGCACGAAAGCGTCGCTCCTGTTCCTTGTCGCCGACTTCGAGCCAGTATTTGAGCAGGATGATGCCGTTGTCCACGATGATGTTTTTTTCGAACGCCGGACACATTTCCAGAAACTTCTGGTGCTGCTCCTTGGTGCAGAAGCCCATCACTTTTTCCACGCCCGCGCGGTTGTACCAGCTGCGGTCGAAGATCACCACTTCCCCCGCCGCCGGGAAATGGGCCAGGTAGCGCTGTGCATAGACCTGGGTCTTTTCCCGGTCGGAGGGCGCCGGCAGCGCCACCAGCTTGAATACCCGCGGGCTGACCTTCTCGGTGATCGCCTTGATGGTGCCCCCCTTGCCGGCCGCGTCGCGGCCCTCGAAGATGATGATGATGCGCTGCCCCGTGGCCTTGACCCAGTCCTGCACCATGCACAACTCCGCCTGCAACTTGAGCAGTTCCTTTTCGTAGTCGCGGCGCTTGAGTTTGGACGTGTCGCGGTCCTCAGTGGCTGACTGCTTGCTGACGGATTTCGTTGCAGCCTTTGGGTTTTTCTTGCCCATGTGTCTCTCCATATTGAGTCGACGAAATTTTCTGAGCCGGTACTAGGAAAGTCCTGAACAAGTCGTCACCCCGACGAATATAGACTTGTTCAGGGCTTTCCTAGCGCGTCAGGTGGCGGGTTTGGCGGGTGGCGGGGAAGCAGGCTGTTCTGCGGCCGCGCTGGCAGGCGGTGTCCCGAATCCGCCGCCCAGCGCAAGATGCAGGTTGACGCGCTGGACCAGCCGTTCGCCCTGAATCTGCACCAGGGTCAGCAAGGTGTTGTACAGCCGCAGCTGCTCCTGCAGCACGTTGCGCAAATCGCTGCTGCCGATCTTGTATTGCACGGTGGCAAGCTCCATGGAGCGCCGGCTGTCGCTGGCGACCTGTTGCAGGATAGCCTGCCGTTCGCGCAGGGCAGTTTCGCTCGCCAGCGTGCCCTCCACTTCGTCGAATGCACGCAGACCGACCGCCGCGTAGGCCGCCACGGCCTCCTGCTGCTCGGCGGTGCGGATGTCGACCTGCGCCTTTAACGCGCCGCCGGTGAACAGTGGCCAGAACAGGCTGCCCCCCAGTCCCGCGGTGGGATTGTCATGGTTCTGCAGCACGATGAGTTCGCTGGAGACGGCGCCCAAGGTGGCGGTCAGGCTGATCTTGGGCAGGCGCGCGGCCTGGGCTTCCTGGGTGAGGTTGAAGGCTGCGGCCACGCGTCGCTCGGCGGCGGTCACGTCGGGCCGACGTTCCAGCAGTTCGGACGGCAGACCCGCCGGAACCGGCCCGGGCATGGCGGGCAGACGCGCCGCGGTCTGGACTTCCGCGCCGGGGTAGCGGCCCAGCAGCACTTCCAGTGCGCGCAACGCCTGGGTGCGGGCGAGCTGAATCTGGCGCAGGCGGTCACGATATTCACCCAAGCTAGCTTGTGCCTGCGCGACTTCTTTCTCGTCGCCGATGCCGGCCTTGAGGCGATGTTGGGACATGTCGACCAGTTTGCCTGCGGACTCCACCATTTCCCGCACCAAGTCCTCCTGCTGCGTGGTCTGAACCGCCAGCAGCCAGCTGCGGACCACCAACGCCGCCAGCGACTGCCGGGCGTACTCGTAATCCAGTTGCGCCGAGGCGAAGCTGTCAGTCGCGGCACGCGCGCCGTAGCGCTGGCGACCCCACAGATCGATTTCCCAGGTGGCGCCGATCAATGCACTCTGCATGCCGCTGTAATCGCCGCTCCATTTGCCGCCGCCCTTGGCCAGGGCGGCGACGCTGGGCAGCAGATCGGCCCCGGCGACGGTGACATAACCGCGCGCCTGCTCCACCCGGGCAGCACCCGCCCGCAGATCGGCGTTGTAGGTCAGCGCCTCCCTCACCAGCGCTTCCAGCGCGGGATCGCTGAAGCTGCCGAATCCGCTGGCGGCCACCGCGCCCGGTTCGGCTGGCTGCTTCCATTGCTGTGGCACGCTCACATTGGGCAGCGCGTCCTTGCGCAGCTGTTCAGGCGCCGGCGGAGACAGCAGCGTACAGCCCGCGAGCAGGCTGACCGCCAGGGAAAAAACGGTGCGCGTGAAAGGGATACGCACAATTGGAAACGGGGCGCGCATCAGTGCGCCTTGAGAATGAGGTAGTTGGTGTAGGAGCCCACGCGCAGGAGCACCATGCGCAGAATGTGAATCGCCTTCAGTTGCTGACTATAGATGGCGGCATGACCTGCTGCCCCTGCTGCCAGGAAGATGCTTTTATCCCTGGGCTCGATGTCCAGCTTGACCGCGAAGCGGTTGGGAAACTGCGGCGCGGCACCGGTCTGCGGCAGCACGCCGGACATCGGCAACTGCCCCTGCCCCTGGCCCCAGACAATGGAATTTACTCTGGCCTTGATGATCTTGCCCGGCAAGGTGTCGAGCGCCACTTCGGCGGCATCGCCTGCCTGCACCTGGTGCAGTTCGTTCTGGTGATAGAGCGCGATGATCTGGTAGTTGTCCTCGACGAAGGTCATGGCAGGCGCAAAGGGCGCGCCCACAACAAATGAGCCGGGACGCAGCTGAAGGTTCATCACCCAGCCGTTGGCCGGCGCCACGGTCACGGTTTGCGACAGTTCCCAGCGGGCATTGTCGAGATCGGCCTGGGTGGCCGCTGCCTGGGCTTTGGCCGTCGCCACCTTGGCCTTGGCCTGGGCTACGGCCGCCTGGTCGCCACCGGAGCGTGCCGACAATTTGAATTTTGCCTGCGATTCCGAAGCGATCGCTGCAGCCAGTTGCCCTTCCAGTTCGCGCACATTGGCTTCCCACTTCTCAAGACCGAAGCGATCGCCGGCGCCGGTGGTCACCAGTTCGCGGTACTCAAGCACCCGCTTGCGAGCGAGATCCAGGTTGGCGCGAGTTGCGCCAATCTGGCCACCGGCAGCATTCACCGCCTCGCGCATCTCGCCCACGCTGGCCCCGGCCTGACTCAGGCCCGCCAGCGCTTCGTTCAATGCAGCCTGGTTGGCGGCAAGCTTGCCTTCGAGCTGCTTGACGGTGTTGCTGTAGGGCGTGGGGTCGAGCTTGAACAGCACGGTACCCTTTTTCACATAATCGTTGCCGGTCACCGGCACCTCGATCACCCGGCCCTTCACCTGGGGGATAACCTGCACCACATACTTGATGACCCGCACGTCGGCCGACGACGGGGCGACGACGTTCAGCGTCAGGATGAGCGCCGTGATGGCCACGATGGGAATGATGACCACGATCACCTGGGATTGGGTGTTCCAGGGCAGCCACTTGAACTTGATGAAAATCAGCCAGACGAAAAAGGCATAAATCCCTACCAGTATCGCTTCCATCAGCGGGCCCCCTCAGCAGCGGGCGCTACAGCTTCGGCCTCGGCTGCAAGCAACTGCTCCCGCACCTGCCGGAGCTCCGGAGTGAGATGCCCTGTTTCCGCCAGGCGATCGAGTTCTTCGCGCAGCCCGCGGATTTCCTCCAGGGTCATTTCCTTCTTCATCGCTTTTTCGCCCGCTTCCAGATAGTAGTCGGTATGTTTTTCCGTACCGTAGGCCAGCTTGTAGGTCACCGGCTTGGCGTAAGCCCACAGCCAGGCTATCGGCCACAGCAGGCCGCCGAACAGCAGCGAGAGCAGGCACAGGGTCTTGATCGCATCCTTCTGCGGATGATGGCGTTTCTCGGCCACCTTCTCGGGCAGGATATGGATCATCCAGAATAGATAGATGCCCCCGATCGGCACGACGAAGATGATGAACAGTGCAAGCCATTTGGCCACTGAATCCAGTGTTTCACCTTGAAAGTGGGAGGCGTGCACCGCCGGGGACAGCATCGCCAGAACGATGGCCAACATCGTGATGTAACGCGGATGTTTCATATCAAGTGCCCTGTAACAGTCTGTCTGGCATGACTTATTTCGACTTGAGTATATCGCGGAATTTCTCCCGGGCCTTCGCCACCTTCGGCGCCACCACGAACTGGCAGTAGGGTTGGGCGGGATTCTGGTCGAAGTAACCCTGGTGGTAATCCTCGGCGGGATAGAAGGTCGCCGCCTCGGTCACTTCGGTGACGATGGGGCCACCAAATTGCTTTGCAGCGCTGAGTTCGGCGATCACCGCTTCAGCCTCGGCCTTCTGCTCCGGGGTGTGCCAGAAAATCGCCGAGCGGTACTGCGTACCGACGTCGTTGCCCTGACGGTTGAGCTGCGTCGGATCGTGCAAGGTGAAAAAGACCTGCAGCAGGTCGCGATACGCCATCACATCCTGATCGAACGTCACCTGCACCACTTCGGCGTGGCCGGTGTCGCCGTTGCAGATGTCCTGGTAGGTCGGATTGAGCGTGTGCCCGCCCATATAGCCGGACACCGCCGACTTCACACCGCGCAAGCGATTGAACACGGTTTCGATGCACCAGAAACAGCCACCTGCCAGAGTCGCTACCACGTGGGCCACCGCATCTCTCCGCTCAGACGACCGGCACCGTTTCCTTGAACGATGCGCGCGTCGCCAGTTTGTCGGCGAGTTTCGCCAGGTTGGGGTGGGCGCTACGCCAGTCGATGTCGGGGAAACGCAGATTCAGATAACCGAGCATGCAGCCGCAGGCGACATCGGCCAGCGTCATGCTGTTGCCCAGATACCAGGGCTTCTCGCCCAGCGCTTCGGACAGCGCTTCCAGCCCACGGAACAGGGTTTTTTCCTGCAACGTCAGCCAGTCGCTGCTCCGCTGTTCGGGCGCACGCTTGCGTTCCAGATACACCGCCACCGCGGCATCGGTGACGCCGTCAGCCAGCGCTTCGACACCGCGCACCACCATGCGGCTTTTCGGTTCGCCGGGGATGAGGTGGGCGACCGGACTGACATGGTCGAGATACTCGACGATGACGCGCGAATCGAACACCGAGACGCCGTCCTCCAGCACCAGCACGGGCACCTTGCCGAGCGGGTTGATGCTGGGCACGACGCTGTCGGGTGTCCACGGATTTTCGACCTGAAGCTGGAATGGGATTTTCTTTTCCAGCAGCACGACGCGGGCTTTGCGACCGTAGGGGCTGGTGAGCGAGGTAACGAGTTTCATGCTGTTCGAATCCTTGACAGGCGTGATGGTTAGGCTTGGTTGTTCACATTGCCATTATCGCCTGTCGCAAGCACGGCTCCAACCCGCTCGCGCAGGGCTGGCAGTAGCTCCTGTTCGAACCAGGGATGACGCTTGAACCATTGACGATTACGCGGGCTGGGGTGCGGCAGCGGCAAGAATTCCGGTAGATATTCCTGGTAAGCCTGCACTGTTTCACGCAGGCTCTTGTTGCGGCGCTTGCCCAGGTAATAGGCCTGCGCGTATTGCCCAATGAGCAAAGTTAATCGAATCTTCGGCATCAACGCGCCAAGTTTGGGATGCCACAAG